>Ga0209614_1000426_pt1 | contig 37822 bp, 33 predicted proteins | sample BlaSprsedimmetaG_FD_185484 | JGI IMG/M metagenome (GOLD analysis project Ga0209614, IMG submission 185484) | Hot spring sediment bacterial and archeal communities from California, USA to study Microbial Dark Matter (Phase II) - Blank Spring... ...
ATCAAATACCTTATGTCACTCCATATTGAACGGCGTGAAAAAGTTTACGAAGGCTTGTTTATATGTTTACAATAAAATCAGTATGTTAACCATAGGCCGGGAATTGCTGGAAAAAAGAGAGGTTGAAAGCATCTCCCGGACGGTTTAGTATGTTTTTCTTTATTTGTGTTGGGCGGAGTTGAAGGAAACCCCACCTGCAAATCCTTAATGCGAGTGCCGTATGGCCAAGAAAACCTTTGAAAGCGCTCTCAGCCGGCTGGAACAGATAACGACCGAACTTGAAGAAGGCAGACCCAGCCTGGAACAGAGTCTGAAAAAATTCGACGAAGGGATCGAACTGGTCAAGTTCTGCAATCGCAAGCTGGAGGAAGCCCGGAAAAAAGTGAACCTGCTGCTCAAACAGGATTCCACCCTGACGGCCGTCGAGTTCGACGAGGGAGAGAATGGAAATCAAGACCTACCTGAATGAGCAAAAGGAAATAGTCGAGGAGGCGCTGTCCAGGTACATGCTCAGGGTTGGCGGGGAATTCGCCGATCACATCGACACCCTGCGCTACAGCCTTTTTGCCGGGGGAAAGCGAATCAGACCCATTCTCTGTCTTGCTGGCGCCCGTCTGATCTCCGGCGCCGCGGACGATGACGAGGCTGTTCTTCCCATTGCCTGCGCACTGGAATGCCTCCACACCTACTCGCTGATCCATGATGACCTGCCGGCCATGGACGATGACGCCCTGCGCCGCGGCAAGCCCACAAACCATGTCGTTTACGGAGAGGCCGCCGCTATTCTTGCCGGCGACGCCCTGCAGTGTTTCGCCTTCGACCTCTTGAGCAACCCCGACCATATCAAGATTGCGCCGCAGGCAATGCTGGAAATAATATCCGTCGTTTCCAGGGCCGCAGGCCCCCTGGGCATGGTCGGAGGCCAGTATCTCGACGTGGTCCACGAAGGCCGGGAGAACTCCTACGACCTGCTGCGGACCATTCACCGCAGCAAGACCGGAAAACTCATCACGGCCTCGGTCCTGGCCGGCGGCATTGCCGGAGGGGCCGATGAACGGCAGAAAAAAAACCTGACCGATTTCGGCAATGCCATAGGTCTGGCCTTCCAGATCGTGGACGATATTCTCAACGTTGAATCGACCACCGAGGCGCTAGGCAAAGCCGCCGGGAGCGACAGGGCGCGCGGCAAGGCCACCTATCCCGCTTTCTTCGGCCTCGAGCAGTCAAAGAAAATGGCGGCGGATGCTGCTGATTCCGCTGTCCGGTCCCTCAATGGCTTTGGCGACGATGCCGCGCCGCTCAGAGCGCTTGCACAGTACATCATTACGCGGACAAAATAGCCATGCTCATGATCAACTCCCTCCAGGACCGGCAAAGCCAGCTGCTCGACACCATCAATTCACCGGTCGACCTGCGGCGTCTCGAACCGGAAGCCCTGGATCAGCTGGCCGCTGAAATCAGGAACAAAATCATTCAAACGGTTGCTGCAACAGGCGGCCACCTGGCTCCAAGCCTGGGCGTGGTGGAGCTGACCATCGCCCTCCACTATGTCTTCGACACGCCGAACGACAAACTGATCTGGGACGTTGGCCATCAGACCTATGCCCACAAGCTCCTGACCGGCAGGCGCGACAAGTTTCATACGCTGCGTCAGTACAAAGGGATCAGCGGCTTCCCCAAACGTTCGGAAAGCCCCTATGACGTGGTGGAAAGCGGCCACAGTTCAACGTCCATCTCCTACGGACTGGGCATGAGCGCGGCCAAATGTCTGAAAAAAGACAGGGGGCGGGTCATCACGGTCATCGGCGACGGCTCCATGACCGCCGGCCTGGCTTTTGAAGGCCTCAATCATGCCGGCCATCTCGACAAAAACCTGATTGTCATCCTCAATGACAATGAGATGTCGATTTCCCCGAATGTCGGTGCCATGTCCAGCTTTCTCAGCAGAAAGCTGACCGGCAAGACAATGAGCGGCCTGCGCCGTCACGTAGAGGAGCGGCTGAAGACCCTTTCCTCGGTGGGAGAGAATATCCTCACCGTCCTGCGCAAGAGCGAGGAAAGCCTCAAGGGCTTTTTCACCCCGGGCATGCTCTTCGAAGCGCTCAAGTTTAAATATATCGGCCCCATTCCCGGCCACCAGCTCGAATCATTGATCGAAACCCTGCAAAACGTGCGCGACAATCCCATGGGACCGGTCCTTGTCCATGTGTTGACCACCAAGGGCAAAGGTTATGAACCGGCGGAAAAGAATCCGGGCGACTATCACGGAGTCGGTCCCTTTGACATCGCCACCGGCAAACCCCTGGCCGACAACGGCCCGGTTACCTATACCGGGGTTTTCGGCCGGACCATGTGCCGGCTGGGCCGGGAAAACGACCGCCTGATCGCCATAACGGCCGCCATGCCGGCCGGCACGGGTCTGGCCCCGTTCAGCCGGGAATTTCCCGACCGCTTTTTTGATGTCGGCATTGCCGAACAGCACGCCGTCACCTTTGCCGCCGGGCAGGCCATGGAAGGAATGCGGCCGGTGGTCGCCATCTACTCGACCTTCATGCAAAGGGCGCTGGACCAGGTCATCCATGATGTCTGCCTGCCCGACCTGCCGGTTACCTTCGCCCTGGACCGCGGCGGGGTGGTGGGAGACGACGGGCCGACCCATCACGGGGTCTTCGATCTGTCCTTCCTCCGTTTTATTCCCAACCTGGTCGTGATGGCGCCCAAAGACGAAAACGAGCTCCAGCATATGCTCCATACCGCCGTCTACCATACCGGCCCCATCGCTCTTCGGTATCCGCGGGGTGCCGGGGAAGGAGTGCTGCTGGAAAAAGAGCTGACAAAACTGGCCATCGGCAAGGGGGAGCTGCTGCGGGAAGGAGGAGACGTGCTGCTGCTGCCCGTGGGCAACAGGGTCTATCCCGCCCTGGCCGCCGCCGAGGGTCTCATGAAGCTGGGAATCGAGGCCGCCGTCATTAATCCCCGTTTCGTCAAACCCCTGGACAATGAATTGATCGGTTTCTGGGCTGAAAAAACCGGGCGGGTCGTCACCATTGAAGACAATGTCAAGAAAGGGGGATTCGGCAGCGCCGTGCTGCAGATGCTCAGCGAACTCCATCTCCGGGTGCCGGTGCGCCTGCTCGGCTACGGCAATACGTTCATCGAGCATGCCCCGCAGAACATCCTGTGGAAAAACAACGGCCTCGATGTGTCGGGGATTATCAAGGGAACCCTTGAGGTGATGAAGCAGGAGTAAAACGGCATACGGCACAGCGCATGGGGCTTGGGGTTTAAGATAAAATGAACACCTCAACCCCCAAACCCAGCACCTTTAGCCCTCCACCTTTACCGTTCTATACTCTGTAGTACTCCCTGTACCAATCGACGAATCTGCGGATGCCCTCCTCGATGGAGGTGCCGGGTTTGAAACCTATGTCCCGTACCAGGTCGTCGACGTCGGCATACGTGGCCGGCACGTCCCCGGGCTGCATGGGCAGGAAATTCTTCCTGGCTGTTTTGCCCAGGCACTCTTCCAACACCTCGATATAGCGCATCAGCTTTTCCTTGCGGTTGTTGCCGATGTTGTATACCCGCCATGGACTTGAGCTGGTTGCGGGGTCGGGATCGTCACCCGTCCACTGCGGGTTCGGTGCAGGCAGACGGTCGATGACCCGGCAGACCCCTTCGATGATGTCATCGATATAGGTAAAATCTCGTTCCATGTTGCCGTTGTTGAAGACATCGATGGGCCGGTCTTCGAGAATGGCCCTGGTAAAGAGAAATAGTGCCATGTCCGGCCTTCCCCACGGCCCGTATACGGTGAAAAACCTGAGACCCGTAGCGGGCAGGCCGAAAAGATGGCTGTAGGTGTGGGCCATCAGCTCATTGGCCTTCTTGGAGGCGGCATACAGGGACACCGGGTGATCCACGTTGGCATGGACCGAAAACGGCATTCTGGTGTTGGCTCCGTACACCGAACTGGAGGAGGCGTAGACCAGATGCCTGACGCCGTGGCGGCGGCATCCTTCCAGGATATTGACAAAGCCGACCAGGTTGGTGTCCACATACGAATGGGGGTTGATCAGGGAATAACGGACCCCGGCCTGGGCGGCAAGATTCACCACCGCGTCAAAACGGTGCTCCGCAAACAGGCGGGGAACGGCCGTCCGGTCGGCCAGGTCCATATGGGCGTGGACGAACGCGGGAAAACTCTTCAGTTGGGCCAGGCGTGCCCGTTTCAGGACCGGGTCATAATAATCATTGAGATTGTCCAACCCGACAACGGTCCTGCCCTCGGCCAGCAAACGTTTGGCCAGGTGGAACCCGATAAATCCGGCGGCCCCGGTGATGAGAATATTGTCCATCTCCCTTGCCCTTAATCCTCAAAGTCCCCTTGGGGGCCTTTATCGGTATTCATCCGGGCGGCCCGTGCCCTGATCCGCTCCACGGTCCAGTCTTCGGGCTTCTCCCGCCGCCCTGTCTTCGGACCCGGATCGTGCGAACCGGCGGCAAGAATAACCTCAAGGGCGTGGTCAGCGGTATCGGCGGCGTTGAACACGTCAACGAGCAAGGAATAAACGAAGTTCTCCACCCTGGCCGTCATCCGCTCGCGAACTTCCCTGGGTTGGCCGAGTATCCTGTTTTCAAAGACCAGGTTAAGCTTCTTGTAGTTGCCTCCTTTCCACCCCTGGGCGGCGGCATAATCCTTCATTTCCCGCCACAGTTCCTCGGTCACCCCTTCTCCCTTGACCTTGACGAATTCACCCTTGTCATCCAGGATGGCGTTGCCGTAATCGTTGACCTCCACTCCCCAGGATATCATCTGCAGAGCGGTGGCCACGTTGGCCTTGGTGGTCCTGGTTTCTGCAGCGATGGCCCGCAGGCGCTCGGAACTGTTGCCGGAAGTGCCGTGCTGGGCCCCGGAAACCCGGTAATCGGCCAGGGCCTCATGTATTTCCCGGGTCAATTCGACCTGAATTCCCTGGTCGCTGGCCTCGATGCCATGGGTGGTGCCGTTGTTGAGGGCAATCCAGTCGGGATATATTTCGTGGGCATTCAGGCCCTGGATCAGAAACAATGCTTCCGGGACCGACGACAGGCCGAGCTTTCCCTTGATCTCACCGACTTCGGTTTCGTAGCCGGCCCAGGAAGGGACCAGCCGGGCCAGTTCGATGCTGGCGAGGAGGTTCTCATCGTCCGGCATATGGGAGGCGTCGATGGCTATGGAGGTAATGCCCGCGTCAAACAGGGAGGGAATCTCCACTTCGGCAAAGGGGATATCCTCCCTCTTCTTGATGCCGTAATGGTCGGCATGGATGGCGACCGGCACGGTGATGCCCAGCTCGTTGCAGACTGCGTCGACCTGGCGGGCAAGATTCCAGAAGTTTGTCGCGCAATAGGCCTTGGCGCCGCCTTCGGAACGGGCTATCTCAATAATGAGCGCGGCCCGGGCGCGCTGGGCGGCCTGAAGTGCCCCGCGGATGATAATATGGCTGCGGCCGTTGGCGGCCATGGTCATGGACTTGCCTTTTGCCAGGAGTCCCCGGTCGATGACCTTGCCGCTGACGATCAGGGCCCGGGAATTGGGAAACAGCTTTCGGACATTGGGCGGCCGGCCGACGGCAAGGGCCCTGTCAAAATCTTTGGTAGTGGACATATATTCCTCCTCTCCGTACTTAGTTCAATTTTCAGATCCGGCAGACGGGGTGTGCAAATAAATAAGAGCGGCAAAATCCCCCGGGCTTTACTGCGATCAGAAGCCGATCCCGATAGCGATTTCGATCCCGATGGGTACGGATTTCCTTAACCCGGCGCAGGAACAACCTCATCGAAATCGGGATCGGGATCGGTCTTGAAATCGGTAACGCCCACAGCCTTTTTGCCTGCAACCGCAAGCCGCCAGGCTTCAAGCTCCAGACTACAAACTGCCAACTGCTGACTGCCAACTTTCCCGGCGCAGCCGGGTTTTCCTCATTCGCCCCCCCAGCGCGGGCTGCGCGCTATCCATTGGAGCCCTCCGGGTTGTCGTCCTCTTCTTCCCCGGTCTTGGCGGGAAACCCGATGAACGTTTTCCTGGCGAATACCGCCACGGCAATGATGCTTATCTCGTACAGGACGATCAGCGGCCCGGCCATGAGCAACTGGTTGACGATATCCGGCGTGGGGGTCAAAACGGCGGCGACAATAAAGCTGACAAGCAGCGCGTACCTTCTGTTGCGCCGCAGAAACCGGGTGTCGACCATACCGATTTTTGCCAGAAAAACCATCAGAACCGGTAATTCGAAAACAATACCAAAGGCCATGAGCAAGCGCAAGGAAAGTGAAAAATATTCACTGACAGCCGGCAGCGGGTCGAGGATTTCGCTGGCATAGCCAAGGAAGAAACGGAAAGCCGGGGGAAAAACGATAAAATATCCAAAAGCGGCGCCGGCAAGAAAACAGAGGGTGGAAATTATCGTAAAAGGGAGCAGGACATTTTTTTCATGCCGGTACAGACCGGGGGCGACAAAGCGCCAGATCTGATGAAAAATGACGGGATTGGCGAACAGCACCCCGCAAACCAGGGCTAACTTCAGATAAAAAAAAAACCTTCCTGGTAAGAGGTGAAAATAAGGGATTTCTGTTCCGGCATGACCAGGACCAGGGGCTGGAAGAACCAGTCGGCAATGGGCCGGATGAATGTGTAGGCGAGGGTAAAACCGCAGGCAACCGCGCCGAGGGAAATGAGCAGGCACGACCGCAGTTCGCGCAGATGCTCCGTCAATGACTGTTTATCGAATTGTTCCTCCACCATCCCCCCGAATCAACAGGTTAGCCCGGGATCACTCAATTCCGGACAAGATAACCTGTTCTCCTGCCAATGTAAACCTCGGAACAGATTGTATTTGACTTCACGAGATGCATGACGGTACAGTATTCATGAAACCACACCACGAATTTATAATAATATCATACTAATGTCCTCGATTCTGGTTGTTGACGACGAACGCAGCATGCGTGAGTTCCTGAAGATTCTTCTCGAAAAATGCGGCCACTCGGTGGAAGCCGCCGATGCCGGCCATACAGCCCTTGACCTTGCCGGACGCCATAATTTCGACCTGGTCATATCCGATATCCGCATGCCGGGCATGAACGGCCTGGAGCTGCTGGCCAGCCTGAAACAGGCCAGACCCGAAATGCCGGTTATCATGATCACTGCCTTCGCTTCCCCGGGAGATGCGGTGACGGCGATGAAGGAAGGGGCGTTTGATTATATCACCAAGCCGTTCAAGGTCGAGGAGATCAAGCGGGTCATCGATTCGGCGACATCGCGCAAGGTGAACGGGCGGGAACCGTCGTCCACCGAGTTCTTCTCGGATATAATCGGGCAGAGCCCCGAAATGATCAAGATTTTCGACCTCATCAGGCGCATCGCCCCGACACCGGCGAACGTCCTGATCAGCGGGGAATCCGGAACCGGCAAGGAACTGGTCGCCAAGGCCATTCACCGGCTCAGCAGGGTCAGCGATCAGCCCTTTGTGCCCATCACCTGCAGCGCCATCCCCGAAAGCCTGCTGGAAAGCGAACTGTTCGGCCATGTCAAGGGGTCCTTCACCGGAGCCATTGCCAACAAGGAAGGCCTGTTTCAGCTTGCCGACGGCGGCACGGCGTTCCTGGACGAGATCGGCGAACTGACCCCGATCATCCAGATCAAGCTGCTGCGTGTTCTGCAGGAAAGAGAATTCATGCCGGTCGGCAGCACCCGCACCAGGAAGGTCAATGTCCGAATCATCGCTGCCACCAACCGTGACCTCGAACAGGAGGTCGCAGCCGGCCGCTTCCGGGAGGACCTCTACTACCGACTCGCCGTCGTCCCCATCCGGGTGCCGCCCCTGCGCGAGCGCATCGGTGATGTCCCCCTGCTTGTCAGCCATTTCCTGGAAAAATACTCCCGTCTTCTCGGCAAGGATGTCCGGACTATTTCCTCCTATGGCCTGCAGGTGCTCATGGAATACGACTTTCCCGGCAATATCAGGGAGCTTGAAAACATTATCGAACGGGGAGTCGCCCTGGAATCATCAAATATCATCCTCCCCGACAGCCTGAAGCTCTCCTCCCACCGCCAGAGCACCCTGCAGCAAGGCAGCGAGCCGCTGTTCGTGGCGGTCGAGAACGAAGAGGAACTGCTTGAACGGGGCATGGAGGATATCCTGGCCAGCCTGGAGAAAAAGATTATTCTCCACGCCCTCCGGATAGGGGACAACTCGAAGATGCGGGCGGCGGAGCTGCTGAAAATCAGCTTCCGCTCCCTGCGGTACAAGACCAAGAAATATGACATAGATTAACCGGGCCGGCGGCGTTCCACCTCCCGTGCCTCCATCCTTTTGCCGCCGGGTCCCGCGCAAATGATTTCATTGAATATCCTTAAAAACATCAAGCCGGTCACTGACACCGATGAACAGCTCCGGCACCATATTCTCTGGTTTCTGTTCATCCGGGTTGTCCTTTACACCCTCCTGCTCGGCATCACCTTTCTGCTGCACACCAAGGAGCACCGGCTCATCCTGCCGCCGCTTTTTTTCATTCTTGCCTACCTGTTCCTGATCTATTCCTATTCCATCGGCTCGGCGCTGCTGCTGCCGAAGATCCGTGTCCACCTGCGCCGTTTCGGGATGATCCAGATCATTTCCGATACCCTGTTCATCGCCCTGCTTGTCTACGGCACCGGCTGCAGCCAATCAATATTCACCATTGTTTTCATCCTGCCGATCATTGCCGGCGGGCTGATCCTGTACCGTATGGGGGGACTGTTACCCGCCGCCGCCTCAACCATCCTCTACGGCATCATCCTTACAGGCGAATATCTGCGCTACATCCCCTCCTACTTTTACACGTCCCGGTACGCCGTGGTCGAAGACTATTTCCAGAGCATGAATTTTTTCGCCGTCTACGGTCTCATATTCTTCCTGATCGCCATGCTCAGCGGCATCCTGGCCCAGCGGCTCCGTTCGGCCGAAGACGCTCTCACCATGACCGAGCGCAAATTCGACCGCCTGCTTTTCCTCTACAAGCAGATCTTCGACGACATCATGACCGGCATCATTACCGTTGACGACCGGGACCGCATCACCTCCATCAACCCTGCGGCGGAAAACATTACCGGGTTTTCCTCCGCCGAGATCAGCGGTAAACCGCTGCACCTTTTTTTCCCCCAGATCGCGGCGGAAAAACAGAGCAGGAAAAAAGCGGACGTGAGGAGAAAGGACGGCAGCTTGATCCGGATCGGCTATTCCTGCTCGGAACTGCACATGGCCCCGGACCCCGAGTCGAGCGAAGCGCCCTACACGAGCTGCAAGGTGATCACCCTGCAGGACATCAGCCGTTTTGAACAGATGGAGCGCCAGATGCGCAAGGCGGAAAAGATGGCCGCCATCGGCGAACTGAGCGCGTCCATCGCCCACGACTTCAGAAATCCCCTGGCGGCCATATCCGGCTCGGCCCAGATATTGCTTATGGATCAGGAGATGCACAACACCGCGCCGGCCGACGGGACCAACAAAAGCCTGACCAATATCATCCTGCGCGAATCGGAACGAATGGCCCGGACAATAAACGATTTTCTTGATTATGCCCGGCCGACCGTACCGGACCGGCAGTGGTTCAACCTGCGGCACCTGGTCCGGGAAACCGTTGACCAGGTGGAGGGGGAAGCCGCCTACTCCGGCTGCACCGTCAAGCTGGATATCCCGCCGAATCTCGACCTGTGCGCCGACAGGCAGCTTCTGCAGCTGGCCCTGTCGCACCTCCTGAAAAACAGCTGCCATGCGGCGCGGAACACCCCGGAGCCCATTGAAATCGGGGCCCGGGAAGAAACGGACGACGGGAACAAGGTGCGGATCATCATTGAAGTGCGGGACAGGGGCGAGGGGTTTGATCCGGCGGTGGCGAATAAACTGTTTGATCCCTTTTTCTCGACCAGGGAAGATGCCACCGGCCTCGGCCTGTCCATAGTCAAGCAGATCGTCGCCGGCCACTCCGGCCACGTCGCCATGGCAAACCTTCCCGAAGGGGGCTGTGCCGTCAGCATCGACCTGCCGCTGCCGGAAGCTACTCCCTGACGATGCGGATGTCCGCCCCGATCCCCCGCAGTTTGTCCACCATGGTCTCATAACCCCGTTCAAGATGGTAGATCCGGGATATTTCGGTCACCCCCCGGGCGGCCAGGCCGGCTATCACCAGGGAGGCCGAGGCCCGCAGATCGGTGGCCATCACGGGAGCACCGCTCAGTCCGCCCCTCCCTTTGCCCTTGACTATGGCGGTGGGGCCGCCGATCTTGATATTGCCGCCCATCCTCTGGAGTTCGGCAACGTGCATGAACCGGTTCTCGAATATGGTTTCGTGGATCACGCTGACCCCGTCGGCGATGGTCATCAAAGCCATGAACTGGGCCTGGAGATCGGTGGGAAAGCCGGGATAGGGCATGGTTCTGATATCCACGCTGCGCAGAGCCGGCGCATCTTTCTTCCCGGGCGGGATTCCGGTGACGGTGATGGCCGTGTCATGTTCGACGACTCCGACGCCGGCACCACGCAGTTTTTCCACCAGCGAAGGCAGATGGGCCGGAATACAGTCGGTAACGGTTGCTTCCCCGCCCGCGGCGGCAACGGCTATGAGGTAGGTCCCTACTTCAATCCGGTCAGGAATAATTGATATTTCGGTCGGGTGCAGCCGCCGGACGCCGTGAATGGTCAGCCGGTCCGTGTCCCTACCCTGGATTTCCGCTCCCATGGCGGTCAACATGTCTATCAGGTTGCCCACTTCCGGCTCCCTGGCGGCATTCTTGATCACCGTCTTCCCCTCGGCGGTGACCGCGGCCATCAACAGATTTTCCGTGCCGGTGACCGAAGGCGAGTCAAAATAGACCACATTGCCCTGCAGACGGTCGTCAACGGCGGCCTCGACATACCCCTCCCTGAGAGTTGTTCTGACTCCCAACTGTTCGAAGCCGCGCAGGTGGAAATTGATGGGGCGGGCGCCGATCGCGCAACCCCCGGGAAGCGAAACGCGTGCATACCCGGTCCTGGCCAGCAGGGGGCCGAGGACCAGCACTGAGGCGCGCATGGTTTTGACCAGCTCATAGGGAGCCTCGGCGCCGGTGAGACGGCTGGTGTCTATCCGTACCTCGGTTTCCGTCCTTGTCCATGCCGCGCCCAGGGTCTCGAGCACCTTGAGCATGGTGCGGGTATCCCTCAGGTCGGGAACGTTGTAAAGGGTATGAAGGCCTGGAGCAATCAGGGTTGCCGCCATCAGCGGCAGAGCCGCATTCTTGGCCCCGCTGGCCGCGACCCTGCCGTTCAGGAGACGGCCCCCTTCGATGATGATCTTGTCCATGCTAACCTGCTTTCCTTCTGGCCTGAAGCACCCTGGGCTTTCCCGCCCAGTCGCGGAGCACCTCAACCTGATCGTAGATCCTATTTTCCCGGCCGCCAAAAAGGGTATATACCTCATCTTCCTGGTCGGCGCCGATCTCCATGAACATCCATCCCCCGGGAATGAGATATTGATGGCCCTCCCAGGCCAGCCGTTCAATGACATCAAGGCCCCTCTTCCCGGCCAGCAGGGCCGACCGCGGCTCCCAGTCGCGCACTTCCGGCTGCAGAGAGTCAAAATCGCCGACAGCGATGTACGGCGGGTTGGCAACAATGGCACCAAAATGGGGACCGGGCCGCAATGCCCCGAACAGATCCGAGCAGACCAGGCTGATGGAGCCTTTCCGTCCATGCCGGGCAATATTGCGGGCTGCTACCCGCAGTGCCCCTGCAGAGCGGTCGGCGGCCACAATCCTGGCCGAGGCTTTTTCCATGGCCAGGACAACAGCAATCACTCCGCTGCCGGTGCACATGTCAAGAATCGGTTGACCGGCGGCCCCTGTCCGGCGGAGCACACCGAGGACCCGGTCGAGCAGAAATTCCGTTTCCGGTCTGGGAATCAGGACCGCCGGGGAAACAAAAAAATCCAGCGACCAGAACTCCCGGATCCCGATAATGTATTGCAGTGGTTCCCTGGTCAGGCGCCTGTTGACGGTTTCCTCAAGAAAGGCCGCCTGCTGTTCGTCGACTTCCCGGTCGGGGTGCAGGACAAGCTGCTCCCGGGTCGCGCCCAGGCAGAATTCAAACAGGTGCAGGGCATCGGTCGGCGCCCCGTCAATGCCGGCCTGGTGCAGCTTCTCAACAGTTTCCAGGTACAACCGTCCAAGCTGCTTCATCAAAAGGTATGCGCCCCGATCTGCCGCATCACGCGGACACCGTCTACAGGGCTTTGAGTGCTTCAGCCTGGTAGTGTTCCATGAGCGGCTGAATGATTTCATCAAGGGCACCGGCCAGGACCTGTTCCAGCTTGTACAGGGTAAAATTGATCCGATGTTCGCTTATCCTGTTCTGAGGATAATTATAGGTCCGGATCCGCTCGCTGCGGTCTCCCGTGCCGATCTGGCTTTTGCGGTTGGCGGAAATTTTCTGGTGCTGCTCCTGCTCCAGCCTGTCCAGCAGTCTCGCCCGCAGCACCTGCAGGGCCTTGGCCTTGTTTTTGTGCTGCGATTTCTCATCCTGGCAGGTAACGACCAGTCCCGTGGGCAGGTGGGTGACCCGCACGGCCGAGTCCGTGGTATTGACACTCTGCCCCCCCGGTCCCGAGGACCGGTAGACATCAAATTTCAGTTCATTGGGATCAATGTGCAGTTCGACTTCATCGGCTTCGGGTATGATGGCGACCGTCACCGCCGAGGTGTGGATGCGCCCCTGGGTTTCCGTGTCCGGCACCCGCTGGACCCGGTGGACGCCGGATTCATATTTCAGCCTGGAGAAGACCCGGTCGCCGCTGATCAGGGCGATGATTTCCTTGTAGCCGCCGATGCCGATGGCGTGGCTGCTCATGATCTCGACCTTCCACCCCTTGGTTTCCGCGTAGCGGCAGTACATCCTGAACAGGTCGGCTGCGAACAGGGCGGCCTCGTCGCCCCCGGTGCCGGCCCGAATCTCGAGGAAAATATTTTTGTCGTCGTTGGGGTCCCTGGGCAGAAGCCTGACCCGGATGGCGTTCTCCAGTTCGTCCTTCCGGTCGGCAAGTTCCTCAAATTCCATTTGAGCGAGTTCAACCAGATCCTTGTCGTCCGGTTCCTCGCGGAGCAGTTCCCTGTTCTGCTCCATCTGCTTGAGGACGGCCAGGTAGTCGGTGTAGAGGGCGTGCAGCCTGGAAGCCTGGGAATGCTCCCGGACAATCTGCTGGTATCGTTTCTGATCGCTGATAACGCCCGAATCGGATAACTGCTGCTCCAGCCTTGACAGTTTCTGCTCTAAATCAGCGAGGTTTTCGAACATCGTCGGTTACCGGTCCGGCCAATAAAAAAATCCACATGACAAAGAAGTCTCCGCCATGTGGATGAAGGAAATAATATGTTTACTTGCGATCTTTCTTGGCGAAGTGTCCGGCGTATTTTTTATTGAACTTCTCAATGCGGCCGGCCGTGTCCACGAGCTTCTGCTTGCCGGTAAAAAAAGGATGACAGGAGGAACAGATTTCAACATGAATCTCCTTTTTGACCGAGCCAAGCTCAAATTCACTGCCGCAGGCGCATTTGGCCACTATTTTATTGTATTTGGGATGAATGTCTGATTTCACTGTTTTCAAGCCTCCGGAATCGGTTTTCCATCAATTTCATGTTTTGAGGAATAAATATAAAAATTTACTCCATCTGAGCCCCATTGAAAACAAAAAAGTGATCTCAGCTGTTCATCGACGCGAAAAACTCGGCATTGGACTCCGTCTGCCCCATCTTGTCGAGCAGGAATTCCATTGCGTCGGCCGGATTCATGGAGGACAGGATCTTGCGCAGAATCCAGATACGGTTCAGGTCGTCCTCGGGCAGCAGCAGGTCTTCCTTGCGGGTGCCGGACTTCTGAATATCAATGGCCGGGTAGATGCGGCGGTCCGACATCTTGCGGTCCAGAACAAGCTCCATGTTGCCGGTGCCCTTGAATTCCTCGAAAATAACATCATCCATCCGGCTCCCGGTCTCGATCAGCGCTGTTGCCAGGATGGTCAGGCTGCCGCCTTCCTCGATATTTCTGGCTGAGCCGAAAAAGCGCTTGGGCCGGTGCAGAGCATTGGCTTCGACGCCGCCGGAGAGGATTTTGCCCGAGGCAGGAGTCACCGTATTGTAGGCCCTGGCCAGCCGGGTTATGGAATCGAGCAGAATGACCACGTCCCGTTTGTGCTCCACCAGCCGCTTGGCTTTCTCAATGACCATTTCAGCGACCTGGATATGCCGCTGGGGCGGTTCATCAAAGGTCGAACTGACCACTTCGGCGGCGACATTCCGCCGCATGTCGGTTACCTCTTCGGGCCGCTCGTCAATGAGCAGGACGATCAAGGTGATTTCCTTGTGATTGTGGACGATGGAATTGGCAATCTTCTGCATCAATACCGTCTTGCCGGTCCGGGGCGGGGCGACAATGAGACCTCGCTGTCCCTTGCCCAGCGGAGCCATGATATCCATGACCCGCATGGAATAGTTGTCCGGCTGATATTCCAGCCTGATCCGTTCTTCGGGATGCAGGGGAGTCAGGTTGACGAACAGGGTCTTGTTCCTGCAGGCCTCGGGCGGTTCGAAATTGACGGTATCCACCTTGAGCATGGCGAAATACCGTTCATTGTCCTTGGGGGCCCTCACCTCCCCTTCAATGGTATCGCCGGTCCTCAGGTTCAAGCGGCGAATCTGTGAAGGAGAAACGTAGATATCGTCCGGACCGGGCAGATAATTGTAATCCGGCGCCCGGAGAAAACCGAAACCGTCCTGCAGCACCTCCAGCACTCCGCTGCCGCGGAGCTTGCCGTCGGCGTCGCCCTGGGCCTTGAGGATGGCAAAAATCAGTTCCTGTTTCCGCATGGAACTGTAGCCTTCGATTTCGAGGTCCGCCGCCAGTTCAACCAATTCGTTGATTTTCTTGTTTTTCAGATCAGCCCAGTTCATTTGAATGGTTCTACCTCCAGGAAAAATTACTCTCGTGACGTTTGTCTTTGATAAAATTTTCGCCTCGCAGCCTGCGGGGCGGAACACTGCTCCGGTGGACAGGATTCCTGTCCTTTCACCTTGCGGCAACCGGATTCTGCTTAGGCCGAACAGCGGCAAAAACGCATGGTTCGACGGGATCGGCGGCTCTCAACGTGCTCCCGGGAACGACGTTGAATTTTTTTCATCAGCCAGTTCAAGCGATAAAATGATAATGGGAAGGAAAATTTTACGGGATTTCAGCAGAAATTAATTTTGTCTGGGACCAGTTGCACTACGCAATATATGGGTCGTTCAGCAAATTTTCTTGTATATAGTGTGATAATTCGAGCGTGAATCCAACAGGCGGGATCGTATACATTGAAATTGCTGTTGACACTGGAATAAATATTGTCTTCCCGCTGGCATGTCAAGCAATTTCTTGCGAAAAAAAGCCCGGCGGGAAGATTGCAGCTCTTTCCGGGCCGCCCAAAATCGCCGCAATCCGCCGGCCGGCAGCGGCGGCCCATCCCGATCCGTTTCCGGCATATGCGTTACGCGGCCGGTCCATGCTCCAGGTCCAGCAGGCGGGCGAGATGAACCACCTGCATCCTGGCCGTCAGCCAGCAGCCGCGGTTGTCGATGACATGGTCGGCGAGCAGGGCCTTGTCCGCCAGGGGCATCTGGGCGGCAATGCCGAGAGCCGCCTGGTCGGGGCTGACACCGTCCCTTGCGGCGATACGGCGGCAACGGACCACCTTGTCGGCATACACCACGACAGTTCCGTGAAACTGATCCTGCCAATGCGCTTCAAACAGGAGCGGCACGTCAACCAGAATCATCCTCCGACTGCATGCGGCTGCCTGAATTTTCATCATTTCCCGGGCCAGGGGATGAATCAGACCGTTGACGGTCCGGCGCAGTTCTCCGTCGGCAAAAAGCGCGCTGCGCAGACGCCCGCGGTCCAGTTCTCCCTCCGCGGTAAAAAATGAGTGATCCAGGGTCCGCCGCAAGGCCAGCCAACCCGGCTCTCCCTTTTCCAGCAGCCCCCTGCACACCGTGTCGATGTCAATCAGGGGCAGGTCCATATACCTGGACCAGAAACCGCTGACCGTGCTTTTACCCGCTCCGATCCCTCCGGTGATACCGATAAGAAGCGGAGATCCCGTGCCGCTCACATGATCACCCGCCGGTGGAATTTTTTCTCAATTGGTCGAGGACTTCCTGCATGTCCTGCAAGAGGGGCAGGGAAAAACTCATCTGCCGGCGGCTGGAGGGATGCGGAAAAGTGATGGCCGAGGCATGAAGAAGCTGCCGCCGCACCGCCACCCCATGGGCCGGCCTGACCTGGCCGCCGTACACTTCGTCCCCGGCGACCGGACAGCCCAGTGATGCCATATGTACACGAATCTGATGGGTCCTGCCGGTTTCCAGCTCCAGTTCAACCAGACACATTCCGTTGGAAAACCGTTCCAGGACCAGCCACCGGGTCGCGGCATGCCGGCCATCGGCCCGAACGGCCATTTTTTTTCGATTCACGGGATGCCTGCCGATGGGCTGAACTATCCTGCCTGCCTCATCAGGCGGACAGCGCAGCAGTATCGCATGATAGGCCTTATGAATATTGCGGTCGTGAAAATCGCGGGTCAGCCGCCGCATGGCCTTGCCGGTCTTGGCAACCAGCATTATGCCGGAGGTGTCCTTGTCGAGCCGGTGAACGATTCCCGGCCGCAGCTCCTCCGTTCCCGGCAGGGAACCGCAGTGATAGAGAAGCCCATGGGCCAGGGTGCCGCTGCGATGGCCGGCGGCGGGATGGACTACCAGTCCCGGAGGTTTGCCGATCACCAGCAGCTCACCATCCTCGTACAGAACAGTAAAGTCAATGTGCTGGGGGATCAGGGACGCCGGGGCCGGGGGCGGGAAAATGACCTCGGTTTCATCTCCTTCACGCACCCTGTAGCCGGCCTTGAGCGACTGTCCGTTCACCAGGACCAGGTCTTCCTGAATCAGTTTGAGCAGCGCCGATCTGGAATAATCGGCGAGATGATGAACAAGAAAAAGGTCCAGGCGCATTCCCGCCTCACCCGCCGACACAGTAAAAGCAACGCGCCTCCGGTCATCATTGTGCATGGCGGCGGACAAGAGGGTGGAAGGAATCGGCCTCAGAAGGAAAGCAGGAACTGCCGATCAGCTGAATATCTTTGCAACCTGCTGCTCAATCTCGATTTCGTCTTCATTGCGGGCAAGGGAGATTTCCTTGATAAGCAGGCTCTTGGCGGTATCCATCATCTTGCGCTCGCCGTAGGAGAGCTCCTTGTCATCGCTGAGAAGGTAGAGATCCCTGAGGACAGCGGCAACTTCGAATACCGAGCCGGTTTTGATCTTGTCCATATAATCCCGATAGCGGCGGTTCCAGGTCTGGGAACTGATTTTGATATCCCGCTCCATGAGGATGGAAAGAACCTTGTCGACTTCCTTCGGGGAAATAATGGACCGAAGCCCGACATTTTCACAGTTTGCAGTCGGAATCATGATGGTCATGTCGTTATCAAGAATTTTCATTACATAAAAAGTCTGATCCACGCCACCAATGGATTGCGTCTCAATGGCCTCTATAATTCCTACTCCGTGAGCTGGATATACAGCCATATCTCCCTGTGCAAACACTGAAACCTCCAAAAAACGCATATTCCGGCCAATCCGGTCGGATCGGTCCTTATCGTAACAAATTATTAATATACCACACTTTTCCTTTTTAGCCAAGGATCGACTTTTAATATGAAATCAATGACATAGGAAAGGGACGAGGCAAAACACGGGACTGCGGACCCGCCCTTGGGGACCGGCAACATCCCGGCAAGGGCCGGGGACAATGCAACGGGAAGCGGTTCGGTGGAAGGGAGCCGCCAACGGTAAACCCGGCACCGGGGAGGCGCGGTCAACCCGCGGCGGCCTCCTTGCGGTTGATCCTGTTCATGGCCGCCTGGATGTCCCGGGTGATAAACAGGTCGATTCCCTCGGCAATGAGGGTGAGGTTATTTTGGACAATGCTCCATTGGTCGTCGGGAAAACGTGACAGGACAAACCGTTCAACGGGCATGGCCGCCACCGCATCACCCAGATCGCGGGGATGCCCTATGCCGATCTTGAGACGGGGAAAATCACCCGTACCCAGATGACGGATAAGGGAACGAATCCCGTTGTGCCCCCCTGCTCCGCCCCCGGAAACAATCTTGACCCTGCCCGGAGCAAGATCAAGATCATCATGGATGACCAGTATATCAGCAGAAGCGATGGCATAATAGTTGGCAAAACGAGCCACGCATTCACCGGAGCGGTTCATGAAATTCTGCGGCTTCAACAGAATAACCTGCTTGCCGGCGAGGCGGACCGAACAGTATTCTCCGCCCATGGCGGAACTCCTGAAGGTCAGGTCCCTGGTTCGGGCAAAATAATCGACGGCAATGCAACCGGCGTTGTGCCTGGTCTTTTCATACTGCGGGCCGGGATTCCCCAGCCCGACAATCAATTTCCTGTTCTCCGCCATTTTTCCCGGAAAAAAAAGGCAAGCCGGAAAAATTATTTCCCGGCTTGCGCAACGATCAATAACAGTGGGGACAAAAAAAAGATCAACGAAACTCCACCCAAGGAACGGATCCCGGCGGGGCAGCCGCAGGGAGTCAGGGCGGTCAGCTGATCGAGAGACAGAGCCGGGCGGGGTCGTCCAGCATTTCCACTTTGTCCGGCAGGGACAGTTCCCCCAGGGTCAAGGAGTCTCCCCGGCCCAGATTTCTGATATCAACTTCAATAAAATCGGGGATGTCAAGGGGCAAGCCTTTCAGTCTGACGCCGTTTCTGGATATATGCAGTTCACCGCCGAGATCAACGCCCTTGGCCGTGCCGACAAATTTCAGCGGCACGGTAAAAGCAGTGGGCTTTTCCAGCGCGATTTCAAAAAAATCGACATGAATGAGCTCATCGGTAACGGGATTCTTCTGGATCTCCTTCAGCAGCACATGCCGCTCTCCCTTCTCATCCCCTTCGATCTGCAGAGTGACAATGGCGTTGCGGCCATGGATGCCCAGCAGGTTCCTGTACAACAGCGTGCTGTCCAGCTGCAACGGCACCGCGTCAGTTCCGCCGCTGTACACCACTGCCGGAGTAAGATCCTTCATGCGTAACTGCCGTGCCGCACCTTTGCCGAAACCGGTACGAAAGGCACCCGGTATGCTGACCTGAATCATCAAACACCTCCTTCCATCAATATACGGAAATACAATTTATCAAACAAACAGGGTGCTGACCGAATCTTCCGTATGAATGCGGCTGATAGCTTCAGCGAGCAGTTCCGAAACCGAAAGCACCTTTATTTTTTTGCACTGCTGGGCATCTCCCCGGAGCGGAATGGAATTGGTCACCACCAGGGACTTGATGCACGAATTTTCCAGCCGTTCGATGGCCGGTCCGGAAAGAACCGGATGGGAACAGCAGGCGTGCACCTCCATGGCCCCTTTTTCCATGAGCTTTGCGGCAGCGCCGCAGAGGGTTCCGGCGGTATCGACCATATCGTCAAGGAGAACCGCGGTTTTTCCCGCAACATCGCCGATGACATGCATGGCCTCGCATTCGTTGGCTCGTTCCCGCCGCTTGTCAATGATGGCCAGTTCGGCGTTCAGCCGCTTGGCGAAAGCCCTGGTCCGTTCAACCCCGCCGGCGTCAGGCGAAACCATGACCACATCCTGGAACGCATCCCGAATGTATTTCAACAGAATCGGGGCGGCATACAGATGGTCGACAGGGATGTTGAAAAAACCCTGGATCTGGCCGGCATGCAGGTCCATGCACAGCACCCGCCTGGTCCCCACCGCCATGAGCATTTCGGCCACCGCTTTGGACGTGATCGGCACACGAGGCCGTACTTTCCGATCCTGGCGGGCATATCCGTAATAGGGAATGACCGCGGTTATCCGTCGGGCCGATGCCCGCCTCAGGGCGTCGATCATGATGAGCAGCTCCATCAGGTGATCATTGACCGGCGGACAGGTCGGTTGAATGACAAAGACATCGGTGCCCCGGACGTTTTCGCCGATTTCGACGGAAATTTCTCCGTCACTGAATTTCTTCACCTCGGCCTTGGACAACGGGATATTGAGATAACGGCAGATATCCTCCGCCATGGGCCTGTTGGCGTTGCCCGAAAAAATTTTCATTCGATTTGGCATGATCAGCGCCTTTTCGGTGGTTGGCTGGGGCGGCAGGATTCGAACCTGCGAATGCAAGAGTCAAAGTCTTGTGTCTTACCGCTTGACGACGCCCCATGCGCGATGCAAAAACGGGTCCGGGACCTATGCCGCCAGGGGATTGACCAAAAATGTGGATTGATATTCCCGCTGTAACTCCCTGCAGCAGACAGCCGCCTTCTCCGCTTCGTTTTCCGGAAAAAGTCCGAATATCGAAGGGCCGCTGCCGGACATCAACGCCGCGACAGCTCCCCCTTTCAGCAATTTCTTTTTTATCCCGTCCAGTTCCCGGTAACGGCTGATTGTCACCATTTCCAGGTCATTTCTCATTTCGTCCGGCCTGATCGCTCTTCTGGTGAACGCTGGAACACCCTGTTGACCGGCCGTGTCCGTATGCAAATTTGTCAGGTTAAAATTTTTTCCCTCCGCTGTCAATGCAAAATTCTTATAAACCCACGCGGTAGGCACGGGAAAGCCGGGGTTGACCAGCACGATCAGGCAGCCGGTCAAAGGTGCCGCGGGCCGGAGCCGCTCCCCTATGCCGGTGGCCCAAGCTGCGGGCCAGTCAACAATAAACAGCGGCACATCGGCCCCGAGCTGCACCCCCAACTCCATAAGGTCCGCGGTGCGGCAATCTGTTCGGTACAACCTGTCCAGTCCTCTCAGGACAGCGGCGGCATCGCTGGAACCGCCGCCGAGGCCGGCGGCCACGGGAATGGATTTCAACAGGGTGATCTCGACTCCTTTGCTGCCGTCAAGATGCGCGGCCGTGGCCTGAAAAAAAAGCCTGGCAGCCCGGTAAACGAGATTATCCTCGTCTTCAGGCAGCCCGCTGCCGGGACAGTGGAGCTCTATGCCCGCCGGAACCCGACGCAGAATCACCCTGTCATAGAGGGCGATCTTCTGCATCAGGGTTGCAAGATAATGGTAGCCGTCCGGCCGACGGCCGGTCACCTGGAGATAGAGGTTGATCTTCGCCGGCGCGGCAAGCTCAACCCCACTCACCACCGTTGTCACCGGTCTGAAACAGGTTCAGATGCCGTTCCTGTCCTTGGCTTTGACATAGCGCAATTTGAGGTCGTACAGGATGGTGGACAGCAGCTCATTCTCGTCCCTGTCAAGGTTGCCCCTGGTCTTGTCGCCGAGAAGGGTCAGGGTGTCGATGGTGTGCTTCACCAGCTCCAGATCGACATTCCGCTCCCCGGTCTCAGGATGGGCCAGCTCGCCCAGATGGTACAGGGCGGTCGTATTGAGAGAGAGAACAAAGCCGGCAAAGGTCACCTCGGGCATGACACACTTTCCGGCCTTATTCCGAACCCGTCCTTCCGGGCAGGGCTGACAGTTCTGTGTCTGCTCACTCATGATATTCTCTCACCCTTTTGTTGCGGCCGGACATAGCCTGCCGGCCGGATCATTAATGATAATACTGCGGCAGTTCCAGGACCATGGCGTCTTCTATGTTATCCAGGCTGAGGACTTTTGCCAGCAGTTCCTTGGATATGCGCGTGTCGGTGTTGAGCAGGATGACATTCTGATTGGAGGACTCCTCCCGTCCCACGGTCATGCTGGCGATATTGACATTGCCCGCCCCGATGGTCGTCCCCAAAGCGCCGATAACACCGGGCACATCCTTGTTGTACACCAGGAGCATGGGGCCGGAAGGCAGCGCTTCCAGGCGGAAGGAGTTCAGGCGGACCAGGCGCGGCTCCTTCTTGCCGAAAACGGTGCCGGCCAGCATGTTCTCCCCCCCGTTGGTCCTCACCGTCACCCGCAGAAGGTTGGTAAAGTCCGAGGCCTGCTCGGACCTGGACTCGACAATGCGGATGCCCCGCTCTTTCGCAATCAGGGGAGCGTTGACAAAATTCACCGCATCCTGCAGGATCGGCGTAAACAAACCCTTCAAAAAGGCAACCGTCACCGGTCCCGTATCCTGGCCGGCCAGGTCGCCGGTGAACTCAAGGTTGACTTCCTCCACGCCGCCGCGGGCAATCTGCATGTGCAGCGAACCCAGCATCTCGCCCAGGGTTATGTACGGACCGATGGATGCCAGAACCTCGTCGCTGACGGACGGCACGTTGACGGCGTTGCGGACAACGCCCTTGAGCAGGTAGTCGGCCACCTGTTCGGCAATGGCGACCGCCACGTTTTCCTGGGCTTCACTGGTCGAGGCGCCGAGATGGGGGGTGCAGATGAAATTATTGAGCTTCAGGAGGGGCGTGGCCTCCAAGGAGGTTGGCTCCTTTTCAAAAACATCCAGGGCCGCGCCGGCAATCCGTCCTCCGGCCAGGGCCTCGTACAAAGCCTCCTCATCGACAACCCCCCCGCGGGCGCAGTCGATGAACATGGCATCATCTTTCATGGCGGCAAAAAATTCCCGTGACAGCAGGTGATGGGTTTCCTTGGTCAGCGGGGTATGGACGGAGATGAAGTCGGACCGCCTGGCCAGTTCCATCAGGTCAACCAGTTCCACCCCTATCTTTTCGACCAGTTCAATGGGCATGTGCGGGTCATAGGCGATGACCTTCATCTTCAACCCCTGGGCCCGGCTGGCGACGATTGAGCCGATGCGGCCGATGCCGACGATTCCCAGCGTCTTGCCCGTGACCTCGCGGCCTGAAAAACTTTTCTTTTCCCATTTGCCGGCTTTCATCGAGGCGGTGGCCTGGGGGATGTTGCGGGCCAGGGACATGAGCATGGCGATGGCATGTTCGGCCGCGGTGGTCGCGTTGCCGTCGGGAGCGTTCATGACCACTATGCCCTTCTGGCTGGCGGACGGTATGTCGACATTATCCAGACCGATGCCCGCCCGGCCGACGACCTTCAGCCTGGTCGCCGCTTCGATGATATCCTTCCGGACCTTGGTGGCGCTGCGGATAACCAGCCCGTCATATTGGGGAATTATCGCCTTGAGCTCCTCGGGCGGCAGGCCTGTTTTGACTTCAACCTCCAGACCGGCGTCCCTGAGAATTTTTTCACCGACGGGCGCCAGATTATCACTGATCAGAACCTTCATCATTCTCCTCTTGGAATTGAAACCTGTGGTGTATAAAGTCATTGATATTTGGGCGAGAAAAAGGAATTATAACGCCAATCAATGATCACGACAACAGGAAAGTAGAGACAGTGCTCCGCACCGTTTCCGACAAAACCGTTTTTCCGCAGCCCTGTCCCAACCCTTGAATAAAACGGCGTGAAACGCTATATAGGCCACTGCCTGCCTCATCGGGAATTTTATCCGGTGCGTGCCGCCGACCAGCAACAAGGAGTTTTCCATGACCGAAGTTCGCGTCCGTTTTCCACCCAGTCCCACCGGGTATCTGCACATCGGCGGGGCCCGCACCGCCCTCTTGAACTGGCTTTTTGCCAGAAAACACGGAGGCAAGCTTATCCTCCGCATTGAAGACACCGATGCGGAACGCTCCACCCGGGAATCCATCCAGGGTATCCTGGACGGTCTCACCTGGCTGGGACTGGACTGGGACGAGGGACCCTATTTTCAGACCGAATTTGCCTCGGACCACATCAAGGCCGCGGAGCGGCTGATCGAGACCGGGCACGCCTACAAATGCTTCTGCGCCAAGGAGACCCTGGACGCCAAGCGGGAAGCGGCAATGACCGCCAAACAGGACGTGAAATACGACGGCGCCTGCCGTGACCTGAGCGAAGATGAGGTCGCGACAAGGGAGAAGGCCGGCATTCCCTCTGTCATCCGGTTCAGGGTGCCCCGGAGGGAAGGGACCGTGGCATACGAGGATAAGGTGCTCGGGCGCATCGAACGGCGCTATGAAGACATCGAGGACTTTGTCATCGTCCGCTCCAACGGCAAGCCGCTCTATCTGCTCAGCAACGTGGTCGATGACATCCGCGACCGGATTACCCATATCATCCGCGGTCAGGACCACATGACCAACACCACCCGGCAGGTCCTCCTCTACGAGGCCCTTGGAGCGCCGATCCCGGTCTTTGCCCATATGCCGCTGACCCTGGACCTGGAAAAAAGAAAAATATCCAAGCGCAGCCACGGAGAAATCGTCGCCGTCCAGTTTTACCGTGACCGGGGCTTCATCCCCTGGGCCCTGTGCAATTTCCTGGTTCTGCTCGGCTGGAACCCGGGCACCGACCAGGAGATATTCAGTCGGGACGAACTGATCGAGGCGTTCAGCCTGGAACGCATCGGCAAGGTCAATTCGGTCTTCAACTACCGCAAGAACGATCCCAAGTTTTTTACCGATCCCAAGGCCATCGCCATCAACAGCCACTATCTGCGCACCATGCCCATCGAGGAGATCGCCGCCATGGTCAAGGCCCACTTCCTCGACCGGGGCCTGTGGAACAACGCCTATGACGGGGAAAAAAAGGAATGGTTCCTCAAGACGCTGGACCTGATCCGGGACCGCTTCCACACCATCAATGACTTTTCCACCCTTGGCCGGGCCTACTTTGCCGACGATTATGAAATCGACCCCAAACCCCTGGCCAAAAATGTCTTCAAGCACCCGGAACTGAAAAAGTGGCTGCCGCTGCTGGCCGAACGCTTTGCCGCCCTGGAGCGGTTCGACAAGGACAGTTCCGAAGCCGCCACCCGGCAGCTGGCCGGCGAGCTTGACATCAAGCCCGGCATCCTGATCAACGGCATGCGCACCGTGCTCACCGGGCAACTGGCCGGCCCCGGCATGTTCGATGTCCTGGAGGTTCTCGGCCGCCACCGGGTTGTCGCGCGATTGACAAACATAGACGCTTTGTATGCCCGGGCCGAGGAGTAAGCGACACAGAGAAATCGAAATCGGGATCGGGATCGATATCGAGACACAATACCCCGGGCCCGAAGAAACAAGGTATTGCCCTTCTGAACCGGAACAGCCGATGAGCCCGAAAAATGCAGGAGTATACAAAGCAACATCCGATCCCCATAGCGATTCCGATCCCGATGGGCTCATATATGTGCCGAAGTATCCACCCGACAAGCCATTCCTTCCTGCTCCCTCCTCACGGCGGGGACAGGGCGGAAACAACCCAGGAACACAAACGCCATGACCTCCACGCCATCCGATGCGCCCGACAACAAACCGCTTGATTTCATCAGGGCGATCATTGAAGAGGATCTCCAAAGCGGCAGGTACGAACGGGTCGTCACCCGTTTCCCGCCCGAACCCAACGGTTTCCTGCATATCGGCCACGCCAAGTCCATCTGCCTGAACTTCGGCATTGCCAGGGAATACCATTCCGTCTGCCACCTGCGCTTCGACGACACCAACCCGTCCAAGGAGTCCGTCGAATACGTTGAAGCCATCACGGAAGACGTGCGCTGGCTCGGGTTCGACTGGGGCGAGCACCTCTATTACGCCTCCGACTATTTTGACCGGCTGTATGACTTCGCCGTCCAGCTGATCAGGATGGGCAAGGCATACGTCTGCCACCTGTCCGCCGACCAGATCCGGGAGCAGCGGGGCACCCTGACCGAACCGGGCCGGGAAAGCCCCTACCGCGACCGTCCCGTGGAAGAAAACCTGCGCCTGTTCGAGCAGATGAAAAACGGGGAGTTGGCGGACGGCACCTGTGTCCTGCGGGCCAGAATCGACATGGCCTCGCCCAACATCCTGATGCGCGACCCTGTCCTGTACCGTATTCTGAGGACCACCCATCACCGGACCGCTGACCGGTGGTGCATCTATCCGATGTACGACTTCACCCACTGTTTGTCGGATATGATCGAAGGAATAACCCACTCGCTCTGCACCCTGGAATTCGAAAACAATCGGCCGCTGTACGACTGGGTGCTCGATACCCTGGACACCCCCTGCCATCCCCGCCAGATCGAATTCGCCCGGCTCAACATCAACTATACGGTGATGAGCAAGCGCAAGCTGCTGCAGCTGGTCAACGAAAACAGGGTCGGCGGCTGGGACGATCCCCGCATGCTGACCATTTCCGGACTGCGGCGGCGCGGCTACACCCCCGCCTCGATCCGCCGCTTCTGCGACCTCATCGGCGTGGGGCGCAGGGAATCATGGATCGACATGGGCGTGCTGGAAAACGCCGTGCGGGAGGACCTCAATGAATCCGCCCCCAGGGTCATGGGCGTGCTGCGCCCCCTCAAAGTGGTCATCACCAATTACCCGGAGGGACAAACCGAACAGTTCGAGGCCCTGAACCATCCGCAGAAGCCCGAGATGGGGACCCGAACCGTGCCGTTCTCCAGGGAGATCTTTATCGAGGCCGATGACTTCATGGAGGACCCGCCTAAAAAATTCCACCGCCTCGGGCCGGGCCGGGAAGTCAGGCTGCGCTACGCCTACCTGGTCACCTGCGACAAAGTGATCAAAAATGACCGCGGCGAGGTCACGGAGCTGCACTGCACCCATGATCCCGCCAGCCGGGGGGGGTCGGCCCCGGACGGCCGCAAGGTCAAGGGGACCATCCACTGGGTTTCGGCCCGCCATGCGGTGGAGGCAGAAGTGCGCCTGTACGACCGGCTGTTCACCGTCGACCACCCGGACATGGACCGGGAAAAGGACTTCAAGGAATTTCTGAATCCGGACTCCCTGGTGGTCCTCAGCGGCTGCAAGCTGGAGCCTTCCCTCGCCACCGCCCGGCCCGAGGACCGCTTCCAGTTCGAACGGCAGGGCTACTTCTGCCCCGACACCCGGGATGCGCGTCCCGGGCGGCCGGTTTTCAACCGGATCGTCACCCTCCGCGACACCTGGAAAAAAATCAGCGGTCAGACCTGAACATGTCTGCGGCAGCCCGACACGGAATATTCCTGGCCATTATCATTGCTGTCCTGTCCGCTGCCTATGCCAATTCCTTCCAAGGCGTGTTTGCCTTTGACGACTTCAGCAATATTGTCGACAACCGCTTCCTGGCAAAACCGGATTTTTCCCCGGCCGCCCTGAAAAACGCCGCCACCAGGGAGGGCGCCAGCCACCGCTGGATCCCCAACCTGTCCTTTGCGGCCAACTATGCCCTGCACGGCCGTGATGTTGCCGGTTATCACCTGGTCAACCTCGCCGTCCACATCGCCACCGCCCTGTCCCTCTACTTCCTGTTTCTGGCCACCCTCCGCAGCCCCGCCCTGCGGGGTCGCATCACCCATGCGAGCGAGATCGCCTTCCTGGCCGCCCTCCTTTGGGCCGTGCATCCCGTCCAGACCAACGGGGTCACCTATATCGTCCAACGCATGACCAGCATGTGCGCGCTGTTCTACATTTCCTCACTGCTGCTCTACGTGCGGGCACGGCTCGCCGGGACCGGCTCGCCATCGGTATTTCTCTGCTACGCCCTCAGCCTGCTGCTGGGCGGGCTGGCCCTGCTCAGCAAGGAAAATGCGGCCTCGCTGCCGTTCATGATCCTGGCCTATGAATTCTTCTTTCTCCGAGAAGGCAACACGGCCCCGGACCTGAGAAAAATCGTTGCCTGGTCAACGGGCGCCCTGCTGGTGCTGGCCGCGGTCAGCGTTGCATACCTCGGCCAGGATCTGCTGTCCGCCATTGCCAGGGGGTATGAGGCCCGCGACTTTACCATGGGGGAGCGGCTGCTGACCCAGCCCCGTGTCATCTTTCTCTACCTCGGCCTGCTGGCTCTGCCTTTGCCGGCCAGGCTGAACCTGAACCATGACGTGGCGGTTTCCCACGGATTCTTCTCTCCGCCCCAAACCTTCTTCGCCGTCATCGGGCTGGCAATTCTTGCCGCCTGCGTGTTCTTTCTCTACCGGCGCAACCGCCTCCTTTCCTTCGGTCTTCTGTGGTTTCTCGCCACCCTGGTCATCGAATCCTCCGTCATCCCCCTGGAGATGGTCTACGAACACCGCCTCTATCTGCCCTCGACCATGCTGTTCCTCAGTCTTACAACTCTGGGATACCAGGCGGGACGGTCGCCGGGAAGGCTTCAAGCCGTCAGAATTGCGCTGGTGCTGCTCATAGGCGTATCAGTCGTATGGACATGGCAGCGCAACCAGGTGTGGAGTTCGCGGATTACCTTGTGGCGCGACGTGATCGCCAAGTCGCCCGCCCTGACCAGGGGCCATGTCAACTTGGGCGCAGCCCTGATGGACATCAGCCTGATCGAGGCGGAACAGTCCCTGCAGCGGGCCGTTGCCCTTGATCCGGATCACTCCTACGGCCTGATCATGCTGGGGCTGCTGTATATCAGGCAGAACAGGCTGGACGAGGCCATAGCCGTTCTGCACCGGGCCCTGGCCAGCAAAAAGGAGCAGCGGACCGCCATGGTGTGCGATTCCCTCGGCATCGCCTACAGAAAGACAGGCAACTACGCCGCCGCCATCCGCTACGGGCAAATGGCCCTCCAGGCCGATCCCAATTATCTTGACGCCTTGATCAATCTCGGCGTGGTGTTCGAAAGAACGGGCGAGTACGACAGAGCGGAGTCGTTTTTCCGGGAAGCAAGGGCCAGGGGCGCGGACGGGGTCGACCTGTACAACAACTGGGGCATCACGGCCCACACCATGGGGAAGACCGACAGGGCCATCGAGCTGTTCAGGGAGGCCCTGCGGCGCAACCCCGACCATATCGAAACCCATTACAACCTGGGCGTCGCCCTGGGCGAGAAGGGCATGGTGGAGGAAGCCCAGGCCGAGATGAAAAAGGCCATGCACCTGCGGATGCAGCTGCAGGGAGGAAAAGGTTCAGGGGAGAATTGACTGCCGCGCCAGCGTATTGGTTCCTCTATTTGTCCTCATACCCCCCTGAATTCCCATGCCGGTGGCAGGGCGAGACCTCAGACCAGCAATCGAAGCGCGAATAATTCCGGCGGTCCGGCTGCACCCTGAATCCCTGGAGAGCGGCCAGGTTGTACGTAGTGCCGTTGAAGTTTTTCTCAAAGCGGTACGGCACCGGGTCGTCACGGTAGACGATCAGGCGGGAACGGCGCACCCCGTGCGGGACCGCTGAATGGCAGGCGACGCAATAAAGGTTATGCGTTGTCCTGGGGCCGGAGGCATTGTCCGGACGATATTTCTTATTCCCATGTGCACCGTGGGCAGCGTGTGTCCAGCTCCCGTCTTTGTAGATGCCGTGGCAGTTGAGGCAGAACAGTTCGCTATTGGCAATGGTGGGGCCGTTGAAATCCCTATCGCCTCCCTGATTGTTGCCCGTCAGATCATTCAGGCTGAACAGCAGGCCATTGCTGCTTTCCGGCCAGTACTGCCTCCCGCCCTTGAGCATGAACTTGCGGGTCGAGCCGTGGGGCCCCTTGGCGGCTCCCGTTCCTGTTGTCTCATTATCGGTGCCGTGACAGTCGGAACAGTACATGGTCTGCTCGCCGTAATTGGTCCACGGCGGCTCACACTGATCGCCGAATCCGCTGCTCGCCGGGGCCAGACCTTTGGCGATGGAGGCGGTCTGGTAGAGCAGACCTTCCCGGACCGGATGGACCGACCGGTTGTTCTTGCTGAACTCCATGGCCTGGTCGGTGATGAGCTGTCCGGAAGGACCGGTTAGGGCCAGCACCCCGTCCGGTTCGTTCAGGGCGTAATAGGAGTGGCACTTGTAGCAGATGTTATATTCGCGCATGGGGACAGGGTCGCCGGTACCGGCATCATGTCTTGATTCCACCTCGACAAACGGCTCAAAGGTGACGCCGTTCATCGCGCCCCAGAACGGTTCGTTGGTGTGCCGCACCCCCCACGTTCCCCGCAGGACCCCGGAAACCAGGTTGTTGTTCCGCGAATCAATCATTCCAGGCCGGTAAGTGTGGGTGCTGCTGCCCGGAAAAGGATTGGGGATTACATCGTTCCAGTAGCTCAGAGTATGGGGCTCATGGCAGTCGACGCACTCGGCGTGCCGGCGGCCGCCGTTCTGTTCGGGACGGAAGACCATGCCGCCGTCCCGCATCTCCAGCTTGCTCATCGTGTGATTGTTGTATTCCTGGTAGGTCGGGTGGGCGTACGCCTTCTCAAGCTGTTCCACAACGTTGGGCGAAACGGGATCACCGTCGTGGCAGTCGCTGCACAAGGTCCGGGATGCGGCGGTGGACAGTGCCCCGGGGGAGGAAGTGCCCGTGTCGTCGTTGAAAACCAGCACCGGCTTGCCGCCGCTGGAAGCACCGTCGATGCTGGCGTGCTGTTCATGGCTGTGGGCGCAGTTGCCCCTGGAATACTGCAGGTAGCCGGTCCCGCGAAAGCGCACGTCAAGGGAGGACCGGTCGACGCCCCTCACGCTGCTGCCGTGGGTGGAATTGGTATATACATTGGTTCCGACGCCGGCCTGTGCCTGACCGGCCAGCAGGACGGCGGCCAGGATGGCCGGCACCGTTCGGAACCATATCCTGTCCGTGTGCCGGACAAAGGAAATAAAAACTTCCGGTCTCATTCTTTTTCCCATACGTTCGTGTTGCGTGGCACGCATTGATACAGACCGAGCCGGGCCTCTTCAGTCAACAATGACCATGCCGGCCGGCGAGGCGCCGAGTTCGATCCGCGCCTCCACCCGGCCGGCGTTGGGATCGACGACATCGATCGCCTTTTCCTCCTCGAGGCCCACGTAGATCCGGTTGCCGGATTCCACGGCGGCCATCTCCACCGGCCGGCCGGACAGCTTGATGGTCCGGGCGGCTATCTGCTGGCGCGGCTTGAGCACGGAAATCGAATTGCCCCGGTAATTGGCCACAAAGATCGAATTGCCCGTCAACAGCAGCCGCCTGGGCTCGAAGCCGACCAGGACCCGGCCGAGAACCGTGTTGCGCTCCAGATCAACATACATCACGGAATTGGACCCGGACTCGGCGACATACAGCCAGCGGTCATCGACCGACAGCAGTCCCTCCGGCCTGGAGCCGGTCCCGATGGATCCGGTACCGGCCAGGGTGTCGGCATCAAGCAGGACAACCGTCTCCGACCTGTTCAGCGACACGGCCAGTTGTCTCCGTTTTGCCAGGTAGATAATATACACCGGCTCATAGCCGATGTTGTGCTGCTGCACGACTTTCCCCGTATTCATCTCCATTTTCAGGACATCGCCGCGCTCCCGGTCGACGATATAGCTCCATTGCCCATCCGGACTGACGGCCATGGAGGTCACCGCGCGGTTCATGGGCAGGGGGTACTGTTCGACAACCTGGTTGGCGGCGGGAGAAATGATCATGACATCCGCGCCGCGCTCCGTCAAACCGTAGAGAAGGCTGCCGGTAATGCTGCCGCCGGGCTCGGCATAGAGATACCGGATGGGCCTGCCGCTGCCGAAGGAATCATCGACCCGGTTCCTGTCGGTGCGTATCCGAAAGACGGTGCTGATCCCGGGACAGGCGACAAAGGCGGTGTCGACCTGCATCTGCTTGAGCTTGGGGGCCAGGGTCATGGCCGGATCGACACCGCCTGAATCCGTCAGGGAATCATCGACGTTCCAGGTGATGAACAGGGATTCCGAGTCGGACTGGTTGATGACCAGGGGCCGATGCAGGGCCATCTCGACCCACTGTGCCGCCAGCGGCAGTTCCATCTCCCTGCCGTCTTCCCCGACCAGGACCGTCCGGTCAAAATGAATCCGGATTTTGCTGTACTGGCCGGGCGTCAGGTCGGCCCGGGTGAGAAATATCTGACCCTGGCCAATTTCCGCGGCACTGACAACGCGCTCCGCACCCGGCAGAGGCTGCCAGGACCCGGCCTCCCCGAGGGCCTCGATGAAGGAGATCTGCAGGCGCAGGTCGGGCACGTCGCTTTCTTCCAGGTTCAAAAACAGGGATAGCAGGCCGCCTGCCGGGGGCCTGAAGCCGGGGCCGGAGCCGTACATGGCGTTGCCCGCGCAGCCCGCGGCAAAGACCAGCACCGCAACCAGCGCGGCCAGACACGCCATCCTGCCGCTCCTTTTTCTCCCGCCGTCTGAATTCCGCATTGATTCCTCCGCTGCCTCAGTCCTTGGTGGAGTGGCAGATCGAACAGCCGTCAAAGCCGGCGGCGGGCCAACCCCGGTAATTCCAGCGCAGGGCCGAGGCGTACGGGGTGCCGTGGGCCCTGTGACAGGTCAGGCACATGATGATGGCGTCATCATCCACCGCGAAAATGGCCGACTGGACCGTGGTGTTCCTGTTGTGCTCCCCGCTGACGGCCAGGGGTGCTATCACGCTGTATTCCGGGTCGCCGCCGATCTCGTTGGGATAATTGTAGTTGATATACTCCGAGGAAAGAAGCATCCCGCGATTTGCCTTGGTCATGTCGTAGTCGACGGGATGGCGCACCCATACGCCGGTGCCGGGATTGATGCCGGTGCCGCCGCCGGGGACCTGGCCCGCCGTCGGCGCCAGAGAATTTGGTCCGTGATGAAAGTTCTCGTGGCAGCGGGCACAGTGGGCGCTGATGGTCCCGCCGTCGTTGTCCTCCGGGTTATCCGCCGGATCCATTTCGTCCGAACGGTCCTTGCCCCAGTACTTGTTGTGGCTGGAACTGGTCGGCCGGTATTCGTAATCGGCGGCCCCGAAGCCCTGAACGCCGAGCAGGAAACGGTAGCTGCCGGCCGCGGTCAGACCGTTCTTCCAAACGCTTTTGTCGTTGTAATGATGGGTATGGCGCATGGCCCGGATGGGAACCTCCTCCCCCAGATTGCCGTGGCAGCCGTAGGTGCCGGCGCAGCGAATCTGTGAAACTCCCTCCAGGGGATTGTCCGGACCGACTCCCGGCGGTGAACTGCTGCCGAGCAGGGCGATGCCTTCGACATTGTGGCCTGCATGATCCATACCCTGGGCGACCCAGTAGAAATTGCCGCCGGCCAGGGTGTTGCCGGTGGTGCCGGCGGTCCCTTCAGGATACATCGGCTCACCGGCGCCGGCTTCAAAAACAAAGGGCGTGGCTCCTGGCTGGCCCGTATTGGTCCCCGTATGGCAGGCAATGCAGTCCATCCGCAGCAGGACCTCGTAAGGACCGGGCCCCATGGGCTGATTGGCCTGAGAGTTGTGCATGGTATGGCAGTTGTCACAACGGGATTCCATCTGCGCCCGGCCCTGGCCCGGCGGGAGCATGACGGCCGGGAAAAGCGCGACGGCGAACCCGATGACAAGCGCAAACCGCAAACTGCTCATGGTTCCTCCTACCTGCTGAAGACCTCTACCCTGGCATTTCCCTCATCGGTGATACAGAGGCGGCCCCACGGATCAAACCGGATCTCGGTGGGATAGTACATCTCTCCCCTGGCAAAACCGTAGCGCAGGAAGCTGTATTTGTATGTCCCCGTTTTGTCGTAGACGGCGATATTGCGCTTCTGCCGGTCAAGGATATAGATGTATCCGGCCGGTCCCACGGCGAGCGAGTATGGGTAGGTCACCGGATCGCCGAGATCCATCCTCTCCTCCACCGTGCCGTCCATGGCGAAAACGACGATTTTCCCCCCCGGGTTGTCCAGGGCCCAGAGCCTGTCCCCATGGATCCTGAAATCGATGAAGCCCTCGACGCAATCACTGCACGCGTACCGTTTCCTTGGAGTCAGGCCCAGGTCGAAGGCAACGACGTCACCGGTCATTTTGTCCAGTACGTAGAGCAGGCCGTCATGGTATTCAAGCCGGTCCGGGTACAACAGAGCGCCATCGAACCGCAGGGTCATCGGCTGCACTGCTTTTTCCTTGAGATTGACGCTGGTCAGGCTGTTGCGTCCTTTTTCGACGATCCAGATCAGGCCGTCATCGGAGCGGACCATATCAAAGGGCGTATCCAGGGACCGGCCGGCATTGAAAATGGTGAGCAGCTCGCCGTCGCGGTTGAAGGACAGAATCCGGTTGCGGCCGCTGTCCACGACATAGTACTGCTCTTTTTCCTCGTCGATATAGAGGGAGGTCGGCATGATCATGGAGTCCTTGAGCAGGTTCTGCTTCAGGGCCATGGTCCATTGCCAGGGACTGTCGTCGGCGCTGACCCGGGCCGGACCGCATATCCACAGCAGCAGAACGGCGAGGATCAACCACGGGGCCACGCTATGGTGCCGGCCGGCTCCCTCTTCAGAACAGGGTTGCGGGGAGGCGGACAACACCCTCGCCCTTTCCTGTATTGCGCGGCCCGGGGATTGCCGGGAGCGGACAACATCGTTCAACCGGGCGGTTCTGTGCTTCAACATGGCTTTATTCCAAGCATATTTTTTCTGTCTTCTGCAATCCGACGGTCTCCGCCTGAATCAATAATTTTTATGGCACAGGATGCACAACCCCTTACCCCGGTCATCAAGCAGGTGGAAGGCAAATTCCGTACCCATGGGGTTGTGACACGTGACACAGGTCATGGCCTGCCCTGTCCGTTCATCGATCACGTCCCCGCCAATGGGATGGCTGAAGGCCCCCTGGCTTTCATGGCAGCGGGCGCAAACCTCTATGCCGTCACCCTTCAGCATCGACAGGGTGTTGCTGGCATGCGGTTCGTGACAGTCGCCGCAGTTCTGCATGGCCGGATGCTTGTAGGTGCTGAGCCGGTATCCCTCGATCACGTCCATGTGGCAGGAAACGCAGAGCTGCTGCAGCGGTCCCCGCAGCAGGCGCTCATCGTCACCGGCATGGGGCGAGTGGCAGTTCAGGCAGCTGTTGCCGTCCTGCCTGGTAAGGTGGCTGTGGATGCGCATCATTTCTTCGGAAACCCCATGGTGGCAGTCGAGGCAGACCGCCGCCTGCATTTTCTTCAGGCCGTGGCAGGTGGCGCAGTCCTTTTCAAACGGCGGGTGCAGAACATTGCGCACCAGTCCCGGGCGATCGCTGCCGTGGGGGTTGTGACAGGTCAGACACCCGGCCGGGTCGGCGGGAAAGTTTTCGTGCCCGTTCTGCAGGCTCTCCGGTTGATGGCACGACAGGCACAGTTCGTCCGCCCGTGCCTTCAGCAATCCCTGCTGCTCGGAATTATGCGGCAGGTGGCATTCCGTGCAGCCGCCGTTGCTGAACGGGGCATGGACATACTTGAACTCCAGGGGCAGCTTGTCATGGCAGACAAGACAGTTGCGGGCCAGGTCCTCGTTGACCAGGGATGCCCCGGCGGAGGCGTGGGGGTCGTGACAGACCGTGCATTGCCCATCGGCGACCGGGCCATGCACATAACCACGGTTGAACCGGTTCGGCAACTGATCATGACAGGAATAGCACAGCCTGCCCTCCCGGACCATGAGCAGTCCATCATGCCGGGCCACATGCGGGTTGTGACAGCGGGTGCACTTCTCTTCCCTGACCGGTTCGTGGACCACCAGGTTGGTGAACTGATTCCGGTCATGACAGTCGAGGCAGACGACGGCGGCCCGGGCCGGACCCGGCAAAAACAGCAACAGGGCCGCCGATGACAACAACAATGTTACCAGTGCTCGCATCTATGGCCTCCCCGGGTGACAGGGACTGCAGGTTCCCTGGAGAAACGGTTCATGAGCCACGGGAAAAAGCAGGCCTTTTTCAGGGCTTCCATGCGGATCGTGACAGGTTGTGCATGACCCGCCGCCGGCCTTGATTCCCTGGTGTGCCTTTACGAACTCCCCTGTCTCGAACTGGTGGCAGCGGGCGCACAGGTTCGACTTCGCCGTGTCGAGCATGCCGGCTTCGTTCGCGCCGTGCGAACCATGGCAGTGCAGGCAGTTTTCCATCGCCGGCTGGTGGGCGACGCCGTCGCGCCAGAACTGGGCGACATCCTTATGGCATTCGAGACAGAGCATGGGTTGCGCCCTTTTCAGCATGTTCTCCCTTGAAGATCCATGGGCGGAATGACAGTCGACGCATTCGCCCCGGACCGCGGGCAGGTGCGGCACCGTCATTTCGGCGATCTCCTGTCCTGTCCCGGGGTGGCATTCCAGACACAGGTCACCCGGCCGCTTCTTCATCACCGGGGCAAAATCAGCGCCATGGACATCATGACACTGCTGACACTGTCCCTGGGCCACAGGTTTATGGGTGAAGGCCGTCCCTTCGCTCTGCAGTTTCGCTTCGTGGCAGGTCAGGCAGAGTTCACCTTTGGTGCCGCTTCTGGTATAGGCCGGTCCCGACGGTTCATGCATCCGGTGGCAGCCGCCGCAGTCGCCCAGGGCAAAAGGGTTGTGCGTACTGAACATGCCCCGCTGCTCGGCGGCATGGCGATGACAGGAAAAACAGAGGGAATCCATTTTCCGCCGCAGCAAAATAGCGTTGTCCGCCGAGTGGGCCTCGTGACAGGTGGCACACTCCCGCCCGGGTTCGGATGGATGGGAGGTTCCTTCACTGCCGAATTTCTTTGCGTCATGACAGGTAGAGCAGATTTTGTCCTGCGCGGTTGTCAGCAGGTGGTCGTGATCGGCGCCGTGACCGCTGTGACAGGACAGGCAGTCTCCTTTCTTCACCGGGGTGTGCTGGAACACCCTCCCCTCTCCTCCGTATGGTCCGCCGGGCGCCTCAACCCGGGAAGGCTCTTCACCGGCCGGTTCTCCCTGCTCTGACTCCGCCGTCCCGCCCGCCGGCGGGACGGCGCCCCCTTCGTGGCAGCGCAGGCATCCTTCCTCGGGAGGCAGGGCCAGCAGGGAGGGATAATCGCTGGCATGCACGGCATGGCAAATTGTACATCTTTTTTCCGCGTACGGCCGGTGCGTCGTTATCCGTTCTCCCGCCCGCAGTTCGTGACAGGTGAGGCATAATCCATCGGCTTCTTCCTTGAGCGCGCCACCTTCACGACCGGAATGACAGCTGTCGCAGTTTCCTTTCACAGTGGGGGCGTGAACATTTTTTTTCAGCAGTCCAGGCCGCTCACCGGAATGGGGAGTATGGCAGCCGGTACAGCCGGTGGCGGCCGGAAAGGAAAAATGGGCCTTGCCGAACCGCTCTCCGTCGATCTGATGGCATGAGGCGCACAATGCATCGGATGGACTGACAAGCAGAAAATCATGGTCCGACTTGTGGGCGTCGTGACATGCCTGACAGCCTTTTTCCAGGGCGGGATGGAGGACGCTTCCCGTTATCAGTTCCCGCGAGTGGCAGGTGAAGCAGGTTTGTTCCCTCGATTCCTTCAACAGCAACTCGTACCTGCTGTTATGCGGGGCGTGGCAGAAGGTGCACTCTCCCCTTGCAACGGGTTTGTGGACCGACTTCTGCCGGCTTTCGATTTTCTTGTCCTGGTGGCACTGCAGGCAGAGGTCGGGCTGGGGCAGACGGTCAAAAACTCCGGCGATTATTCCATGCGGACGATGGCAGGCATCGCACCTGTTCTCCCTTATCGGGGCATGGACATAGCCGGTTTTCATTGTTTCCTCCCATTCCGGATGGCAGTCAAGACATGTCCTGCCAGGGCCGCGTCACTTATGAGCTAATCTTATCGAGTTTACAACTTTTTCTGAAAAAGCTGGTTTTTCTTCGTGCGATTTTATATAATGAGGCATGGGAGAAGAACTTCATGCCGTAGCCTTTCACCAGCGCACGGTCGTTGACGGGGTGCGGGTCCGCCTTATTTACCCGAACGAACGTGAACGGTGGGACACGCTCATCCGCCAGCATCATTACCTCGGACTCCATTCATTGGTTGGCAAGACCCTCCGCTACGTTGCCGTTTTCGAAGACTGCTGGCTGGCCCTGCTCGGGTGGCAAGCCGCTGCCCTCAAATGTAAAGCCAGGGATCAATGGATCGGATGGGCGCCGGTAACCCAATATC
>Ga0209614_1000427_pt1 | contig 37698 bp, 28 predicted proteins | sample BlaSprsedimmetaG_FD_185484 | JGI IMG/M metagenome (GOLD analysis project Ga0209614, IMG submission 185484) | Hot spring sediment bacterial and archeal communities from California, USA to study Microbial Dark Matter (Phase II) - Blank Spring... ...
GATGATGATCCGCCAGATCCTCGGTGATCACTACGACACCGCGGACGAGACCCTGTATCACAAGGTCCGCAACCGTGTCCTCGACTACATCGACAAATCCACGGGGATCCAGACGATCCAGCAGATGCAGGTGCTCGTGGAGATGGTGCGGGAGTTCGGCATCGTCCCGGCCGACAAGGTCCTAGACAAGTTCGGATACAAGGCCATCTACAACGAGTCGCTCATCAAGCTGGTGCGAGAGCGAATCGCACGGTTCCACCGGGGAGAGCTTGATATCACCGACTACACCATCAAGGGCTCGGTGTCGTTCCTTCACGAGCTGCGCCGTCGCGGTGTTCGGCTGTATCTGGCCAGCGGAACCGATCTGGAGGACGTCATCGGCGAGGCAACGGCCCTGGGCTATGCGGACCTGTTCGACGGCGGCATCTACGGGGCCGTCGGCGATGTGGCGAAGTACTCCAAGAAGAGGGTCATCGACCAGATCATGCGGGAAAACGGCCTGGCCGGGCCAGAATTGGCGGTCTTCGGGGATGGCCCCGTCGAGATGCGCGAGTGCCGCAAACGCGACGGCGTCGCGGTGGGGTTGGCCAGCGATGAGGTCCGCCGGCACGGCCTCAACCTGGAGAAACGCACCCGGCTGATTAAGGCCGGGGCCCAGATTATCGTCGCCGATTTCTCGCAGGCTGCACACCTGCTGAAGCTGCTTTTCAACGAATAGGAGTGGTTCATGCCGATTTTTGAGTACAAGTGCAATCAATGTGGGCACGTAACCGAGGTCCTGCAGAAGTCGTCCAGACCCGGCAACCACGCCTGCGAGAAATGCGGCAGCGCCGACCTTCAGAAGCTCCTGTCGGGTTTTGCCGTCGGGCGGGGCAAGTCGCCGACGCCGTGCGAGTCCTGCCCATCGGGACCCTGCCATAACGACACCTGTGGCGGCCGCATGTGCGGAATGGCATAGACCGGCGCGCCGGCCGTGGCATGGGCATCCTGCCCATGCGCAAGAGCCGATGCACCGGACCGGCAGGATGTAACGCCAGACTCAAAGTTTGGCGTTTTACGTTTTAGGTTCTTCTCGCTGAGGCGGCCGGGCCGGTTGGTTTGGCTCCGAAGCGGGCCGGACGGTCTCGAAGAGGCATTCAATGGCCTGTCGCGTGGCCATTGGCTCGCCGCGGACGACGACGGAGGCAACCGGCTAAAGGTCTTCCAGGGAATCGTCGATTTCGCCGTCGAGATCGGCGAATTCCGCCTCAAGGTCGTCGAGGTCGCCACCGGCCTGGGCGTCGCCGGGCTCATCGAAGTCGATCAGATCATCGTCGTCGGCCGCCGCCGGTTTCTTGGGAGCAGCCTTCTTGGCGGAGGTAGCCTTCTTGGCGCCGGCGGGCGATTTGACGTCCGCCGCCAGGATATCATCCGGCGGCGGCACGATCTGGGCGGGGCGGCCGTCGATCTGGAGCAGGAAGGTGAGGGGGCCGACACGCAGGTAATCGCCCGGCTTGGCATTCACCTTTTCGACCTTCTTGCCGTTGATGAACGTGCCGTTGCGGGAGCCGAGGTCGCGGACCTTCAGAGAGCCGTTATCGACGCTGAGTTGGCAATGCCGCTTGGAGACCTGCTTGAGGGCGATCCAGAGGTCGCAGTCATGGCGTCTGCCGATCACGGAACTGGTGCTGGGCAGTTCGAACGCCTTCTGTGTGCCGTTTTTCTTGAAGAGAACTAACTTAACATCCATCCTGACCTTCCTCGTATAGCAACAGAATCACCTGCGCTACACTATTATAGACCACCGATTCGTCCGATACAAGAAAATAGCGCCCGGAGGCGTTTGACAGGGGGCCGCGGTGCTGCTAAAGTCCTGGAAAGTCCCGGAAAATCCGCCCCTGCAGACGTCCGGGGCGGCCGGACCTGCCGTGGCGGGCCCATTTTTTGTGGCAGGCGGCCTTGACAGCAGACCACTGCGGGGCTATATTCATAGAAAGTTACAGGGGATTATTAGGGTCGGATTGACTATGGCAAAAGTGACCCTGCCTGACGGCAGTATCCTGGAGATAGCAAACGGTAGCACAATTGAGGATTTGGCCCGGGAAATCGGGCCGGGACTGGCAAAGGCCGCTCTGGCCGGGCGGATCGATGGCCGCACGGTGGACCTGTCCAGCCCCATAGAAAGCGACGCCCGCATTGAGATCATCACGGCAAAAGACCCCGAAGGCATTGAGATCATGCGGCACAGTTGCGCGCATGTCATGGCCGAGGCCATTTGCCGACTGTGGCCCCAGGCCCGTCTGGTCTACGGCCCGACCGTGGAGGACGGTTTTTACTACGATATCGACCTCGACGAACCCATCCGCCCGACCGATTTTGAGCGTATCGAGGCCGAGATGCAGGCCATCGCCGACGCCGCCCGCCCATTCGTCCGCACGGAAATGAGCCGCACCGAGGCACTGACCAGGATGGCGGGCGACAAGTACAAGACCGACAACATCCAGCGGGCCCAGGGCGATCGGATCAGCTTCTACGGCCACGGCGATGGCTTCGAGGACCTCTGCCGGGGGCCCCACGTACCCAGCACCGGCCGGGTAGGGCACTTCAAGATCATGAGCGTTGCCGGGGCCTACTGGCACGGCGACGCCACCCAGAAGATGCTCCAGCGGGTCTATGGAACGAGCTGGCCCGACAAGAAACAGTTGACCGAGCACCTCCAGCGGCTCGAAGAGGCCCGCAGGCGGGACCATCGCGTCCTGGGCAGGCAACTCGACCTGTTCAGTTTCAACGAAGCCGGCCCCGGATTCGCCTTCATGCACGCCAAGGGCATGATCATCTGGAACGAGATTGTGGAGCTCTGGCGGAGCGTCCACCGCCGTTATGGCTACGAGGAGATACGCACGCCGATCATCCTCAACGAGGAGCTGTGGCATCGCAGCGGCCACTGGGATAACTACAAAGAGAACATGTACTTCACGAACGTCGATGACGGGGCCTACGCCATCAAGCCGATGAACTGTCCCGGCGGCTGCCTGGTGTACAAGACCCGGCAACATTCTTACCGAGAGTTCCCCCTGCGGGTGGCCGAACTCGGATTGGTGCATCGCCACGAGGCCAGCGGCGTGATGCACGGGCTCTTTCGCGTGCGGCAGTTCACCCAGGACGACGCCCACATCTTCTGCACGCCGGACCAGATCGAGTCCGAGGTCGTCGGGGTGATCAATCTGACGTTCGAGCTGTACAGGACGTTCGGGTTTGACCAGTTTCACATCGAGCTTTCGACCAAGCCCGAAAAGCACATTGGGTCGGACGAGATATGGGAAACGGCCACCAACGCCCTCGAACAGGCCCTCCGACACAAGGGCATCGACTACACGATCAACGAGGGCGACGGCGCCTTCTACGGGCCGAAGATCGATTTCCACGTCCGCGACTGCCTCAAACGCTCGTGGCAGTTGGGCACGATCCAACTGGATTTCTCCATGCCGGAAAGGTTCGAGTTGGTCTATACCGACAGCGACAACACAGAGAAGACGCCCGTGATGATTCACCGGGCGATCCTCGGCTCCTTCGAGCGGTTCCTGGGCATCCTGATCGAGCATTATGCCGGGGCGATGCCGATGTGGCTGGCCCCCGAGCAGGTCCGGGTCCTGCCGATCAGCGAGAAGACCAACAACTATGCCGCCACGGTGCGTGAGCGCCTGGTGGAGGCGGATCTGCGGGCTGCCTGCGACCTGTCCGGTGAAAAGATCGGAGCCAAAATTGCCCGGGGCCACGCGGACAAGCTGCCCTATATGCTCGTCGTTGGCCCCAGGGAGGCCGAGGCCGGGACGGTGAACCTGCGGACCCGCGGCCGGGCCGACAACGTGGATATGCGCCTCGACGATTTTGTGGAAATGGGGAAAAACCTTATTGCACAGCGGCGTATCGAGCCGGTATAAGGCCGGCACGATGAATCCCGGTTTAACGTACTTTGAAGAAAGGCAAGGTGGTGCACGATTAGCAAACAAAGGCTCAGAGTCAATGGAGGAATCAAAGCCGCAGAGGTGCGGCTCATTGACGAACAGAACAATCAGCAAGGTGTTGTCGACAAGTTTCACGCACTGGATCGGGCTCGCGAGCTGGGGCTGGACCTGGTGGAGGTCTCCCCAAACAGCGAGCCGCCCGTATGCCGGATCATGGACTACGGCAAGTTTCTCTATCAGCAGAAGCGAAAGGTGCGGGAAGCCCACAAGAAGCATCCGCACCAGACGCCGACGCTCAAGGAGATACGCCTGAGGCCGGAGACGGACAAACACGACCTCGAGATCAAGGTCAATCATGCCCGGGAGTTCCTGGACAAAGGCCACAAGGTGCAGTTCTCGGTCTTCTTCAAGGGCCGCCAGATGCTGCACCGAGACCGGGGCTTTCAGGTCTTGCAGACCATCACCGAGAGCCTTGCGAACACGGCCAAGGTGGAACGGCCCGCGAAGATGGCGGGTCGGCGAATGACCTTGATGGTGGTCCCGACAAAACCGCCGGCGAATTGACCCCGGCGGGTCTTTGGTGAAAACGTCGACACGAGAGCGGATGGCATTTGCGTCCGCCGGTAAAGAGCACAGGCCGTCCGGGTTGCGTGTGGATATGACACAGCAGCCACCGGGTGCAGAGGAAGGACGTTTTTGTGCTGGGAGGCGGCTTTTTCGCATTTTTCAGGATTTTCCGCCAGTGGACTGTTGACGTCCTTTGAGTTATGTTATAGCATCAAAGTTTCGCATTTTTTGCAGGATTCGGTGTCGTTTCTTGAAGGAAATACCCAGATGCCTAAGCAGAAGACCCATAAGGGTTTGAAGAAACGGGTCAAGGTCACAGCGGGCGGCAAGATCAAGCGCGGTCGGGCCGGCGGTGGCCACCTGTTGAGCGGCAAGACGGCTAAGCGCCGCCGTAAGATCAGCAGCCCCGCTCTTGTGCGAGGTGCCATTGCCGACACCATCAAAGAGAAGCTCTGCGTTTAGCAGTGCTTTGAGTGCCGCAAACGGCCCGTGCGCCGTATCGCGGCGAACGATGCTTGCTTCTCGGCCTCCATTCAGCTGCCGCCAGCAAGCCGACTGATGTACACAGAAGAATAAGGAAAGCTGAAAATGCCAAGAGTCAGAAAAGGCGCCGCTCGGCGCCAATCGAAAAGGCGGCTTTTCAAGTCGCTCAAGGGAGTCCGTCATCCGCGGGGAAAACTGCTTCGCCTGGCCAAGGAGGCGGCCGTCCGCAAAGAGGTCTATGCCCGCGTCGGCCGGAGACTCAAAAAACGCGATTTCCGAGGCCTCTGGATCATCCGGCTCAGCGCCGCCTGCCGCCGGCGAGATATCCGCTACAGCGTGTTCATCAACGGCCTCAAGAAGGCCAATATCCAGTTGAACCGCAAGATGCTCAGCGAGATCGCCGTCGCCGACCCGGAAGGGTTCGACAAGATCGTTGAGGCCGCCAGGGCCGCCCTCTAGCACGGCGGCTGCCGCAGGACCGATTCAGGGCGCCGCCGGGCGCCCCGCGTGGCGAAGGATCATGCTCGACGATTTCAAACAGATCGGCAAAGAGGCTTTGGAGGACCTGCGGAAGGTCCAGGATATCGAGTCCCTCGAGCAGTGGCGGATCAAGTACCTCAGTCGCAAGGGCCGCATCACCCAGATGCTCAGCCGGATTTCAGAGTTCTCGCCCGAAGAAAAGCCCCTGGCCGGCCAACTGGCCAACAAGGTCAAGAAGGAAGTTACGGCGGCATTCGAGACGATCCGCGAGACCCTCGGCAGCCGCAGGCCGGCGGCGGAGTTCTTTGACGTAACCCTGCCGGGCGAGCGAGCGAGAATCGGCAGACCCCATGTCATTACCCAGACGCTTAACGAACTGCTGGATATCTTCGGGCGGATGGGGTTCGCCGTCGCATACGGGCCGGAGGTCGAGGACGAATGGCATAATTTCGTTGCCCTGAACATCCCTCGCGAGCACCCGGCGCGCGACCCGGCCGACAATTTCTACGTCGACGACAACACACTGCTGCGCAGCCAGACCTCGACGATTCAGATTCGCGTGATGGAGCGGACCCGGCCGCCGATTCGGATTGTTGCTCCCGGGCGTGTATACCGGCCCGACACGGTCGACGCCACGCACATGTTCATGTTCCACCAGTTGGAGGCCCTCGTGGTGGACGAGGCAGTCACCATGGTGGACATGAAGACGACCATTGAACAGTTTATCCACGTCTTCTTTGGTTCGGATACGCAGTGGCGTTTTCGACCGAGCTTTTTCCCCTTTACCGAACCCAGCGCCGAGGTCGACCTGCTCCTGCTGGACAAGGCCGGCAATGAGACCTGGGTGGAAATGGGCGGCTGCGGTATGGTCGATCCCAACGTGTTCGACGCCGTCGGCATCGACAGCGAAAAGTATACCGGTTGGGCCTTCGGCTTCGGCATCGAGCGGCTGGCCATGCGCAAATACAACATCACCGATATCCGGCTGCTGTTCGAGAACGACCTGCGCTTCCTCAGCCAGTTCTGAACCCGTTGTCGCTCAACCGTGGGCTGGCGGAGAATTCCAAGGCTGGGCCCTTCGGCTCGTGTTTTGCCATGATCTGGATCAATGCCAACACGTGGATTGATGAGAGCGAACTGATCTTTACCGCTTCGCGCAGCAGTGGACCGGGCGGACAGAACGTCAACAAGGTCAACACGCGGATTACGCTACAATTCCACGTCGATTCCAGCGGTTCGCTCTCGCCCCCGCGGAAACAGCGGATTCTACAGCGATTGCGGACCCGCATCGACAGCCGGGGCTATCTGCACGTCGTCAGCCAGAGGCATCGAACGCAGCAGGCCAATCGCAACGCCGCCATCGAGCGGTTCCGGCAGTTGCTGGCCGAGGCATTGCACGTGGCGCCCGTCCGCCGTCCGACAAGGGCTCCCCGCGGAGCGGTCGAGAAGCGTCTGGCGGACAAGAAGAAGCGGGGCACGCTCAAGAAGGAACGCACCTCTCGGCGTCGACAGGACACCTGGGAGGACTGACCAGCCGCCCGGAGATTCTCTCCCATATCGCACGGCGACACGCTGCCGCCCGGATACCGTCTCAGCGCCTCTTGCGGGCGTACAGATACACGATCACCGCCGTGATGATGACGATGACCAGAACCTCTTTCGGACCGACAAGCATCGTCGCCATGAAGACTTCTCCAGGCCGCCCGCACGTCGCCAACGGACGTCCGCGGACAGTCGCCGTACAAACCATTGGCTGGAACAACAGGCTTGTGAGGCTATCGCGGGGTGTCAGGCTTGTCAAGTTCCGGGCGCAGTGCCCGGAAGATGCTCGAATGACAGAGCCGGTAGCCGGTGGGGCTTAATCGACCCCGGCAAGCCAGTAGGCGGCCAGGGCTTGCAGGTCGGCGGCGTTGACCGAGCCGTTCGTGTCGATGTCGGCGCCGTCGCAGTGGTTGGCCGATGCACAGTCGTTTCGGCCCCAGTGCGACACGACGACGGCAAGATCTCGAAAGTCCACGCGGCCGTCGACATTCAGGTCGCCCCGCAGGGCGATACGCCACCGTGACTCAGCAGCCGTACAGGATATATCCAGCGTCCGCGTCCCGCCGAGGAACTTAAATTGCATGTGAACTCTCGTCGCGGCCGTCGTCGCCGATGCATCCCCGGGGATGGTCCACGACAGGCTCAGAGTGGCCGAATTGGCATAACCGGGCGTCAGTGTGGCGACAGCCGGCCACGTGAATGAAGCGCCGGGAAGGTCATTGCCATCGGGATAATTGAACAGGACGGCGCTGACGAGGAGATTCTGGGCGGTCTCCAGACGGTTGCCCATCAGGTCGGTGATGTTCGTCAGTATGAGGTCCTTCGCCAATGTGTCGCCGGGGCGGTAGACAGACAGGCCCTGATGGATGAAGGCGGTGTTGTTGAAGCGGCTGTCACATGTGATGGGCCAGCCGGCGGCCATCAGGTCGATGGCGCCGTCGTTGGCGTCGGCCGGCCCCGTGGAGGCCGCGTATGTCTTGCCGCTGCCTTGCCACAGCGGGTCGTAGCCCAGGCTCACCGACGAGTGAGTCAGGGTCTCCCAGAGATAGGCCGTGTTGACGCCAAGGCCGTTGGCGCGGGCATATTGCTTCTGCATCGCCACCAGGGCCGAGGCATGTGGAGCGGCGAATGAAGTGCCGTCGCCTATGGCCGGGACGCCGTTGGCCTGAACGCCGATGATCCCGGCCCCGGGCGAAACCACGTCGACACCACCGTTGGAGGCGTTGACGGTGTTGTTCCACACCCGCTGGTTCTCGTCGTGCGCCCCGACGGAGATAACGCTGGCAAAGGCCGCCGGGTAGGTCGAGTAGCTCCGCCCGTCGTTGCCGGAGGCCGCCAGCACGACAATGCCGCGGTCGTATGCCTGCTGGCAGAGGGCCTCCCACTGTTTCCTGAGCTGGGTCCAGTTGGCCCCGCCGCCGTAGGTGCCAAGGCTCATGTTGATGATGTCGGCCCCATCGTCGGTCTGTGGGTCGCCGTCAGGGTCCATCGCCCAATCCACGGCCGCGACAATATCGCTGACAAGAGCGACGAAGTTCTCATCCGTAACCCGAGCCACGTAGTAGCCTGCGTTGGGGGCGATACCGGTCACACGGGACTGGCCTTCGCCGACAGCGGCCGAGACAATCATGGTTCCGTGATACTCAAGGGCGTTGTTCGTGAAGGGATCGTTGTCGTCGCCAACATAATCGATGCCTCCGAGGTAATTGAAGTCGATGTCGGCGAGGGTGTAGTTGACGCCGCTGTCGATGAACGCAATCTTCAGGCCGGTTCCATCCAGTCCATAGCGATCCCAGGCGGCCTTGGCGTTGATGCCTTTCTGCAGATGGTTCCAGCGCAGGGGTATGGCCCCGGTGTATGAAAGAGGGCTCCCGCCATCGAAGAGGGTGGCCGCGGCCGGACGGCCCGGCGGCAGCAGTTCCACCGGTTCGTCGATAACCACATCACGGACGCCCGGCCGCCGCCGGATCTGCTCGATCCGGTTACGGGGAACCTCGCAGACCTCGCCGCCCATCGCACGCAGCTTGCGGATGAGCCGGACATCGGATTGGGCGGACACATCGGGTGCACAATCGCCCTCGTAGAGGATGATGACCCTCTCCCTGCCTGCCGCCCGCAGTCGGTCAATTCGGGACCGGACGGAGGAAGACTGCCCCCCGGCCGATGCGCAGGCGACCAGGCAGAATACCAGGATGGCTGTCAGACGCATCCGACCTGGACCCATGATGTCATCACACTCCTGTGAAAAACGCTTCGTAACCACCCCAGCCAAACCATTAGTATACCAGGAGAGCCCCCATAAGTCAAGCAGAATCAAGGACTTGTCGCGATAATATCCGGCCCGATGCCTCCGTGGACGGCTAACCGTTGCCATGTGGCCGGACCGTCCGGGTATCGGGAACGCCGCTTTGGACTTGAGGGGCCTGTCGGGCCGATATAGGATTGTGACCCACGGTAGCCGTCCTGATGTGTATTGGGGCGGACCTTGCCCGTGTGGAAATTGTCAAATTGGCGATTTTTCGCATATACCAGCCGCACCGCCCGTTGCGTCCTATAGGATGGCGGGCGGCGCTGGATTGTCTTGGCGGTCCGCTGACATGAGTGACGAACGCTTCATTGCCCGATTGAAGACCGGTGATAAGGAGGCTCTGCGGCAGATCTACATGCAGTACAAGGATATGCTGCTGACCGTCGCAACGTCGATGCTGCGCGATGTTCACGCAGCTGAGGACGTCCTCCAGGACGTCTTCGTATCGTTCGCATCGGGGGTCCGCAGCCTGGATGTGCGCGTCAACCTGAAGAAGTACCTGATGACGTGCATGGTCAACCGTGTCCGTGACCGCTTCCGCCGCAAGCACCCGCACCTGGTTGATATCGACGAAACCGACCCTCCGGGCAGCCCGATGGACGGCCCGGAACACTCGGCGATGGCCGATGAAGAGACAAAACGGCTTACGCAGGCCATGGCCACGCTGCCGGATGAGCAACGCGAAACCATCGTCCTGCACCTTAGCGCAGGACTGACATTCCGAGAAATAGCCGAGATGCAGGACATCTCGATGAGCACGGTGCAAGGTCGATATCGTTATGGTTTGGATAAATTGCGCAAGGCGCTGACCGGAGAACAGGAACCATGAACCCCGCAGACGACATCACAGACGCCATAAGGCGGATGCATGTGACGACGCGGCCGCAGACGGACAGACGCATCCTCAACGAGGCGTTTGCCGCACTCGACGCCGCGGTCGCCGGCGACGGGGGCCTGTCCGTGTCGGGGCCGAGCCGCATTTTCACATTGAGATTTGGGCATATCGCGGCCGCCGCGGTCCTGATTGTGGGGCTGGGACTGCTTATCATGACAACCGGATCGCGCCCAATCGCCGTGCAGGAGGTCCTGCGGGCGGTTGAACAGGCACCGAATCTGCGGATTGCCCGATATACCCCCGACGACATGACCCAACCGGCCCAGAGTGTATGGGTCTCGCGGGACCGCAAGCTCAAACTCTACGACACGCGGGATGGCAGGCACCGGGCATACGTGCTCTGGGATGCCGACCACGGTGTTCGCAGCTTCAGGCAGCCCGCCTCGGACCTTGTGGCCAGGCATGCCATGACGGCCGAGTCCAGAATCCGCGCCGAGAGGTCGATGACAGGGCTGCTTGGCCTGCTGCCCTTTGACGACGCCAACGCGGTTCCGGCTGGGGCCCAGTGGGTGGCCGTGGACGCAGGGCCCGACTCGCCCGTCGCCGATGCCAGAACGTATGACCTGACCTGGACAGACAGTGGCCAGACCCGTCGGTATCGTTTCTACGTGGAACCTCGCGAAAAACTCCCGGTGCGGATTGAGCGGTACGTGGCAGATGCGGCAAAAGGCGCCGAGACGATGGACCTTGCCCAGGTTATCACCGCCAGCAACGAGACAGAGATTCAGTCTCTTATCTACAGCGTTTTTGGACCGTACGACCCAAGCATAGAGCTTCCACCGACCCCGCCGGCGTTCATCGGTACTCCCTCGGATTACTAATTGATCGGTCGCCTGCGAAAATCGTACATTTTTCGACAATAAAACGCCTCGCTCAGCGTCTAAGTAAGCGGAGACTATTATGAACACGCTGATTCAATATGCTGCTGGCGTGAGTGAGGGTTTTTGCGCTTTGGCGCTGCCGTTGGTGGTCCAGTCGATTGCCGTCTTGGCACTGATTTGGGCCGTCGACGCGATTGTAGGGGCCCGCATATCGGTTCGTGGGCGGTACTGGCTCTGGGTGGGCGGCCTGCTGGGCTCTATTCTTCCGTTCTCATGGTTTCTGCCGATTCCAAAGATGCTGCATGCGCGTGTCGGCTACCCCATCTTCACACTCCCCGCCGTGCTCATGCTTGCCTGGTTTATCGGGATGGCTGGATTGACTTGGGCCGTTCTGCGGCGAACACTTCAACTGCAGGCGATAGCCCGCCAGGCCGCCCCTGCGGGCGGTTTCATGCAGGGGGTCTTTCGGTATTGCCGTCGCTCGATGGCAGTGGACGTGGAGGTCTGTCTGAAGATCTCCCCGCAGGTGGAATCGCCGGTGGTCTGGGGGCTGCGACGACCGGTGATCCTGCTGCCACAGGATTTCGCCCCGCGCCTTGGTTCCCGGCACCTGCGGGCCGTGCTGCTGCACCAGTTCGCACGAATCAAACGGGGCGATCTGCGGATCAACCTGCTTCAGATGGTGATGCAGGTCGTGTGGTTCTTCAATCCGCTGATCTGGCTGGCCAACGCCAGAATCCGCACGTTGCGCGGGCGTTTGGCCGACGAGATGGTGCTGGCGGTGATGGACAACCACCTCGGCTGGTACAGTGAGGCCCTGGCCACCGTCTCGACGCCACCCGCCGACAACCCCAATCCCAGCCTGACAACCGCCCTGGTGGGAATCTGAGAGTCCCCGCGAGGGTTTTCCCGTCCGCACTGACGATGCAGGTTGAAAGAGTTCCTCTCTTCTGCTAGAACCGTGCCGTCATCCATTGGTGAAGGTGCGATTTATGGCGGTTCGGTTTATTCTTGGCAGGAGCGGCACGGGCAAGACGAGCTACTGCATCAACTCGGTCGTCAATGCCCTCCAACAGCCGAATGACCAGCCCCTGATCCTGCTGGTCCCGGAGCAGGCGACCTATCAGGCCGAGCGGGCCATCCTCTCCCACCCGCGGATAGCCGGTTTCCATCGGCTGCACGTGTTGAGTTTCGACCGACTGAGTTTCATGCTGATGGGCCGCGGCACGGCACGCCCCTCGATCACGGCACTGGGCCGCCAGATGATCGTGCATCGAATCCTACGCGGCTGCCGGCAGCGGCTGCGGATATTCACCGCCGGGGCGGACTCGGTCGGGCTAGCTCAACGAATGGGCCAGACCATCAGCGAACTGCACCGCTACGCTAAGACACCGGACGACCTCAATGAGTTGCTCGACCGGCTCAAGGCACATCCCGCCGACAGCTTTACGGCGGCGAAATTCGCGGATATCGCCGTGGTCATGGGCGAGTACCTGGCCTTCGCGGGTGAACGGTTCGTCGACCCGGATATCCAACTGAATCAGGCCTGTCAGGCGATGCGGGACGCGGATTTTGCGCGGGGGGCCCGGGTGTGGGTGGATGGCTTCTCCAACTTCCCGGGCGGCGAACTGGACCTCCTGACCGAGCTGCTCAAGGTTGCGGCCGATACCGACATTGCACTGTGTCTGGCCCCGGATTCCATTGACCCGGCCTCGCCGACGCAGTCGAGGGTCGATGAAACGGACATATTCGGCCCGACGGTTCAGACGTATATCGATCTGATGGGTAGGGCCGCCAGTTGCAGATTGAAAATCGCCGAGCCCTTGATGCTGACGATGGTACGGCGATTCGCGACAGCCCCGGCGCTGGAACACGTCGAGAGGCACATCTTCGCCCCCAAGCCGCCACAAATGGCCGATGCCGATGGAATCAGGTTGATAGCCGCGGCCAATCCCAGGGCCGAGGCGAGGTTCGCCGCACGAGAGATTCGGGAACTGGTCGACCGCAGTGGCCTGCGATACCGCGACGTGGCCGTGATCGTATCGGATATGGACCGCTACGAGCACTATGTCCGGGCGTGTTTCGACGACTTCGCCCTGCCGTTCTTCATAGACCGGCGGACGCCGCTAAGCCGCCACGGCGGGTCCGTCATGGTCCTGTCGGCTTTGCAGGCGGCCATGGGGGGATTCGCCCACGGCGACGTCTTCACATGCCTCAAGACCGACCTGTTCGGGATCGACCGCGAGGGCGTGGACCTGTTGGAGAATTACTGTCTGGCCTATGGCGTCGGCGGCTCGGACTGGCCCAGCCAGGGCCCCTGGCGGATGGCCGATCCGTCCGATGGATACGACGAGGCATCGATCGACTCGCTCCGGCGACAAGTGGCCGAGCCTCTGACAGCCTTGCGCGATGCCCTGCGGCCCCAGGGTGAGGAGCTCATCACGGTTGGTCAGTTCACCGGGGCGGTATTCGGGTTCCTGGATGCGGTCGGGTTCACTCAAACGCTCAACGGCTGGGTCGAAACCGCCCAGCAGCACGGCGATTACGAGGCCGTCGAGCAGCACCGGCAGTTTTACGACCGGTTCGTCAACATCTTCGACGAGATGGCGGAGGTGTTCGCCGGCTGTCCACTGAGGGCGGCGGACTTCGCGGCGATACTCAATACGGGCTTGTCGCAACTGACGCTGACGCTGATCCCGCCGACGCAGGACCAGGTGCTTGTTGGCTCGGTTGAGCGAAGCCGCCACCCCGACTTGCGGGCCGTTTTTCTTCTTGGCGCGACGGCTAAGCAGTTTCCCATACCCGTACCGGCCGCCGGGCTACTCAGCGACAGAGACCGCGATACGGCGGCCAGGGCGAACTTCGAGATCGGCGGCGGCACGAGGCAGAGCCTCATGGAACGGCAGTATCTTGCCTACATTGCCTTCACCCGGCCGTCGGAGCGGTTGTACGTGTGCTACCCCCTGGCCGATGAGAAGGGTTCCGAGGTCGTGCGCTCGCCGTTTATAGACGAGTTAGAGGGCCTGTTCGCCCATCTTGAGGCTGCGCCGCCCGCCGCATGTCGGTCCATTGAGACCGTGGCGTGCGAGTCGGACTTGGCACAGATGCTCTGCACGGAACTGGGCCGCGACAATCTTGCGGAGCGGTCGGGCGATGCGGATCCGTTACACCGCCTATTGCGCGGGTTATGTGAGGATCAGCGGTTGGCGTCGCTGGGGGCTGATGTGCGGCGAGCGATTGAGTATGACAACGCCGCATCGCTGGAGGCATCGACGGTCGCCCGGCTGTATCAGGGGCCGATTCGCACCTCGGTTTCGCGGTTGAGCACGTTCGCGGCGTGCCCCTATCAGTACTTCGCCAAATTCACACTGGATCTGCGGCAGCGTAAGGAGTTCAAGCTGGAGCCGCTGGATTTGGGTTCGTATTACCACGATGTCTTGGACGCCCTGTTCAAGGAACTTCGGGCGGCGCAGTTGGATCTCGCCGATCTGGACCGCGATGCCTTGATGCAGCGGCTGGCCGGGGCGATGGAGCAGACCATCCGCGAGAATTCGTTTCTGTCCGGCTTCCTTGCCAGGGGTGGCCACAACGTGTTCCTGATCCAGACGGCGGCCGAGCACCTGCGTTCCTGCGTTGCGGATATCGCCGAGATGGTGCGGGCGGGTCGGTTTCGCCCGGCGATGACCGAAGTGGCATTCGGTCGTGGCAAAGGGGCCGTCGAGACCCTCGGCGAGTTCAATATCGAGATTCCGGATGGCCGGCAGTTGTGCATGGACGGCAAGATCGACCGTATCGACATCGGCCAGATCGACGGCCGCAAGATCGCCCTGATCTTCGACTACAAACGAGGCCCGAAGCGATTGCGATGGGAGGAGTGCTACTACGGCCTGGATATGCAGTTACCGGTGTATATCCTGGCGGCGATGGGGGCGAGCGGTTCGGATATTGAGCAGGTGGCCGGGGCGTTTTACCTGCCCGTCGAGGTCAATCCGAAATCGGGCGATATATCGAAGCTGGGCGGGGGCCCCGTGGGCTCCGGTCGCAAGGCCAGGGGCATACTGAATGGTTCGCTGGCAGAGTTGCTCGATGCGGGGGCGGCGGGCTACAGCCGCTATTACGACTACTATGTGGGCAAAGAAGGCGAGCCCTATGGCAATTACGGCCGCACGGGGGCATTGATGCCGCTGGACTTCAATAGTGTGGTCGGGCACACCACGCGGCGGCTGATAGAGATCGCCCTGGCGATTGTGTCCGGGCGGATTGCCGTCTCGCCGTACCGCCTTCGGCGGGCTTCTCCGTGCAGTTGGTGCGTGTACCGGTCAGTGTGCCGGTTCGACTGGCAGATCAACGAGTACCATCGACTGGCCGGGCTCGACAAGCTCGATGTAATCGCACTAACGGGAGCCGGCGATGGCTGACAAGACGGTGCAATGGACGCAGCAACAATCACAGGCCATCAGGGCCCGCGGCCGCGACGTACTGGTGACGGCATCGGCGGGCACGGGCAAAACGGCGGTGCTCTCCGGACGGTGCGTCGAAATCGTCGCTGATCCAGGGATATGCCCCGATGTCGGCGCCATCCTGGTGCTGACGTTTACCGACATGGCGGCCGAGGAGATGCGATCTCGGATTGCGGCCTTGTTGCGACAGCGGGCCAGGCAGACCGGTAACGCCCATCTGGCCCGCCAGGTGGTGCTGTTGCAGGGCGCCGACATCAGCACGATTCACTCGTTCTGCAAGAGGCTGATTACGGAGTTCTTCCATGAGATAGACCTGGACCCCACCTTTGCGGTCCTCGATGCGGATGAGGTCCGGCTGCTCAAGGCCGAAACCCTCGAACGGACCATCGAATGGGCCTGGACACAAGAGGACCTGGCCGGGCCGCTGCGGCGGCTGTTGACCGGCCGGACGCTTGCCGGACCCAACGGGTTCCTCTCGCAGATCGTCGAGATCAGCGACCTGCTCGACACCGTCATCGACCGTCAGGGCTGGCGCCGCCGGGCGGTGGACGCGGTATCCGCCGAGCCGTTGGAGGGCAGTCTGGCGGGCGAGCACCTGCGCATGGTGGCTGAGCATGTTCGTGAGATACTCGACCGCAGCCGCCACGCCGCAACCCTGTGTCGCGGGCATGAGCAGGCCACCAAGTGGCTTGATGCGTGGGAGCAGCCCTTCATCGCGCCGCTGGCCGCCGCCCTGGCGCTGTTGGAGAAGGGGCGATTCGATGCGTTCCTTGAGGCACTGGCGGTCATTGAGAAACCCCGGACGAACAAACCCAAGGGCCTTGACGGGCCTGTCGCCTCCATCATCGATGAACTGTCCCAGAAGGTCAAGAAACGTTTCGACGCCCTGAGGGACTTGGCGATACTCAATCCCGATTACATCGGGCAAATCCGCGGGGCCGTCTGTGAACAGACGCAGGTGCTGGTCGAGCTGGTCCGGCAGTTCGACGCCTTCTATCAGCAGACCAAGCGTTCGCTCAACGGCCTGGACTTCGCGGACCTGGAGCACCATGCCCTGCGGCTGCTCTGCGAGGACCCGGCGGCCGAGGAACTCAAGTGCTCCACGACGGCGCTGGCGATGCGGGACAGGTACAGGGCTATTTTCGTCGATGAGTACCAGGACATCAACCCGGTGCAGAAAGCCATCCTGCGAATGCTGGCCGCCGGCGACAACGTGTTCTTCGTCGGGGATGTCAAGCAGAGCATCTATGCGTTTCGCGGGGCCGAACCGGACATCTTTGTCAGCGACCTGCGGTCCGCCGCGGTCCACGACGCCGAAGGGACGGCCCTGCGGGTGGATCTGAACACCAATTTCCGGTCGCGACGGGAGATTCTGGATTTCGTGAACCACGTGTTCAACCGGACCATGACCGAAGGCGTGTCGAGCATCGACTATGGCCACAGCGCGTTTCTCAGTCCCCCGGAAGACAAAGGCGAACCGCAGGAGCCATCCGAGCCCATCGTGGAGTTGCACGTGCTCGATGAGACGGCCGCGGCGGAGGACTCCGCCGGCCATGATGACGACGAGGCGGCCGATTCGGGCCCAACGGATACCGCCTCTGGCCGCCGACGCCAGGCCCTGATGATCGCCGAACGTATCCGGCGGATGGTCGGTGCCGAATCCGGCTCGGCCGAGTTTCAGGTGTTCGACCGGGCGCAAGGGCGGTTGCGGGATGTCGAGTACCGCGACATCGTGGTGCTTATGCGGTCGCTTGCGAACAAGGCCAACGAGTATGTTGAGGTGCTTCGGTTGGCGGGGGTGCCCGTGGCGGCGGACGCCGCGGCGGGGTACTTCGAGGCGACCGAGATCACGGACATGATCAGCCTGCTGAAGGTGCTGGATAACCCCCGGCGGGATATCGAACTGGCGGCCGTGTTGCGCAGTCCGTTGTTCGGCGTGGCAGACGACGAATTGGCGCGTGTGCGGCTGTTTGGCCTGGAGGCGGCGGGGATCGGAGTCGGGGCGGCAGGGCGGTTGGAGTTCTACGATGCGGTGCGGCTCTATGCGGAGAAGGGGCCGGAATCAGGATTGACAGAGAAGCTGGCGGCGCATCTGGCGCAACTGGACCGGTGGCGGACGCAGGCGCGGCGGGGCAGTATCGCGGATTTAATCGCGTCCATCTACCGTCAGACTCGGTATCCTGCGTTTGTAACGGCGCTGCCGAACGGTCAGGGCCGCCGGGCCAATCTGCTCAAGCTGCACGACCGGGCGATTCAGTTCGAGGGCTTCGTCGCGGCCGGCTCGCTGCCGTCGCTGGGCCGATTTGTGGAATTCATAGAGAAACTCCGCGAGTCGGGCGGCGATTGGGCCCCCGCCGAGCCGGAGGCGGTCACCGGCAACGCCGTTCGTATTCTCAGCGTTCATAAGAGCAAGGGGCTGGAGTTCCCCGTCGTGTTCCTGGCGGAACTGGAGACCGAGTTTAACCTCCGCGACATCCGCGGCGATTGCCTGGCTGATGCAAGACTGGGCTTGGGGCTGCGGGTGATTGACGAACAGACGAACCTGAAGGTCCCCTCGCCGGAGCACCAGATGATCGCCGAACGCCGCGGACGCCGCGGCCTGGCCGAGGAGATGCGTATCCTTTATGTAGCCACGACACGCGCCAGAGAGCGACTGGTGCTGACGGCATCGCAGAAGAACGCCGGCATCACGGCGGCGCTGTGCAACGGTCTGCCGGCAGGGGGGCGTATCCCCGACTGGCAGCTTCGCTCGTGCAAGAACGCCCTGGAATGGCTGGTCTACGGGCTCAGCGATCAGCGGGTCATGCACGAGGCGTTTGCGACCGGCCTGGAGGCCGAGGCTCGGGAGGACCGGCTGGTGAGCGTCAGACGCTATGATGCCGATGCCCTGGCGGCCCTGACGAGTCGCATCGAGGGCCTCGGCCGGGTCTTTCCGTCGGCCCGGTGCGGCAGGACGGACATCCGAGGCGATATGGCGATAGTGGAGGCCGTGAAGAAATCGCTCTATCGGCCTTACCGCTTCGCCGATGCGCCGCGGCTGCCCGCCAAGCAGTCCGTCAGCGAATTGACACACGCGGCGGACGAATTCGCGAGTTTCGATTACTCCGGGGCCCTGTCGCGGCACCCAACATGCCTGATAGAGGCGGCGGACCATCACCCATCCAGCCGGTTGTTCGGCACGGCAACACACCTGCTCATAGCAAAGCTGGATCTGTCAGCGCCGGTAACGCCCCAATCCATCGGCGTAACGCTTGACAAGTTAGTCGGCGAGGCCGCTATCGCCCGCCCGGTGGCCGAGCGGATCGACATCGGGGCGATCCACGCCTTCTTCACGAGTCCAACCGGCCGGTCGGCCCTTGAGCCGGCGAACAGGGTGCATCGGGAGTGGTCCTTCACCTGCGTCCTTAATCCGTCGCTGTGGGCCGAGCTGACCAGGGCCACACCGGCTGGGGCCGGCCATACCGGCGACGGGATCATCGTTCAGGGCATTATTGATATGCTCATTGAGACACCCGAAGGGCTGGTGGTGGTCGATTTCAAGACCGATACGGTCGGCCCCGGCGGCATCGAGGCCCGCGCCGCCGCCTATCGCACGCAGTTGCTCCTGTACGCCCAGGCGGCCGAGGGGATACTGAGACGGCCCGTCGTGGCCAGATGGCTCCATTTCCTGCATTGTCAACGGTCGGTAGCGCTGGGCTGAGGCGGGTCCGGCCGGGCACATGATAGGGGCGATAGGGGGGTGTTTCCCGGATTTTTGGCCTTGCTTGCACCCAGGCAGAGGCTATAATATAACCTTCGTATTCTCACCCTGGTGGCAACTTTTGATGGAGAATCCGCAACAATGGCAGATGCGTACAAGGCAAATGCAGTCGTAGGTCAGTCCGGCGGGCCAACCGCGGTTATCAATGCTTCGCTGGTCGGCGTTATTGAAGAAGCCGCCAAACACCCCGAGATTCAGAAGCTCTACGGGGCCGTCCATGCCGTGGCGGGCATTGTAAAGGAGGAATTCGTCGATCTGGGCGGTCTATCGAGTCAGACCCTGGAGCTGGTGGCCTCCTCTCCATCCTCGGCTATCGGTACCAGCCGCGACAAGCCGGACGAGGCGTATTGTGCCCGGATCATCGAGGTCTTTAAGAAGCGCAACATCCGGTATTTCTTCTATATCGGCGGCAACGACTCGGCCAACACAGCCCACATTGTCAACACGATGGCCGACAAGGCCAACTACGACGTGCGGGCGTTCCATATCCCCAAGACGGTGGACAACGACCTGCTCGTAACGGACCACTGCCCGGGCTACGGCACGGCCGCCAAATTCGTGGCCTCGGCGTTGATGGGCGACGACCTGGACAATCGGGTCTTGCCCGGCGTCAAGATTGATGTCATCATGGGCCGGCATGCGGGCTTCCTGACGGCCGCGGCGGCCCTGGGCAGGCAGCGCGACGACGACGGGCCGCACCTGATCTACGTTCCTGAACGGCCTATTCCCATGGACAAGTTCCTGGCGGAAGTGGACGCCGTGTACAAGAAGCTCGGGCGGTGCGTCATTGCCGTCAGCGAGGGCATCGCCGACGGCGACGGGACGACCTGGGCCAAGAAAATCGTCGAGAGCGGTGAAGTGGACGCCCACGGCAACATCCAGCTCTCCGGGACCGGCGCGCTGGCGGACTTCCTGGCCGCTGAAATCAAGTCAAAACTCAAGATAAAGCGCGTCCGTGCCGATACTTTTGGGTATCTGCAGCGTAGTTTCCCCGGCTTGCAGTCGGCGGTGGATGCGGATGAGGCCCGCCGGTGCGGACGCGAAGCCGTTCGCCTGGCGATGAAGATAGACAATGGGTCGGTTGCGATGAAGCGGCTGGGCAATGGGGCCGGGTACGGCGTGGAGTTGTTCCGCACCGAACTGCAGAACGTCGCCGAAAAAACCAAGTCCATGCCCGACGAGTTCATCAACGCCGAAGGAAACAACGTAACCGAGGCGTTCGTAGAATACGCCGGGCCGCTGGCCGGGCCGCTGCCGAAGACGGAGTACCTGGGCAATCGCCCGCGGGTATGATGGCCGGCACGGGCCGCCTGGGTCGACAAATCTGAACAGGTAGCTGTCAACATGCAATGCGGTCGCCTCGGCGCCAAGCGCTTGCAACAGAGTTAGGAATGGTCATTTGAGCACATCGAACAAGGAACTATCCCGCCAGATTGGCTTGGAGGTCGGCTCTACCTGCGGCAAATACTTCCTGGACCTGGATCACCTGCATTACGGCTACTGGCCCGGGGATCTGCCGGTCACGGTCGCCAACGTCAAAAAGGCGCAGGAGCTGTATACGCGTTTCGTCATCGACCGGATTCCAAACGGCGTCAAGACGATTCTCGACGTCGGCTGCGGCGGCGGCCACGTGGCCAAAGAGCTGGTGGGTCGCGGGTTCGAGGTCGATTGCGTCTCGCCGTGTCCGCATCTGGCGCAAAAGGCCGCTGAGCTGCTGGGCGGCGCCTGCCACATCTATCAGTGCCGCTACGAGGACCTGCAAACGACAAGCCGCTACGACCTGATCCTCTTCTGTGAGAGCTTCCAGTACCTGGACATGAACCAGGCGATGGCCAAATGTGAGGAGTTGCTTAACCCAAAAGGGCATATCCTGATTTGCGATTACTTCCGCAAGGAGGTCAACGGCAAGGGCGCCGGCAGCGGCGGGCACAAGCTGGCGAAGTTCCACGACGTGATGGCCAACCAGCCGTTCGACCTGATGTGCAGTATGGACATCACGGCCGAGACAGCCCCGAACATGGACCTGATGGACGACATCATGCGGCAGGTCGTCAAACCCGTGGCTGAGGCGGGTTCCCGTCTGATTGTGGACCGGCATCCCTGGCTGTACAAGGTGGTGGCCTGGAAATACCGCAAGAAGATTGAGAAGCTCAACACCAAGTATTTCAGCGGAGAGCGAACCGGCGACAGCTTCCGCCGGACACGCGCCTACCTGCTGCTGGTGTATCAGATGACCCCCGCGCGTCTGGGCGAGGTCCGCGGCCCGGTGCGGTCGGTCGGCCAATCCACGAGCAAGCCCGAGTCGGTCTCGGCCTCCAACTGATCGGGCCCATCAGCGGTTCGACCTGCGTTCGAGCACCTCGGTATCCAGCGTCGCAAACTGCTCCCAAATCCGGTCTATCCGGTCGGCGGTGGGCATTCCCGCATGGACCCACAGGCCGTAGCGAAGACGCAGCGGCTTATCCGGCTCGATGGCGAGCGGACCGTCGAAGGTCAGGCAGGCCCCCATCCAGCCGTCGTTTCGCACGTGGAAGACGCTGGGATGGTTCGGGTTGTCGGGGTGGTCCAGGAGCGTAACGCCTTCGACAGTCTGATCGGCTATGGCCCCGGAGTAGTCGACCCACCTGGCGGGCTTCCAGAGCACTTCGGCCTCATTGACGCCACCGGTGCTGTTGCGAATCCGCCCGTTGCCGTCGTGGACGCCGATGGTCTTGGCCATGCGGACGCCGATCATGCCGAAGGGCGTCTTGCCCAGTGTAACGGCCTTGTCGGCCGCCCGCAGTTCCAGGTCGATCAGCAGCAACCACTGTCTTTCCTCCTGCAGGACGACCGCGACATGTCGGGTTTCACGCAACAACGTCCTGCCATCCGGGGCCTCCCAGTCGTTCTCGGCGACGATCTTGGACGCCCGGCCGCCGTCTTCGTATCGGACTATTCGCTTGTGGACAATCCGCCCGGCGTCGCGGTCGTTCCAGAAGCTCACACCCTCAACGTCGTGATGAGAAATCCACACGGAATTGTGGTGGCTGTGGGATTCGGGGTCCCAGGGGTGGCCCATCCGTGTCAGAGAACGGCCCGCCGGGCCCATGATTGGGTAAAGGAACGGGCGACCCAGGCCTGCGCCGAAATGATAGCGGGCAATCTCGACACCGTCCCGCACAAAGGCCGCCTGATCGTAGGGCATCGGTAGGACCTGCAATGGCGGGATGGGTTTGGGGCTCCAGGATTCCTCGGAGCCGGCCGCTAGTGCGGCGATTATCAGGGTGATGCCAATCGTCCGCCACGTAGCAAGCATCCACTGTGTCATGACGAATCCTCCTTGCGAACGGCCGCCGGCGCCGGTCAGTCGAAAAGGGCCTCGACGAATCTGTCGGGATCGAATTCGGCGATGTCTTCGGGCTTTTCGCCGAGTCCGACGAATTTGACGGGGATGTCGAGCTGGTCTTTGATAGCAATGACGATGCCGCCACGAGCGGTGCCGTCGAGTTTGGCCAACACAATGCCGGTCACGTCGATGGCTTCAGTGAATATCCTGGCCTGAGCAATGGCGTTCTGGCCGGTCGTAGCGTCCAGCACCAGCAGGACCTCATGGGGGGCGCCGGGCAACTGGCGGGCGACGACATCGCGTATTTTGACCAGTTGGAGCATCAGGTCCTTGGCGGTGTGCAGCCGCCCGGCCGTGTCGAGGATGAGGTAATCGGCGCCGCGGGCAACGGCGGCCTGACAGGCGTCGAACGCCACGGCCGCGGGGTCGCCGCCGCCGCGGTGCTTGATAATCTGCACACCTAGACGCTCGGCCCAGATGGTCAACTGCTCGACGGCCGCGGCACGAAACGTGTCGCACGCCGCGACGATGACGTTGCGGCCCTCCCGGCTGAGGATATAGGCGAGTTTCGCAATGCTGGTCGTCTTGCCGGTCCCGTTGACGCCGGCGACCAGGATGACCGTCGGGCCGGTCTCGGCGGCGTGCAGTTGCCTGTTCTGTTGGGGCCAGTAGGCCTTGATATGCTCCTTGAGGAACGGGCGGATTTCGTCGGTGGTGCGGACCTTGCGGGCCCGATAGGCTGTCCGCAGCTCGGTCATCAGCTTGTCCGTGGTCTGGAGGCCGATGTCGTCGCCAATGAGCGTCTCCTCCAGTTCATCGAGCAGATCGTCGTCGATCTTGCGGCCCAGACTCAGCACAGAGGCCAGGGAAGAACTGATCTTGCTGCGGGTCTTGCCGAGCTTGCCCTTGAGGAACTCGGCGGTCTTGGTGAATATGCCCATCGGCGAACCTCCGTTATGCACGGGTATCGACGTAAAACCGGATGGTATCGGGATTTCGGGAAATTGCAAGCACCCGACGAAAATGCCGCACAGGCATGGTGTGCGTTCAAGGAAGGGGGAAATTGCTTGTCGATGCCTCCAGCCGCTGGTATACTCCTGCCTTTTGAAATCGGACGGTACACCTGACTCACGGACGCTTCGGCGGTTCTATGCAGTTCAACTCACTGATATTCATTCTATTCGCGGGTCTGTTCTTCGCCGGCTGGCCCGTTCTTAAGCGGCGCCATACCACGCGGTGGGTGTATCTGGTGGTGGCGTCGTTCATATTCTACGGGTGGTGGGACTGGCGGTTTCTGTTCCTGATCATCGGCAGCGGGCTGATCGACTTCTTCGCGGGTCTGGCGATGCAGCGGTATGCGGCGCGCCGCAAGCTGTGGCTGGTGTTGTCCATCTGCGGGAACGTCGGCTCGCTGGCGATATTCAAGTATCTCGATTTCGGCATCGGCAACCTGAACTGGCTCTTGGGGGCGTTTGGGATTGACGCCCAGATACCGGCCACCCGCCTGATCCTGCCGGTGGGGATCAGCTTCTACACGTTCCAGTCGATGAGCTACACCATCGATGTATATCGCGGACTATTACAGCCAACGCACAACATCTTTCATTTCTTCGCCTACCTGTCGCTGTTCCCCCAGCTTGTGGCCGGGCCCATCGTCCGCGCCAAGGACCTGCTGCCCCAGTTGGAGACTGTCAGCGAGGTCTCGGCGGATGAGCGTTGGGATGGGCTGAACCTGATCGTCTTCGGATTCTTCAAGAAGGTCGTGGTGGCCGATACGCTTGCCGGAACGGTCAACGCCGCGTTCGCCGCCCCGGAGCTGTCGCCTTCGGCGGGTTACTGGTGGATCGTCATGGTGATGTTCGCCTTTCAGATATACTGCGACTTCAGCGGTTATAGCGACATCGCCAGGGGGCTTGGCAAGTGGATGGGGTACGAGTTCCCGGTCAATTTTCGCAATCCGTACATTGCGTCGAGCTTTCAGGAGTTCTGGCAGCGGTGGCACATCTCGCTGTCCACATGGTTTCGGGATTATGTGTACATTCCCTTGGGCGGGTCGCGCAAGGGGCTGCTGCGCAACCAAGTCAATCTCTGGATAACGATGCTGATCTCAGGGCTCTGGCACGGCGCGGCGTGGCATTTCATCTTCTGGGCGATCGCCCACTCGTTCTATTTGACGGTTGAACGTTTCACAGCCTGGCCACAGAAGCTCATGCGTTTGCCGGGCGGCCGGCACCTGGCGACGCTGGCGGTCTTTGTGCTGACGGTCCTGGCGTGGGTGTTCTTCCGGGCGCAGACGTTTGGACAGGCCTTGGACGTGTTTCGGATGATGTTCGATTTCGGGAACCTCAAATTCGACCTGGCCTACCGCCTCATCGACAACAACGCCCGCAATGTCCTGCTGATTATCATCGGCTCCCAGTTGTTCTTCCATCTGGGGCTGGACAAGGGCCAATGGACCGCGTCCCGTTCCCGACCCAAGCTGGCGTTTGATTCCGTTTTTATCGCGGTGCTGATTGTGATCTGCGTCTTCAACCGGGCACCGAGCAATGTGTTCATTTACTTCCAGTTCTAATCCATGACCATAACCTCCATGCCATCGAACACTACGAACCCACAGCCTCGGACGGGTCCCTGGTGGGCCAACAGGACGTTCGGCACGCTGGTGCTGGCCGTTGTACTGATGTTCGTGATGGGTTCGCTGCGCCCCGATAAGGATGTCGGGATGTACCCCGATGAATACTGGGCCCGCAAGATCACATGGGAACGCTGTGCCGACGCGGTGCTGACGGGAGACTCGCGGGTTCTGATAGGTGTGGCGCCACAGGGGCTGGGGCCGATGTTGCCCTATCGGCAGATTTACAATTTCGCTTTTGTCGCGAACAGGTACAGCGCCGAGTATCTCGATGCAGCAGAAAAACTACTGATACCGGAGAGTCGGCGCAAAGCCGTGTTCATAGGGATCACGCCCCATTCGCTGACGGGCCGTACGGATGACGCGATGGGCCACTATTTGGAGTTGAAGAAGATGTCGCCCCGCGATATTTATGTCGCTACGCACTTTGGGGGGCTCATGTATTTCTTCCAGCCGATGTCGCTACGGGATGCGTTTCACGGTCTGTTCCCCAGCCAGGCGCCCACGCAGACGGCGCGGGATTACCGCGCTGACGGCTGGGTGGCAGTGCATAAGACGCCGCTCGTGCGGCACGAAGTCAAGCGTTACAGAAAAATCCTGGCCGAGCGGAGCGTCTCGCAGGAGGTCATCGACACAGTCACCGCCTACGTTCAGCGGTGGACCCGGCAGGGTATCCGAGTCTATGGCTTCATTATGCCGAGTTGCAAGGAAATGGTGCAGGTGGAGTTGGAGTTGAGCGGCTTTGACCCGGAGGCATTTGCCGCCGCGTTTACCGAAGCGGGGGGACGGTGGATTGAGACGGACCTCGACGCGTATGAGAGCTTCGACGGCTCGCACCTGCAGAAGGAGGCGGCGTTGCGGTTCTCCAAAGACCTGGCGCAGGCGGTCAGCCTGTACGAGCAGGAGACCCCTTCGGCTGCGACCTCACAGGCGAAGGCTGAATCGCCTGACGTGTCGGATTGACGAACGGGACTATTGTCGCCGCGGCCGGAGGCCCCTATGCGGCCGCATCAGGTTGACTCTCTGACGAAGCGATACGGCTCAATAACGGGCGCTGCGGATATTACGTTTCCCGCCGATAGCGGGGGCGGTCATCTGGCAACGGCGGGATCTGCCTCTGTAGCACCGGCCCGCCGTCCCGACGAACCCAGTTGGGCACGGAGTCTGCCGAATACATCCTCGACGGTGATATGGCGAATGTCGTAGGCGGGGTCGAAGTTGTCGGCCTTGAAGCCTCTGCCGGTCGGGTCGATGGCGGCCGCACATTGGGGGCGTCCATAGGGTAAGACGCGGGCGGGATTGGATCGGCCGAAGATGAGCACCAGCGGACGCTGAAGCGCCGCGGCGATATGGCCGGGCCCTGTGTCGTTACTGACGACGGCGGCGGCGGTTCGCATCAAAGCCACAAGTTGGCGAATCGAGGTCCGTCCCGCCAGGTTCACGACCGCGCCCCTGGCCCGCTGGGCCAGTTCCTGGACTGTCGGGGCCTCACCGGCGGTTCCGGTGGCGATGATCGACAGGCCGAATCGCTCAGCGATACGATCCGCCAGTTCCGCAAATCGTTCGACGGGCCAGCATTTGTCGGCGTGCGCGGATCCCGGAACCAGAACGGCGTAGCGATACGCCTGCACACCGTGCTCGGCCAGGAGCCGCCGCACCGCGTCCTCGGCATCGGCGTCGCAAGGAAGGTCGAATCGAGGCTCGGCGGCCTCAATTCCGGCGGCGGCGAGCATGTCGAGGTAGTAGTCCACCAGGTGGATACTCTCAGGCTTCTGCGCGATTCGATGCGTGTAGAACCCCCTGGACAGCTCTCTTGTGCCGGCCATGCCGATTCGCACCGGGCAGCCGGACAACCACCCAAATGCGGAGGTGCGGAAGAGCCCCTGGAAATCGAGCACCAGATCGAATCGGCCGCGACACAGCCTGTCGATGAGCCCGACCAATGCGGCGAAGGCCCGTGGGTTCCACCACGCCTTGCCCAGATACCGCCGGTCGAACAGGATAACCTCATCCAGGTCGGGGTGGCCCTCAATCAACGCAGCAAACTCCCTGCGGACGAACCAGCTTATGCGGGCGTGCGGACAGCCTTCCCGAAGACTATGCAGCACCGGCAGCACCTGAATCAGGTCGCCCAGGGCGCTGGGTTTGATAATCAGGATGTTCTTATACGTCTGCGGCACGGTGCGGTGATTGTACGACGATTCGCCGCCGCGGGCAAGTCAGACCCTTGCAGGAAGCTGCCTTGGCGTAGTCGTTTGGCGGCCGGGCATCCGAGAAAATAGCGCTGGCAAGACGTCGCGTTCCCGGTAGAATCGCCCGTGACGACCGACAAATGAGCCGTCAGGCGATGATCCTGGAGTGTACGACGTGGCGAAAAAGGGACGGTATGTGTATGCGTGGCCGAGGCCGATGGTGACGGCCGACGCCCTCGTGTTCAGCTTCTCCCGCGGCAGGGCGCGAGTGCTGCTGGTGCGCCGGGGCAAGGAGCCGTATAAAGGTTACTGGGCCGTGCCGGGCGGGTTCGTGGAGATCGATGAGGAGCTGGCCGATGCCGCCGCGAGGGAACTGGCTGAGGAGACGGGACTGACCGGCGTCCCACTCGAACAGATGCACACGTTCGGGACCATCGGACGCGATCCCCGGGGCCGACAGATCACCACCGTCTACATGGGCATTGCTCCGCAGGGACGCACCCGCGTCGCCGGTGGCGACGACGCCGCCGAGGCGCGATGGTTCGATATCGACCGGCTCCCGGAGAACATGGCCTTTGACCATGCCGATGTGGTGGCGATGGCCGTCGCACGGCTGAAGCGGAAAGCGGTCTATCGGCGGATGACCGGGGCATGACGGCCGGCGAACGGCTCCCGCGTCATACCGATGGTTCGACGCCGGGGTTTGTCACGCGCTGGTTGAACATCCGCAACTGGATATCGGCGGCGCTGAGGGCCCACTCGATGTAGTGCAGCTTATGGGCCGGCCGCCGATGACGCTCGGTCATAAGACCCTCTTTGACGACTTTCATGAATCGGGAGATGGTCTGAGGCGCAATAGGGGTCGGGTCGTTGGCCCAGGCCTTGAGTTCGTTATACTCCTTGCGCAACCTGCTGCTGGCGCGAAGCTGTTCGGCGCTGACATAGTCACCGGGATTGAACGCCACCTGGAGGCCCTTGAGGCATAAAATCAGGGGCTCGTAATTCGCTCGCCGTTCGAGGCGGATGAATTTGTACTGGTGGACCGAGGCGATGGCCTGGACAGGCGGACGGTCGGCGAATTCGTCGTTGCCGAGGAACCACTTGCGGCGGCTGGTCCTGGCGAAGACCAGTTCTTCGCCGTAGCCGTACTGCTTGATCTCATCGTTGCCCATGCGCGAGACCCAAAGCCGGCCGCCGTAGCGGACTTCCGGTCCGCCGCCCAGGGCCAGCAGGCATTTGACGAAAGACAAGGGAAGGGTCTCCTGCTTGCCCACCTGCCGTTTGAACATCTGAAACGAAAGGTGCAGGCTGTGCGGCCGCACGTCGTAGAACTTCGTGATCTCGTGAACAAGCTGGTTGAGGACCCAGGGATCCGCGGTGGCCGGGCGAGAGAGTTCGCCGGCGATACTCAACCGACCCGGCGCAAACTCGAGGAAACCGCTGCGGCGGGCCATATCCGTCGCGCCGCTGTGGTCGTCGATGTAGCCGCCGAGCTTCCAAGACAGGATATCCATGCAGAAGTCGGCGAAGTACTTGAACCCGTTGTACACCGGGTCAAAGACCTTGAAGGCCGATCGTGCCGGTTCGACGGCCGCCCGGCCGAGATTGCTCAGTTCAATTTCGGCGCCCAGGGGAATCAGACCGCCCTGGAGATGCGAGGCGATCCGTTCAAGGCCCGCGCGGGCGACGCGCGGGTCAAAAAGGCTGTCGGCCGCCGCAATGGCATACTTGACGTAGTCGATCAGGTCGTGTTTCTCGTACGGCATCGTGGCCAGGCATTTCTCCACGATCAGGCGGACGTTGGCGGTGCTGGAGTTGATGATCAGCAGGGCCGCCAGCAAGCTGATCGATCGTTTGAAATATCGCTCGGACGGCAACAGGCGTTCAATCTCGAAACGAAAATGGGACTGCATCTGCTCATCCAGTTCGTTGAGCAGGACCTGGCGGACCACAAGGACGAGGTAGTTCTCGACATAGGGACGGGCGCCGGGATCGTCCAGCAGGTGACGGATGCTCGGACGCGGACGCTGAAGTTCGTGTTCAAGGTAGTAGTCGCTGACGGCATCGGACCGGTAGTGGCTGATCACCAAATCGCGTTCGGTCGTGGCCAGGAGCATCCGCTCGGCGCGGCGCTCCAGCTCGGCGTCGGCCGTGTGCTCGCCCGGACGGGTGTGCTTGCGGATGAACTTCTCGATCCGTTTGCGCAGCCACAGCTCGTGGATGAGGTTCACGTGGAACCGATCGCCGAAGTGGCGGGTCATCGTTTCGACGCTGGCCAGGTACGCCTGACACTCCACCGGCCCCGAAGCCGTATTGACCGTAACGGTCTCGCGTTTGTATCGCTTGCCCTCGTACCAGTCGATCTGCTTCAGCGCCGCGGGCGGCAGCCGGTGAATGACCAGCCCTTCGATGCGCGAACTCTCATTGCGGACGGCGTAATAGTAAACGTTGTCGGGCGTGACGCGGCGGTAGCCGGAGAGAAAGGCCGGTTCGGCGAGAAGGCGATGCTCGTCGACCCTGGAGCGGCTGAGGGTGAATCCGAGCCCGCACACGCTCTGGAATACGTGGACGTCGCGCAGCGAACCGTAGATGAACAGGTTACAGGTCTGCGGCCCGGACGGCGGCGCGGCAGCGTCAGTTCTGGGATCGGATGCGTCCATAGAGTTGGAACAGCTCCCTGAAGGCTCGGAAGATGACCCGCAACGAGGCGCCGGTCGAGGCGCCGGCGGTACGGGGATAGTGATGGACGCCGCGCTGTGTGATGCGGTAACCCTTGCGGACAGCGCGTGCGAGGATCTCGGTGTCAATCAACGCCCCGGAACTGGCCATCATCATATCGTCGAAGATAGACCGCTTGTAGAGTTTGAACGCGCAGTCGATATCTCGAATGCGCAGGCCAAACAGACGACAGACGAGCCACGTCCAGGCCCAGCCGTTGATCCTGCGGATGATGTTGTCCTTGCGGTCGATACGGTAGCAACTGACGATATCATACTCCTGCATCAGCGGCAGCAGCGCCGGCATCTCCGCAAAGTCGAATTGGCCGTCACCGTCGGTGTAGAACACCAGTTCCCGGGTCGCTGCGCGAAAACCGCTGATCAGGGCCGCGCCGTAGCCGCGGTTGGATGGGTGGCGCACGACGCGGATACGGGGGTTACCGCGGGCCAGATCGCCGGCGATGCGAGCGGTGTCATCGGTGCTTCCGTCGTCGACAATGATGATTTCATAGTCCGCGCGGATGCTTTCGAGCACTTCGGCCGCCCGCCCGACGGTCCTCGCAACATTCGCCTGCTCGTTGTAGCAGGGCAGGAACACGCTGACGGAGACAGGCCGGTTGGCGGGGCTGTCACAGGACATGTCGGTCACTGGTCACCACCTCTTGTGCAGCAGCGCCCTCGTTATCTCGGCTCGACAGGCGTTCAACTCGGCGCGGTACTGATTCGCGGCGGCCGTATCTTCACGGTTCTTGGCCTGCTGGAGCAGATAATCCAGGACGATGCGGGCCGCTTCGAACCGCAGCCGGTAACCGTCCTGACTCAGGTACTTCTCCTTATTGGCCCGGAATTCGGCGATGAACGTCTCGCAGAACTTCTGAACATCCGGCAGCAGATCGCTGTATCGCGGGGCGATCACAATGATATCCAGCAACGGCGCCGGAGAAGGGTTCTCATGGAACGCCGCAATGGCCATATCGAGGGCCCGCTTTCTATCGGCCCGCGTCTTGCCGAAGATGAAGGTATTGCGCGCCAGCGTGAGATTCTTCGAAAACTCGTCCGGGTAGAGCGTCTGGCCGGTGGACATGCCGTTGAACAGGGCCATGCCTTTCTCGGTCTTGATGTCCACCCAGAGGCGCTGCTTGTTGTTGATGAACAGATGCGGCCATTCCCCGTTGTGTTCGAGGGCGCGGACGAAAGGCTCGTCGAACTGCGTGGCCGGCATGATGGTTAGCCAGACGCTTTGCTCGCGGAGCTTCTCGCTGATCCACTCGCCCACCTGGCGGTACTGTTCCGTCGTCAGAGTGGGCCGGCTTGTGCGCTGTCGTATCCGCTCGTTCGTGACGATACCGCCACCGGCGATGATGTGCGTCCAAAGATCGAAAGTCCTGCGGTCATAGGCCGCCTGCGCCCGGCCGTCCATGAACAGTTGCAGCGGCGTCTTGCCGGTCTCCGGATCGGAGTCCTGGAGGAAGGCCAATGCCCCGCCCTCGGTCCAGTAGTTGAACATCTTGCCGGACAACTTGTTGTCGCGGATGAACTTGCCGACATGGAACGGTTTGGCGTCGGACGCCGTCATGCGCATAAACACGCTCGACAGTTCGGGGTCGTTGGGCCAGGGATCGAGGTAGATGTCCTTGAACTTCCAGCCCCACCAGATCGTCAGGTACGCCACGGCGACGATACCGGCACTGGTCAGGGCCTTCTGGGCCGGCCGTGAAAGGATCGCGACCACGGCCTTGCGGTTTCGGCGCAAATTCCAGACGACGCCGGCCGAGCAGCAGATCCGGTGAATCAGCATGGCCGCCACGGGCCCGGCCGTGTAGCCGGCCACCGGGATGAATCGGCGGGAACGAATCGCCATATAAACCGTCAGGGCGGCAATGACCATGACGGGCAGGTCAATCTTAAAGGGCGTATAGGGTGTGCCTGTGACCGCGGGGGCGGCGGTCGGCTCCTGTGGCTTGTCCGGGGCCAGACGCCGGACCAGGGGACTGAGAAACCAGTAGGCGGCCGCGATGACGTTGGCAACGTAGAAGGCGGTGAAGAGGTTTGTATAGCCGAGCCCGCCCGAGCCCTTGTAAGCGGCCCGCCAGACCTCGCGGGTGATCGCAAACTGGCCGATGTGGTACAGCGGCTTGTCGAAGTTGAAGGGATTGAAAGCGACGACATCGAGTAGCAGAAGGAACACGGCCGCACCGAATGCTATGCCGAGATCGGCGTTCTTCTTGGGGCGAATCCGCTGCGAGATGGCGGCCAGGAGGCTCCGCAACATGACATAGATGGGCACGAGGGTGAAGGGGTAGGTGTAGGCGGCGCCGTGGCCCGGCGACTTGCGAATGTGAGCCACCGCGATGTTGACGAAGGCGATCCCAATGGCCGCGGCGACAAAACCCATGTGATACCGGGCCGCCGCCGCCAGCGCGACCAGGAACAAGGCCGAGCAAATGAAGCTCTCAGTGCTGATGTGCATAATACCCAATGTCAGTCCGGCCAGCCACCCCACAAGGACAATGACCGTCAGCACAAACAGAACGACCAGGCGATCGTACGTCGGATCAGCCGCCAGAGACCGACCGGTTGTCCGACTCTGGCGGGCCACAAGATAACGGGACAGAAGCCACAGCGCGACCAATCCCAACCCCAGCACATAAAGAATCAGAAACGGCCATGCCGTGCCTACGGGGTTCGTCCAGGAGAAGGCCGGATGCCACTCGTGAATATCCCGCCACCGCTCGGCATGCTTGCTGACGCTGATTTCGAATGTGTGCGTGAAGTTCGTCAGATGGAACGGATTGAGAATGACCGAAGCCACAAACGCTACGACACCCACGGCGGCGGTATGCACCACCCCTTTCATGCCGATGTCCGCGAAGCGGTCTTTGTAGAGGGCCGTCACAATCGTCAGTCCGACGGTTGCCGCGAACGCCACGACATACATCAACTGATTGTGCGCACAGTACGCATTGAGTTCGGCCATTTGCTCGGTGGCCAGCCCTCGGGCATGCGGGAGAAACCGGGCCAACAGAATCACCAGGAACACCGGCACCGAGACGGCGATGTGGTATGTGTAGAACAATTCATCCTTGATTCTCTTGACCGTCAGTACGATGCCAGCGATGACCAGCGCCACCACGAGATAGAACAGGATGTCGTGGTGGGGCGCCGGTGGCGCAAATCCCCCGACGCCGCCGAATTCAAGGACGTTGGCGTTGAAGCCGGCCCGGAACTTGTATGACAGGAACCACAACCCCAGCCACAGAAAACCCGCCCCGGCGGTCACCGTCCAGCGTCTCGGCAGGGCGATCAGCAGGTGTAGAATGAAGAACGGCACGAGCATGATAAAGGCGTAAATGTAGCCGCCGTGCACGTTGCACCAGAATACCACCAGGGGAACGAGCAGCCAGAGGTAGAGAATCCGGCGATAGGTTGCCAGGATGAGGATCAGGAAGAAGACCGCTGCCAGGACGTTGGAGAATCCCGCCGGGCGTATGTCGAGAAACGACCGGCCGTTGAACATGGCGAAACACGCGAAGACCGCCGCCAGCGCCGGATTCGCCCCCAGCCGAACACCCGCGTAGTACACACAGACGACCGTGATCAGATAGATGGCGAACTTCCAGTAGACCAGCGCATCGTAGTACGGGTCCTCCGGCGAGCCCAGGGCGGTCGTCAACCGGTAAAAGATCACATGCGTCAGCCAGTTCTGATTCACCCAGCCGGTGGGATGCCATTTGCGAACCGTCTCGATACCGACGGTATGAGCGATCCTCTGTGCCCACCCGGGCCAGTTGGCGATGTCCTGCTCGGTAGGGCCGGCGGCATGGGAATTGGCGCTGAACGGCTCCACCGTGTCCACACCGTGATTAACGAAGTGCCTCCCGCAGGCCATGGCGACCCACGTATCGCCGGCAGCCACCATGTGCGTACACGCATGAAAGGTGAACAGCAGCATGGCGAACCAGCCGACAGCCATGGGCCAGCCGCTGAAGGCCCGTTGCTGCCCGGTCAACAGGGTTGGGTCCGGCACATCCGGCGAAGCGGCCGCCTGCGGCCCCTTACCCGTGCGTTTTTCTACTGGCTGAGCCATTTCTCAAGTCGGTCGAGACCCTTGGTAATCTGCTCGAGCGAACAGGCAAAACTGAGTCGGACATTGCGGTCGCAGCCGAACGGCAGCCCCGGTACGACGGCCACATGCGCCTGTTCGAGCAGCGCCGCGGCAAAATCCATACTGCCATTGAGCGTAGTCCCATTCATATTTCGGCCGTAGTGCGCCGAAACATCAGGGAAACAGTAAAAAGCGCCGGTCGCCTCGGGGCATTCGATCCCGTCCATTGCATTGAGGCGATCGGTCATGTAGCGGCCCCGCTGCTCGAACTCGGCCCGCATCTTCTCAATGGCCTCGTCCTGCTGGGGTCCCATGGCCTCAACCGCGGCATACTGGCAGAATGTAACGGTATTGGACGTGCTGTGGTCCTGCAGACGGCTCATCGCCTTGATGACGTCCAGCGGCCCGGCGGTGTAGCCCAGACGCCAACCCGTCATGGAGAACGCCTTACTGAAGCCGTTCAACGTCAGCGTCCGCGCGAAGGCATCCTTGCTCAGAGATGCGAAGCTCACGAATTTCGTATTGCCAAAGACCAGCTTCTCGTAGATCTCGTCGGACATGACCATGATATCCGTGCCTTCCAACGCCTTGGCCAGGGCGGCCAACTCCTGCGGGCTGTAGGTGAATCCGCCCGGATTGTTGGGCGAGTTGACCACGAGCATGGCGGTCTTGGGGGTGATGGCCGCCTTGAGCTGGGCGGGCGTGAGCTTGTAGCTGTTGGCTTTGTCGGTTTGGACAACCCTGGCCACGGCGCCGGCGAGCTTGATGGCCTCTGGATACGTAACCCAGAACGGTGCCGGCAAAATGACCTCATCGCCAGGATCCAGGACCGCCTGCATGGCCTCGTAGACCGAGTGCTTGCCGCCCATATTGACGATGACCTGCGTTGGGGCGTAATCAAGGCCATTTTCGACCTTGAGCTTCTCAGCGATCTTCGTCCGCAGTTCCATGATACCCGCGGCCGGCGTGTACTTCGTGTGGCCGGCCTTAAGGGCCTTGATGCAGGCCTCTTTGATATAGTCCGGCGTGTCAAAATCCGGGGCGCCTGCGCCAAAACCCACCACGTCGATCCCCTGAGCCTTGAGTTCCTGGGCCCGGGCGGTTACGGCGATCGTTGCGGATGGTGGAACCTGCTGGGCTCGCTGGCTTACTTTCATAGGAGCGACCTGGCCTTTCAAAAAACATGGAATTCTGAGGAACGCTTGATTAGACGGCAAAGCCCGTTGGCAGTCAAGCAAATTGGGCGATTCATGGGACAACGCGACGGGCTGTGGTATCCGGCAGCGCGATGCACGGCAAGTCAGGGTGTCTGGGTAATCCGGGTCGTCAGGTCGCTGAGCAGGGCGTGCATGCGGGGGTCGGAGACGCAGGCATGCTCGATCTTGCCGCAGGCATGCATGACGGTGGTGTGGTCCCGTCCGCCGAAGTGGCCCCCAATCTCCTCGAGACTGTGGCGGGTGAGGCTGCGGGCCAAGTACATGCAAATCTGTCGGGGTTCGGCGATGCTCTGGCTGCGTTTCTTGCTCTGGAGGTCCGCCAGTCGGACGTCAAAATGGCCTGTGACCACCTCGATGATATCAGTGATAGAAATGGGTTTGGCGGACAGGCTGATCTGCCCGTCCAGTGCCGTCTGGGCCAGTTCCAGGGTGATGGGCTGGCCGCTGGTGACCGAAAGGGCGTAGATTGTCGTCAGAGCCCCTTCCAGTTCGCGGATATTGGCGTGGACCTTGCGGGCGATGTACTCGGCGATATCGTCGGTGATCTCCAGGGCTCGCAGATGGGCCTTCTTCTTGACGATGGCGATCCGCGTTTCATAGCTGGGCGGATCGATCCTCGCCACGAGCCCCCAGTTGAACCGGCTGATCAGCCTGGCTTCGAGCGACGGAATCTCGCTCGGCGGGCTGTCGCCGCTGAGGATGATCTGACGGCCGCTGTTGTAGAGGGCATTGAACGTGTGGAAGAACTCCTCCTGGCTCTGTTCCCGCTGGCGGAGAAACTGAACGTCGTCGATGATGAGCATATCGACGGTTCGGCACTGCCTCTGAAAGTCGGTGAGCTTGCCCTCTTCGATGGCCCCGATGAAGCGGTTGACGAACTGCTCGCAGTTCAGGAAACAGATCACGGCGGCCTCCAGGCGACGGCGGGTCTCGGCGCAGACCGCGTGGAGCAGGTGCGTCTTGCCCAGGCCGCTGTTGCCGTAGATAAACAGCGGGTTATAGGTGTCGCCGGGGGATTGACTGACCGCGACGCAACTGGCGTGGGCCAGCCGGTTGCTCGGGCCGATGACGAAGTTGTCAAACGTGTAGTCCGGATGGAGCGTGGGGCCTGCGTCGGGCATATCGGCAACACCCGCCGTGGCCCCGCCGGGGCGGAAGTCCACCGCGACCAGGTGCCCGGTAACCTGTTGGGCCGCACGGGTGAAGCTGCCCTTGCAGTTCTCTCTGAGAAAACCGGCCGTTGAATCGTCCGGACAACCCACCTCCAGAGAGCCGCCGTCGAAATCCAGCAAGGTGAGCTGGTCGAACCAACTGCGGGTGTTGGCCGGGTCCAGCGACCTGGCCCTGTCGAGAATTTCGGCGAAGATATTTAGGGCTTCGCGGGGGGGCAAGGCACACTCCTTTCTTTCTATCGGCCGTCCTTGAAATACCTGCGGCGCCGAGGGCATCATCCGGGTCGGTGATCCCTTGTGCAAGAGACAACGGATCTTCCCACCCGAAAACGCTGTCGGTCGAACTGCGACGGGGCGGGAACGGTACGGCGACTTTATCGGCGGCCCGCCGTCTTGTCAAAGGAAATCCGGCCGATCCGACGGCGAACGGGGTGTGAAACACGCTTGCAGCAAGACAGCCGATGGTCTATAAGACAGATCCTCAGCCCGCGATGGAGCCCCCGGAAAGCCGGATTGCCCCGCAGCCCAGACGGGCACTCAGAACAACATGGAAAAGGCCATCAGCACAATAGTGTTCACGATGAACCGGCCCCTGCAGCTTGAGGGGTACTTGAGGAGTCTTCGGACGCACATCGGATCGGAGTTTCTGCGTGTCTTTGTGGTCTACAAGGAGGACCGGTTCGATGCTCAGTATCGGACGGTCTTCGAGCAGCACCCTTGTACGGTCATTCGGGAGCGGAACTTCCACCGCGATGTGCTCGATTTGTTCAAACGGATCAACACTCGGTACGTCCTGTTCGGCGTGGACGATGTTGTCTATTTTGACACCATTGACTTTGAGGTCATCGACCGAACATTCGAGGCCCATGGCGATGACGCCTTCGGTTTTTCGTTCCGCTTCAGTGCGGATGCGGTGCGGCGGGGGGGGGATGCCGTGGAGGATGTTGACATAGGGGGGGCGTGCGTTCATCGGTTCCGGTGGACGCAGGGGGCTACCGATGATACACGCTACCCGTTCGAGCTTTCCTCGACGGTGTATTCGACGGCCCTGGTCCGGAGGGTCTTCGCCGGGGCCATG
>Ga0209614_1000432_pt1 | contig 37446 bp, 36 predicted proteins | sample BlaSprsedimmetaG_FD_185484 | JGI IMG/M metagenome (GOLD analysis project Ga0209614, IMG submission 185484) | Hot spring sediment bacterial and archeal communities from California, USA to study Microbial Dark Matter (Phase II) - Blank Spring... ...
AGTTTTTCTACAAGAACCGGTCAGAAATGAACCTAATATTTTAAAAAATCACTGGCCGGAGACCAAAATCATCGGTTTACAAATTATGCAAAGGTTTCCTAGGGTGTTGTTGAGGATGTGATACCCCCCTCTCATGGGATTGTCGGTGGCTCCGATGACGGCAATGCCGTCGGGATGAAAGAAAAAGTCCATTTTGACGACTTGCTCCCTCATGTGATCATCTCTTTTATGTTTGAAACGTTAGTACAGCCGATGGGGGACATTGTCAAATGTTTTTGTGACTCCTTGCCCCACTTGGTCCTTGACACAAACAACGTGTTCCAATAGAATTCGTACCTTCAGGAATTCAGGGTGTTTTCCCGTGAATTCACAACAATAAAACCATGCAAAGCCATGTCTTCAATTGTGTCATGCAGCGGATCGGACATGGCCGGAAACGAATTATGACAGAAGCAGCACACGGATCATTCCTCTATCTGAATGATGCCCCGTTCTGGTATTTGCTCGCGAGGCGAGTATCCAGGGGTGCCGAAGGGGAACTGCCGCCACTTTTCGATTTATTGAATCGGCGTTCAACCGAGCTCGGTTTGCCCATTGTATTTTCCGGCATTAAAGCACTTTCATGGGCGGCCATCTGCCGGCTGTTTGTACTGTATAATGTTCAGGCGCCGACCATGAAGCGACAAGGGTATTTGAGAATGGTCGGAGGGGCTAAACAGGCTTTTGAGCACCGGCGGTTCCCTCAGATTGCCCTCAAACGTCTCGTTGCCAACATTGCCTATCCGTCTTCTTCGGATCGAAGCGTCAAAGAGTCCATTGCCGATACGTTTCTGGCGAATGGTCTAACCGTTACAGACGAATATACCGATTCATCGTGGGATGATGTTATTCTGTCTCGATCGCTTGCCGATACGGGAATGATGTCACTCTGCGATCAGATCGTAACACCGCCGGACGGACTCTGGGAGGATGTTGTAAATTATTACAGAAATAATCGCCCGGGGTTCTTCTACCGGATCTCTTTTAATGTGAAAACCTGGATTATCACCTGAACAGTGGATGAAATCGGCATCAGACTTCAACGATCCATTTAGTGATTTCCAGCGGTCGGATTATGCAAACGGTCATTGCAGCGGTTATGGAGAAGGACGGTAAGATCCTGATTGCCCGGAGGCGTCGGGGCGACGCTCTGGAGAACAAATGGGAATTGCCCGGGGGTAAAATGGAAGCGGGAGAGAGCCCGGCGGAGTGTCTCCGCCGTGAACTCCGTGAAGAATTTGATATTGAGACCGAAATCGGCGAGTTCGTCGGTTCCAGCGAATATGACTACCGCCATTTGTCCATCAGGTTGATGGCGTATCGGGCTCGTCATATATCGGGAGAGTTTACCATGCTTGATCATGAGGAAATACAATGGGTCCTGCCGTCGGACCTGAACAATTACGAATTTTCCGAAGCCGACAAACCGATCGTCAGGATGTTGGCGACGTCGCGGGATGAGTAAGAAACGTCGGAGAGATTATTTTGCTGAGAAGGCTCATCATCCTTTGTCAATGTAATAAAGAATATCGAAAAAGACCTTCTTTCTAATCGTTTTTATCCCATGGCGGAATTCCACCCGCAAGATTTCTTCCCGAATGATATTCCGCCGGGGAAAGGAATGAAGGGTGATGTAGTCTCCTTTAAAAAGAGGGAGTATGCCGAGTTCACGACACCGTGCTTCCACGTTTTGTATTTCCCGTGACATTATTTTACCGGTATTGATGCTGTCGTGGACCGCTTTGTAACCGGTGATTCTCCTTATGGTGAAAATCCTTTCATATGAATGATCACCGGAAGGAAGTTCATCGACGGGTCTCGGAAGACCGAAGTTTGACGCAATATCCCGCCCCCTTTTTTTCTGTTCGTCCGTTGCTGTTAGGTGTCGATCGAAGAGTTTTATCATTTTACCGCTTTCTGTGAATGCTCCGTAGTACGGTAACGGCTCTTTCAACGTCGGCATGCGATGTCGGACGGAGCTTCCAATATAGTGTAAAGCGCCGCAAACAAAGTTGCAAAATCAAAACGGAGTGCATATTATACTACAAAGATGATTACGGGCTGATCGAAAGTTTTCGTGCGGACCGGCTCCGTGCTCAAAGGCCAATGCGGCCGTTTAACGAAAAATCAGTCCATATGCACATAACATTGACGCAGCGAAGCAAGGGAAATGCAGAGGTAACGCAGATGATGGAAAGTATATTAATCGGCCTTGCCATCTTGGCGGGATGGTTCTTTCTCCAGTGGTATGTTCTACCGAAGATGGGGATAGACACATGACTCAGAGGTGCCTGTCAGGTGACAGGAAAGAAAAAAAACGTCAATGATGATGACTCAGAAAAAGCCGACGATGAATCCGATTACGTTCGGTGACGGTTTTATCGTTTATGAGGACGTGTGCCGTCCATACTGACGGCGCACGTTTTTTACTTCCTTCCCATGAGCTGTATGCGTTTTTTTATCATTGTAAAAGCATCGTCGCTATTTCTCGTCATGCAGAGCAGAGCAACGTCCCCGGGATCGATAAGCCGGGATTCCGCCTGACGGTCGGTAACATATCGACATGAAACCGAGACTGCGGGGGCAATTGATTCAATATACTCAGATATGGTCTGTGCTTACGAGGTAGGGAAAATGATCCGATGGAAATCGGCCTCCCCAGTGGTCACGTATAATGAATGCATCGTTCACGCGGATGTGGGAGCTGATGAGAATCCAGTCCAGCCGTCCTTTTCCGGGAATACCGGTGAAACCGTGATGAGTGAAACTATCGCAATTATCTTTCCGTCCGAGCGTATGCCAGGTGTCTCGGAGTCCGGTCCCATGCTCCACTAAAAGATTGTGTACAGGTGATGCCGGACTGTCGTTGAAATCTCCCATGAGGATGACGGCGCCGGTCTGCCCATGTATCCAGTCGATAATGATTTTTGCCTGTTCATACCGGGCGTTACTGCTCATATGATCGAGATGGGTGACGGCGACGGAAAAAACACGCCCCGATCCGATCGATTTCAGTCTTCCATAGCTTAACATTCTCGGAAAAGCGCTGTCCCAGTCTTTGCTTCTGTGAATGTGAGGGGTTCTGGAAAGCCAGAACTCGCTGCCTTCGAGGACGACAAAGTCATTCCTCTTCACAAAGAGTGTCGGGTACTGGCAGGTGTCGTCGTAGATTCTGTTCGGGGTGTGGAGATGATATTCGGGCAGGTTGTCCCGGAGATAAGATATCTGCGAACATGTTCCTTCCTGTGTGCCTAAAATGGACGGCGCATGTCGATCGATCAATTGAACCACAAGATCTTTGCGAAATTCCCAGCCATTGGAACCATCCCGATCATTTTCGAAACGTAGGTTGAATGTCATGATTTTCATGATGAATATCCATTAGCAACGCGAAGGGTGAACAGGGGACCTCGTTGCTGTAATCAACAACGGGACTTTATTCATGCCCATGTTGCCGTTTTATCTTTGGTGCATACATCTGACATTGCATGCCGGAACAGGATTCGGCGACATCGGATGGAAACTGTCGTGACTTGAATCCCATGGCCCGGCACCCGTAGGGTTCATGCGGATCGTGCGTTATGAAGAAGTGAGAGCAAGTAAAACAATTGATTTTTCCGTTCTCTTTTCTGCCACCACCGTCGGCATGACGTGACTGTCGGTCCGTGCCGCCCATAACTTCAACCTCTAATTAAAAATTTGTTCTGTCCGGGTTATCCCCACCGGGTTCCATGATGCCATTCCTGCCGATGCATTCTTCCTATTCCATGGCCTGAAGGGTATCCCGGTCATTATTGATGAATGTCCAGCATCGGGCGTTGTTGTTCAGGTGATCGATAACGATTGCATAACCAGGGTTTCCCTGTATGTTAAAATCTCACACCGTGCCCTGTTTTTGCGGCTTTGCAGCCGAATCGTCATCTGCTTTCCGGTGCCCTGTGTCGTATATATTTCATGGACACCACAAGTGGCAGCATGAGAATCGTCAAGGCGGCAAGAAAGTAGAAAACATCATTGAATGACATCATCGACGCTTCTTTCAGTAATTTCTGATACATAACCGCAAGCCCTCCCTGAGACGTCAATGTTTCCTCGAATCCTCTGAGCTGGAGGGCGTCCGCTGCCCGGTGTGATCCCCACAGGTAGTTCATATCAAAGGGTGTGAGGTGATCCACGAGGCGAGCCTGGTGGAATTGTGCCCGCCGTGTCAGTAATGTTGCCGAGAATGCAACGCCGAAACTCCCGCCGAGATTTCTCAGAAGATTGAAAATCGAGGTGGCATTTCCCATTTCTTCCTTTCGTATATGAGAGAGCGTGAGGGTGAAAAGCGGAACCATGATGAATCCCATACCGAATCCCATGTAAAACCGGGGCCAGAGAATCGTGACGAAGTCTGCATGCTGATTAAACTGCGACATGAGGTAGGTGGAATATGCAGTGAGGGCAATACCGATGGCGATGATAAGTTTTGGATTGATCCTTGAAATAAGGATGCCCGCAATGGGCATTGCGACGAGAGCGGCAAGACCGCCGGGCATGAGGACGAGGCCCGACAACATGGCGGTGTAACCCATAAGGTTCTGCAGATAGACCGGCAACAGAACGATACTGCCGAACAGATTGAAGACGACAAAGAAGACCACGATATTTCCCAGGCTGAATGAATAGTTCTTCAATATGCCGAGATTGACGATGGGATGCTCCGTAACCGACTCGTTTATTATAAAAAGAACGATGGCGACCAGTGAAAGGGCACCCAGTGACAGGATAAACTGGGATGAAAACCAGTCGAGGCGCTGTCCCCGATCCAGAATCATTTGAAGACACCCCACTCCGATGGCGAGGAGTGCGAGACCCCGGTAATCAATCTTCATCGCTGTATTCCGTATGTAGTGAGGATCTTCTATAAAAACATGGGAAAGCATTACCGAAACGATGCCGACGGGTATATTGATATAGAAAATCCAATGCCAGGTCCAGTTGTCGGTGATCCATCCTCCCAGGACGGGACCGATGATAGGACCGAACATGATGCCGATGCCGAATACGGCCATTGCAGTCCCATGCTGATGAGGGGGAAAGGTTTCGAGTAGAATCGATTGTGAGATCGGCTGCAGGGACCCCCCGGCCAGTCCCTGGAGGATTCGAAATACCACAAGGCTTTCGATGTTCCAGGCAAGACCGCAGAAAAGTGAACTCAGGGTAAACATGATGATTGAAACATTAAGAACCCTTTTTCTACCGAATACTCTCCCGAGCCACCCCGTCATGGGAATAATGATTGCGTTCGCAGCAAGATACGATGTTATTGACCAGGTCGCCTCATCAATTCCCGCCGACAGACTTCCCCGTATGTGGTCGAGTGACACGTTGACGATGGATGTATCAACAATCACCATCAGTGTGGGAAACATAACGGTAAAGGCGATGATCCACTTGTTAGCGGGAGGTGTCATAGTCATGAACCGGGATGGCTACTGTTCGACAACAATGGTCGGGACAACCGACATGCCGATCCTTAATGCGTGATCGGTGACCGGGGTGTTATCCATAATAATTTTGACCGGTATTCTCTGTACGACCTTGACATAATTGCCGGTTGCATTTTCCGGTGGGAAGAGGGAAAAGACCGAACCGGTACCGGCCATAATGCTGTGGACGGTACCATGGAATACTTTGCCTGGATACGTATCAATGCGAATATCGACTTTTTGTCCCGGTTTGACTCTTTCGATCTGTGTTTCCTTGTAATTAGCGGTTATCCATATGTCGTCAAGTGGTACCACCGCCATCAGAGGCTGCCCCGCCTGGATCTGGTTGCCTGTTTCGACGTTCTTTTTTGTAATATAACCGTCGATGGGTGCATAAATCTTTGTGTAGCTTTTCTGCAGTTCTTCTGCGGCGAGCAGCTCTTCTTTCTGTTTCACTTTTGATTTCTGTGCGTTATATGCGGATTCGGTCTGTTTGATAACGGCGTGTTGTGTTTCCAGGGATGCTTTTGACTGCTTAACCTGCGCTTCCGCAGCTTCACGGCGCACCGATGCGACGGCATGCAACGTTTTCGTCTTTTCGAATTGCTCTTCCGTTGCAATCTTCTTGGTGTACAGAGTGGCTATCCGTTTGAAATCAAGGTCGGACTGCCTCAATTCAGCTTCCCGGAGTTTGAGATTTGCATGGGCGGATGTTACCAGAAAAATGAGTTCAGACAGTTTTTTCCTCGTTACTTCGATATTGGTTTCGAATTCCGACAATTTCGATTTTTCGGCATCGAGAGCCGACATGGCCTGGTTCACCCTGACGGTATAGTCCTTTTCGTCGAGATCAACGAGAATCGCTCCCTTGTTGATGAATTCATTGTCATGGACGTGAACATTTTGAATAGTTCCCGGAATCTTCGAGGAAATAGTGTGTATTCTCCCGTCAACGAAGGCGTCATCTGTTGAAATGTGTGTTTTTTTATAGGTGACATATGCGTATAAACCGACAACAGCACTAATGACAATAATAATGAGCAGTAGAATCGCGATTTTTCTTCTTCCGTGATTACCCGTTTCCTTCCCTTCCTTCGTCATTCCTTTTTCGAGCCCCCTTTATATAATACCCCCTGACCGCCCTGTGCATGCGGCTTTCTCCCACCCCCTTGCGCATCCGCAAACAATTGGAAATCAGGTAACTGACCGGCACCACAATATAGAATTTTTCCTGCTTTGCCAAGAAGGAATTGTATAAACCACCGTGGCCGGTTCTCATCGGTGCGGACCATTGGTCAAGGGAAAAGGATGTGCCCGGTTGTCTCTTGTTGATCCGAATATGTCAGTGGCAGGGGTCAGGGTCACAAAGACGAAGACAGGAAACGCTTTTGACGGATATGCCGTTTACTGTAACCATGGTATCGCACAAAGCACGGGATGTTCCGAATCATCAGGCCGGTTATCATGACGCCGAGGCCGGCATTCATGGAAACGCCGAGAATGAGGATCATGCTGAGATGCGGTTTGGTGACTTAAATCAATCCCACTGAAAAGAATCTGTTGTTCCGTCATATCCCGGGGTCGTGCTGATAACCCCTCGCTGATTTCGTCATAATTCATAAAAGGGAAATGCCGTCTGTCGCCATGCAATCAAACATCGGCGGCAATCCGGCCGACGATCCGAACGGGCCTTGCAGGCTTCAACATCAATAAAATAGTTATATCGCTCACACCACCGATGTTCCCGTTTTGCATGACCGGCGGTTTTCGGTGAAACTGTTCTAATTTTTTTCATCATCCGTCCGTCGTGGATTGTAAAGAGTGCTGTGACTGTACCAGAGAAATGTCAAACAATAAAGAGCGTGACTGTCTCGAGGAGTTTTGATTTGGTAACGCAGGACCGTTTCCTGCCTGATTTCTTTAAAAAATATTGACAACAGATAGTAAATAATTTACCTTTCCCATCAGTTGTTTCTTCTCTTTTAAACCTTGACCACAGTAATGTGAAGGGAGGGAATCGGAGGGGTAACGAGTTATTTCTCTGAATAACGGGGATTTTTTTAGGCTAGTCAGCGCTGAAAGGAGACGTGAAAATGATGAAGAAAAGGCATGTTTTACTGGCAATCATTGCGCTCGTGGCGATATCGGTGGTTTTTGCAGGTCCCGCGGTCGGGGCGAAGAAGAAATTCTTTGCCATAGCGACCGGTGGAACGGGCGGCACCTATTATCCGCTCGGTGGCATTCTGGCACAGGCTCTGTCGACCCAGCTTCCCGATATCATTGTTACCGCTCAATCGGGCAATGCATCAGTGGCAAATTGCAATCTCATCAGAGAGCATGAGATCGAGTCCGCTTTTGTTCAGAATAATGTGGCCTATGCGGCATATACCGGTACGGCGCAATTTGAAGGGAATCCGGTGAAGAATATTCGAGGCATCGCGTCCCTCTATCCCGAAACCATCCAGATTGTTGCACGGGCGGATGCCGGAATAAAGACTTTTATTGATATTAAAGGAAAACGGCTTATTCCCGGGGACCGGGGGAGCGGCACTGAAGTGGACACTCTCAATATTCTCAAGGCGCTGGGCATGAGTTACGAAGATTTCAAGAACGTCGACTGGCTCAGTTTCTCCGGCGCTTCTCAGCGACTGAAAGATAGACAGGCAGATGTTACCTTCAATACGGCAGGATTGCCGACGTCGGCCATTACCGAACTGGCGACGACGTCGGATATCGTCATTGTTCCCATTGACGAAGCCCTGATTGCAAAAATCGTCAAACTCTATCCATTCTATTCCAAATTTGTCATTCCGGCAGGTATGTATAAAGGAGTAGATGTCGATACGCCCACCATTACCACGATGGCCCAGTGGGTCGTAGACGCCCGTGTACCGTCCGACGTCGTGTATCGTATGACACGGGCCCTCTGGGAAAAAGAGGGGAAACCGGCTGAAAGCGCCGCAGACATTATGGCCAAGGTACATGCCAAGGGAAAGGACGTAACCCTGGAAACGGCACTGGATGGTATGGCCATACCCCTTCATCCCGGCGCGGCCCAATACTATAGAGAAAAAGGAATGATTGAATAGCGGATTTGTTGAGAGCGGATAAGGAAGTGACCGGGCACCGCTTCCGACGGTGCCCGGTTTTTATGAAGCGAGCGTGGATACCGATCATCGGTGGCGTGTTCTGTATCGCAGCCGGGTTCCTGATCTCTTTCCATGTTTTCCAGATCAAGGCAATACGGGACGAAAAAATAGTATTCCTTCACATTGTCCATCCGGGAGCGAAATTCGCGACGAAATACATTCACTCGGTTGAGAAAAGCCCTGTGTGGGAGTATTTCGTGGTCGATGGGCAGTTTCGCATTGTGTTGTACGAAACAACCTTTGTTTCCTGCAATACCGGCCTTCCCTGCGTCGTACTCGGTAACGAGGAGTTCCGTCATGAAGGAGATCGTTTCCGGATATCCCGTATGAACAGAATTCTTCCGGCTCTGCTGTTATGGGTCCATGACAGATATGACAATACATTGTACATAGGAGAATCTCAGTATCTGAATCTCCCCTCTCTGGCCGGCAACACTCTCTTGCGAATTACAATCGAAAAGATGAAATTGATCGAATTCATTTATAAAAGACTGCGCCTTATCGTAGAACACGAGATAGAAGAGCATCTGCCGTCACTCATGGCAGGAGCGTAAAGGAATCATAGTATGTCTGATAAGGTTAAGATTTCTCATACCGAGCATATTGACGAAATCGGAAAATATGACCCTGAGTTTCGGTTTCGGCAATTTTCCGGCGTGGCTGCAAAACTCGCGTTTATCATGACGTTGATTTTGTCACTCTTTCATATCTATACGGCGGGCTTCGGAGTTCTCCAGGAGTGGCGGCATCGGGCATTTCATCTGGCATTCGTCCTTCCGCTCGTCTATCTCTTTTACAGCATCAGGAAGAGCGATACAGGGACGAAAAGGTATCTCATATATGACGTTATGTATGCCCTCATCGGTAGTTCCGTATCCACTGTTCTCTTTCGTGATATCTTCAATCTTTCACATGCGCTGTCCATGGCAGTGGCCGTCGGGAGTTTTTCATTTATCATCTATTTTAAGAGGCGGGAATTCCTGCGGAACCGTTTCCTGATTGCATTCGATTTTGCTATTCTGACCTGCATGATCGGCAGTCTGGTGTACGGTGCATATCTCGGGTACACTTTTATCCATTTTGACGTGGCATTTCGAGATCCCAATGCGACGCTGGTCTTCTGGAGCATCCTGCTGTTCGGTATTTTCCTGAGTATCACCATCCTTTTTGTCATCCAGTGGCTCAGGGCTTTATTCGCGATCGTCAAAGGGAAGTCGTTCCGGTATGATGCCGATGATATTCCATATTTTGACATATTCTTCGCAGTTCTCGCATCGGCCGTATCGGTGTATATTTTTCTGGAATTCAACAGCCTGGTGTTCCGGTCGGGCCTTCCCCTGAAGAGCGATCTTGTCGTCGGGGCATTCGCCTTTCTCTTAATTCTGGAAGGCGCCCGGCGGAGTATCGGTCCCCCCCTTCCGATCATTTCGTTCCTCGTGCTCATCAACTGTTATCTCGGTCCTTATTTTCTCGATATCCCGGGGTTGAGCTTTTTCGCTCACCGTGGTTATTCGGTTCCGCGGATCATCGAACACATGTATCTAGGGACTGAAGGTATTTTTGGTATCCCCCTGGGCGTTGTAGCCACGTTTGTGTTTCATTTCGTACTGTTCGGAATATTTATTGCGAAAACGGGACTGGGACAGCTGTTCATGGATATGGCAATGGCCCTTGCAGGATGGTCGTCCGGCGGGCCTGCCAAGGTATCCGTGATCAGCAGCGGTTTTATGGGGTCGATCAGCGGAAGCTCCATCGCCAATACGGTAACGACGGGTGCCTTTACAATACCACTGATGCGGAGTGTCGGATATTCCCCGCAGTTTGCGGGCGCCGTGGAAGCTGCCTCATCGACGGGGGGACAGCTTATGCCGCCGATTATGGGCGCAGCCGCCTTCATCATGGCCGAGTTTCTGGGAATACCTTACATTAAGATCGCCGCCTGTGCCGTGGTTCCGGCAGTTCTCTATTTCTTTGCCGTCGGAACAATGGTCCATCTGGAGGCGAAAAAACAGGGGTTGGTCGGTCTGCCCCGGGAGACACTGCCGAAACTGGCGGTTGTCATAAAGGAACGGTGGCTTTTGTTGATGCCCCTTTTCATTATTATCTACCTGTTGATCTCAGGCAGCAGCCCGTTCCTGGCGGCGTTCTGGGGAATCATTTATTCCGTCGCGGTGGGGCAGATTCATGGCAGAACATATCCCTTCCTCATAGCCGTTTTTCTGTCGATTCCTTCTGTTCTTGTAAGAGTCAATCCGATGAGCCATATTACGCTCTTTTCAATCATCTGGATTGTCTGTCTCGGTGCGGGGCTCTACTACACATTCAAGAAGACCGACAGGCCTTCGTGGTTTCTGGGGATAATACCGAATGTCGTGCTGGTGATACTCCTTCTGTGGGGACTGGAACCGTCCCTCTGTGCTTTCTGGACGACTATGGCGGTTATCGCCATCGGAGTCTTTTTCAAAGACAGCAGAATGAAGGTAACCGATATTCTGGACACGCTGGAGTTGGGAACGAAGAATGCCCTTGCCATCGGGGCGGCCTGTGCCTGCATCGGCTTTATTGTGGGCGCGACGACACTAACCGGGCTGGGCTTAAAATTTGCCGCCGCCGTTATTGAACTGTCTCATGTTGTTGCCGCCTTCGTGACAAGTATGGACATCATGCACCTGTTGAGCGTCGACGGTGTGGCCCTTTTCTTCACCCTTTTCTTTACCGCCATCGCCTGCTTTATTCTCGGTATGGGAATTCCCACGACTGCCCAGTACATCATCGCATCGATGATTGCGGCGCCTGCGCTTTTACAGTGGGGAATTCATCCCCTGGTGTCTCATATGTTTGTCCTGTTTTATGCCGTCCTGGCGGATGTGACGCCGCCGGTGGCGCTGGCGGCGTATGCTGCATCGGGAATTTCCGGCGCAAATCCCTTTCGAACGGGATTTACCGCATTCGGTCTTGCGTCGGCAGGTTTCGCCATCCCTTTCATTCTTGTATCGGCCCCCATTGTCCTGTGGCTGCCCACACTTCTCGACGGGACGATGGCCTTTGATTATGTTAGGTTTGCTCATGTTCTGGTGACGCTGGTCGTCGGTGTAATTGCGCTGGGGTCGACAGTGATCGGATATTTAACCTTCAAATCCACTCTTATCGAGCGGCTGTTAACCGGCATAGCCACGATATGTCTTTTTTATCCCGAGCTTTATTCCGATATTTCAGGTATTTTCCTGTTAATGATCGTATATGTTTCACAGCGGAGGAGAAGAGCGCGGGCGGTGTTATCGTCATAACAATTCACTCTATAAGATGTTTGTGAAGGCGGGAGATAGTAAGAAAATGGTAGATGAGAAAATTAAAGTGATTCACTATGGTCTCGGCCCCATCGGGGTAGAGACCGCAAAACTTGTTTTGTCGAAAAAAAATCTGCAAATCGTCGGAGCGGTTGACATCTCGGAAGATAAGGCGGGGCGTGACCTGGGAGCGGTTCTGGGGCTTGATGATACTCTCGGCATTGTTGTGACGGATCGGGCACAGGATCTTTTTTCTTCTGAATCTGCGGACATTGTTATTCACACGGCCGGTTCAAGAATTATGACCATCTATTCGCAACTGGAAGAAATTATCGGATCGGGGATCAACGTCATTTCCTCAAGCGAGGAACTGTCGTTCCCGTTTACAGCGAACGAAGCGTCGGCAAAGGGTCTGGATGCAGCGGCGCGGGAAAGCGGCGTCACCGTTCTGGGAACAGGCGTCAACCCGGGATTTATTATGGATGCACTCCCTCTCTATCTCACCGGGGTCTGTAAGGATGTAACCACCGTCAGGGTGGAACGGTATGTCGATGCCGGTACGAGACGCCTGCCCCTTCAGAGAAAAGTGGGAGCCGGTTTGTCTCCCCATGTTTTCAGGGAACGGGTGTCGCAGAAAATGCTGGGGCACGTGGGTCTTGTGGAATCTCTCCAGTTTGTTGCCCATTATCTCGGCATATCCCTCGACAGGATTGAGGAAACCATTGATCCGGTGGTGGCGGAACAGGCGGTGAAAACCGATTATTTTGACCTGAACCCGGGTGATGTTCTTGGAATCAAACACATTGCACAGGGATTTCTGGGAACATCGGTGATTATTTCTCTTGATCTCAGAATGTATGTCGGTGCCGATGATCCTCACGACGCGATTTTCATTGAGGGAAATCCGAGCATCAGTCTGAAAGTTGAAGGCGGCGTTGCGGGGGATCAGGCGACTGCGGCAATTCTTGTGAATTCAGTTCCCGGCGTTGTTGCCGCTCGACCAGGCCTGGTGACCGTGAAAGATTTGCCGGCGCCGCATTTTTATCGATGAGATGTGTACGAAAACCACGACGGCATTCGGCTTTGCCGAGTGAATAAACGGCGATGATCTGAATTCCGAATTTGATATAATTTCCATCGCCCGGACCGATGGGATGTAATATTACAAACGGACAAGATATTTTTGAATAAAAAGGGGCGCTTTGCGGCGCCCCTTCCCCGTTTTTTTATATTAAGGATACGATTTTTCATTCCTTGAAATAATTATTGAAGAATTTCTGTTTTTCCTTCGGGATATAGATTGATCCTCCGTGATCAATGATCAATTTTCCCTCAAGGTGATCAAGTTCATGCTGGACGACCCTGGCGAGAAACCCCGTGTATCGCTTATTAATTTTATTGCCGTGCCGATCGTATGCCTTGACCTTGATTTCAGTATGGCGGGATACTTCAACGCTGACATCGGGGCATGAAAGACATCCTTCCGTCGTTGTTTCCTTGTCGCCTCGTATCTGGGTTATCCTCGGATTTACGAGCACATCATAATCTTTCTCGTTTTTGACACGTGACTTCTCATCGAAATTCTTGTTTTTAAAAACAACGATTTTTTTGCTTATTCCGATCTGAGGTGCGGCAAGCCCCACGGCATCATCCCGGCCGAGAAAACACTCGACCAGGGTCTGAATATCCTGTTTACCTTCCTCATTGAAAGGAATCGGTATCTCATCGGATTTTCTCCTGAGGAGTTCTGTTTCTTCCTCATTGATTTTTTCGTTTTCCCATAGTTTCCAGGTTTTCTTGTTTTGCATCATTCGGCACCTTTATACAAAATTGATAAAATCACGATTTTCATAACACCATCCTTTCCTTTTTTCAAGATGTTGAGAGCTATAAGAATTCTTGATCGATCGATTTATATCTGTTAATGGAAAGCTTTCTCCGATGGAAAATTTAAACGGATACTTCGTGCAGCCTGTTCATGCATCCAATGATGTTTCCTGATAAAGGAAGACATGAGTAAATGACTTTGTGAAAGGATGGAAGACGGTGATCTGTCGTTTGATAGCGCAGGAAGCGCGGCGGGTTTTCTCCCGTTCCATGCAGTTTGAAGCCGGGCTTCATCCTCACATGCCGGTCTGTGATACGTCTGGATCACGCCTGTTGTATATCCACGTGCCGTTCTGTGAGCAACTTTGTCCCTATTGTTCATTTAATCGGGTTCGTTTCGAGGAATCGCTCTGTCGAAAGTATTTTGCCGCTCTCAGGAATGAACTGTTCCTTTATAAAGAACGATCCTATAATTTTGGAGGCATTTATGTAGGGGGCGGGACGCCGACGGTTCTTATGGATGAACTGGAAAAAACCCTCGAAACGGCGAAAGACTATTTCTCTGTCCGTGAAATATCCGTTGAAACCAATCCGAATCACCTCACGCCCGATCGATTGATGGTGCTGCAGCGGGTGGGAGTGAACAGGCTTTCCGTGGGAATCCAGAGTTTCGATGATAATCTGCTCCGTGCAATGGGTCGGTTTGAAAAATATGGGAGCGGATCGAAAAACGTTGAGCGGTTAAAAGCGACGACGGGGTACTTTGATACGCTGAATGCTGATATGATCTTTAATTTTCCCATTCAGACCGATGAAGGGCTTGATCGGGACCTCATGCTGCTCCTCGAAACCGGTGTGGATCAGGTCACGTATTACCCTCTCATGGTTTCCGATCTGACGAGAAACATTGTTGAGAAAACCCTCGGAATCGTCGATTATCGAAAAGAGCGGCGTATGTATCACCGTATCGTTGAAAGACTTCTTCCCGAATATCGATTCTCATCTGCGTGGTGCTTTTCACGGAAAGAGAGCATGATCGACGAGTACATCGTCGACTATGATGAATATGCAGGAGTGGGCAGCGGGTCTATTGGCTATATGAACGGTATATGTTACGCTAACACATTTGATCTTCAGGAGTACATTGAACGGCTGAAAAGGAATGAGATCCCGCTGATGGCTTCCCGTAGATTTTCTCTTCAGGACCGGATTCGATATGATTTCATCATGAAACTATTCGGGCTGGAACTGGCGATTGCTCCGGTTCGGGCACAGTATGGCAAACGTCTTATCCGGTATCTCTGGCCGGATATTGCAGCATTTATGATAGCCGGCGGTTTGCGATATCGCCGGGGAACCTTGTACCTTACCGGCCGGGGGCGGTATTACTGGGTTATCATGATGAGGGAATTCTTCACCGCTGTGAATAATTTCAGAGCCTTTTGCCTCGGATGAGCGGGGATCACCGATAAATACGAGAAAACAGGAACAATGCCATGGACGATACCACGATCAACCTCCTGAAACAGCTTCCCAAGATAGATGAAATCGTATTGATCCTTGAACGGGACCGCTTACTGGATTTGGCCCCGAGGGACTTTGTTGTCGACACCTGTCGATCCGTTGTCGCCGAGATGCGGGGGGCCGTCATGGCGGTGGAAAAAAAGAAAACCGTTTCATTGCAGGAACTCTCCGCTGAAACCGCGGCTCATCGAGTGAGGGAACGGATAGAGAGGTTGCATACCCCCAGTCTCCAGCGGGTTGTTAATGCAACCGGTATCATTCTCCATACTAATCTTGGGCGGGCGCCGTTATGCGAAGAGGCATTGAGGCGGATTGTTGAAATCAGTCGAGGCTATTCAAATATCGAATTCGATCTCACTACAGGGAAGCGCGGCTTGCGTTATGATCATGTTCGGGACATCCTCTGCGCCATTACCGAAGCTGAGGATGCCGTCGTTGTTAATAACAATGCGGCGGCAGTTCTCCTCGTTCTGAATACGCTGGCAATGGGGAAGGAAGCCATTGTTTCCCGAGGCGAACTGATCGAAATCGGCGGCGCATTTCGGATACCCGAAGTTATGGAAAAAAGCGGGGCCATACTCAAAGAGGTGGGAACGACAAACCGGACTCACCTTTCTGATTATGAACAGGCCATCGGAGACAACACCGGGTTGATTCTCAAGGTCCATACCAGTAATTTCAGAATCGCCGGTTTTACCGAAGATGTCGAACTGTCAGAACTGGCCGATCTTGGCATGAAGAGAAGCCTTCCCGTCATGAACGATCTGGGGAGCGGATGTTTTATCGACTTGAGACCATACGGCTTTGACCGGGAGCCCACGGTGCAGGAAGCGTTGAAGTCAGGTGTCGATATTGTTACGTTCAGCGGAGACAAGCTCCTGGGAGGTCCCCAGGCTGGCATTATACTCGGCAGGAAAGAGATTATTGAAAGAGTCAAAAAAAATCCCCTCAATCGAGCATTGAGAATCGATAAGCTCACCATTGCCGCCCTCGAAGCGACCATGCGATACTATTTGACAAATGGTGATGCCCTTGCCGCTGTTCCGGGGATGAAATTACTGACGACCTCCGTGAAAGCAGTTGAAAAAAAAGCCCGAAAGCTATTGCGAATCCTAAAAAATTTATCCCTCAAGCATTTCGACATTGTCCTGAAAAAAGGAAATTCCATGGCCGGCGGAGGTTCTTTGCCGACACAGGAGATTCCCACCGTCCTTCTCGGGATTACTGCCCGAAACATGTCGGCAGGCAGGCTGGGTGAACGTCTGCGATTTCTTGATGTTCCCGTTATTGCCCGAATTGCCGAGGAAGAGATTCTTTTTGATATTCGGACAATTGATGAATCGGAATTTGTTTTTATCCGAGAGGGGCTCAAGCATCTCGACGGCCATGATGGTTTCACCTGATGTGTGGCGAGATTTCAGGGAATCCATGAACGATCAAGAACTGAAAATGGATATTTATGAGGTGGCCGAGGCTGAATACGGGCTCCGGCTTGATGTGTTTCTTTCGGACAAAGAATCAGGTTTCTCACGATCACAGATCAAGCGGATGATTGCAGAGGGTCGGGTCCGCGTCAACGATGCGGTCGTCAAGCCGAGTCATCCCGTAAAAAGTGGGGATTCGGTTGTGCTGACGCGGGAACCGCCGAGAGCATATGCCGTTACTCCCGAGGATATCCCCATTGCGATACTTTACGAAGATGAATCAATCGTCGTTGTCGATAAACCGGCGGGTATGGTGGTACATCCTGCTGCGGGCAACTATCAGGGAACCCTGGTGAATGCCCTTTTATTTCACTGCAAAAACCTCTCGGGAATCGGCGGGGTGTTGAGGCCGGGAATTGTTCATCGTCTGGACAAAGGTACCTCGGGACTCTTGGTTGTGGCGAAATCAGATTACGCCCATAGCAGTTTGTCGGCGCAATTTAAAGATCGTCGTGTAAGAAAAATATACGAGGCGCTGGTGCACGGCGATGTCTCAGAAGAATCGGGAGTGATCGAACTGCCTATCGGGAGACATCCGAAGGATCGCAAGAAAATGACTGTCTCACGAAGAAGCGGAAAGGTATCCGTGTCCCGGTGGACTGTTGCCGAGCGATTCGGTTATGTAACACTCCTCAATGTTGCGATTGAAACGGGACGGACCCATCAGATTCGTGTGCATCTCAGTTCACAGGGATATCCCCTTGTGGGAGATACCGTCTATGGTGGTGCCGGAAAGAAATTGAGGGAGATACGCGACGCAACGCCACGATCCATAGTGGGACGGCTGAAACGACAGGCGCTCCATGCAAGCGGCATCGGATTTTGCCACCCCGTTACCGGTCAATGTATGGAATTCTCATTGCCGCTGCCCCCTGATATGGCCTCGGTGTGTTCGGATCTTACCGAATATGTGACGAAGAAAAATTGCTGATGTAACGTGGAAGGGAATAGAGCTGTGTTTATATATTCACAGAGAGGAAATCTGAAGTATCTGGAGGCGGTGCTTCTGAAACGGTACAATTCGATTGTCCATGCCTTCTGTTCCCGTTGGGGCGGTGTCAGTCAGGGACGTTTCTCGAATTTCAATTTCAGTGTCAGTGAAGGTGACGGGGACGAGCAGGTTGTGAAAAATTGGGCAATTCTCTCCGATGCCTTCAAGATTCCGAGGGAAAGTTTCTGCACGGTGAATCAGGTTCACGACGATGGGATTCTCATTATTGATGAATCAACCGATGTCAATGCCGTGCGGAACGGTGACTATGATGCCATTATTACGAACCGGTCAGGTCTTGCCGTTGGGATTAAAACGGCGGATTGTGTCCCCGTTTTTCTTTTTGACCCGATACGGAACATAATCGGTGTGGTCCACGCCGGGTGGAGAGGAACCGCAAAAAGGATCGCAGCCAAGGCTGTATGTCGATTCGTGGAAAGATTTTCCACAAAAGCGGAGGATCTTATCGTGGCAGTTGGGCCGGCGATAGGTCCCTGTTGTTATGAGGTGGACCGAGTTGTTCGGGATGCCGTGAAGGATGATGCCGCCGGAGTGTTTACACCATCCGCTAATCATGGTCGCTGGATGTTTGACCTGCCTCGGACCAACCGTCTGCAGATACTGAATGCCGGTGTCCCGCCCATCAATCTTGTTGAGGCAGGGATATGCACATCATGTCACCGGGATACCTTCTTTTCACATCGAGGCGAGGGGGGGCATACGGGGAGACAGATCAGTTTTCTTATGATCCGGTAAACCTACGTAAAATCAGTATCATGGCCGATAGGCATCCGGTTCATCGGGAGACGGATAAATCAAAAAAATTAGCTTGACACGATGGTGTGATTGATATATTAAAGCCCTATCTTAAAAAATATGTAAAACCCTTCCTTGTTGAAGTGTTTCCACAGTTCTCAGCAACCACCGATTGACTGTATCCAGAGAATTTTTCTGCATTATTAATGAGTTCCCAAGAAGCTCGGGAGCGATTGAAATACATGCCGTAGGGTCTTGAAATCAGAGGAAACATTTTTACGTCTTGTGGGGTATTCTTTTGTAAGGAAAGGATTATGAATCTTTCGGCGATTAAAAAGCAATCAATCAATGAATTGACGGCAGTGGCAAAGGAACTCAATATTCCCGATGCGGCGGCGATGCGGCGGCAGGATCTTATATTTGCAATCCTCCAGGCATATGCTGAACGTGATGGGACGATTGAGGAAGAAGGCGTGCTGGAAACTCTGCCCGACGGTTTCGGATTCCTCAGGTCCGTCGGCTATAATTACCTTCCCGGGCCTGATGATATTTATGTGTCACCCTCTCAGATACGGCGATTTAATCTCAGGACAGGAGACACGGTTTCCGGAGAGGTCAGACCACCGAAAAACGGTGAAAAATACTTTGCTCTTCTTAAAGTCAACTCTGTAAACTTTGAATCTCCAGAGCTGGCGAAGGATAAAATTCTTTTTGACAATCTTGTTCCTCTCTACCCCGAAGAAAAATTAATGCTGGAATCGGACAACGAGAATTATTCAACTCGGATCATGGACCTTTTTACCCCCATCGGAAAGGGACAGAGAGGGCTGATTGTGTCGCCTCCCCGGGCAGGTAAGACGGTGCTTCTCCAGGATATCGCCAATAGTATCACAGAAAATCATGAAGAAGTTATCCTGATGGTCCTTCTTATCGACGAGCGGCCGGAAGAAGTCACCGACATGCAGCGAAGCGTCAAGGGGGAGGTAATTTCGTCCACGTTCGACGAAACGGCCTCACGACACATTCAGGTAGCCGAAATGGTCCTTGATAAGGCTCGACGACTGGTTGAGCATAAGAGAGACGTGGTGATTCTCCTTGACAGCATCACCCGACTTGCCCGGGCTTACAATGCCGTCGTACCGCCCAGCGGCAAGGTTCTTTCCGGTGGCGTTGATTCAAACGCTCTTCATAAGCCGAAGCGATTCTTCGGAGCCGCCAGGAATATTGAAAACGGGGGCAGTCTGACCATTATCGCTACTGCTCTCATCGAAACGGGCAGTAGAATGGATGAAGTTATCTTTGAAGAATTCAAGGGAACCGGGAATATGGAACTCCATCTTGATCGCCGCATAGCCGATCGTCGGATTTTCCCGGCGTTTGATATCATCCGCTCCGGCACCAGAAAAGAAGAGTTGCTCACGCCGAAAGAACATTTAAATAGGATATGGATTCTTCGACGACTCCTTCAGGAGATGAATCCTGTTGATGCCATGGAATTTATCATTGATAAAATACAAAAAACTGAAACCAATCAGGAATTTTTCGATTCTATGAATCAATAATGATTTTTTTGGTCATATACATTAAAAAACTTGAAAATTGTTTTGAAATGAATATAATACCGTTTCCGCTGATCGAACGGACGGTGTATCATGGCTTTAGCAAGGAGGTATGAGGTACAATGAAAAAAGGCATTCATCCGGCATACGCAGACGCAACCATTACCTGTGTGTGCGGAAACGTCATCAACACAAAATCGACGAAAAAGGATATTAAAGTGGAAATTTGTTCCAATTGCCATCCTTTCGTGACGGGAAAACAAAAAATCATTGATACTGCCGGCAGGGTTGAAAGTTTCAAGAAAAAATATGCCGGTATCAATAAAACAAATAAAAAGTGATTCCGATAGGTCGTCCCGATCAGGTTAAATAATGACATATAGCCGTTTATCATCCATGATTATGTCTAGCGATGCCAAGAACCCTCCGTTTCTCCGGAGCTGGTCCCATCTGTAGTTCCACACCCCTTCGAACCAATCCTTGTACCATCGAAAGGACTCGTATGTTTAAGAAGCTGCACCAAATTGAAGAACGATACAATGAACTCGAAGGTTTGTTGAGTAATCCCGCCGTGGTGAACAACCGGACCGAGTTTCAAAAATATGCGAAAGAACATGCAGATATTTCAGATATTGTAACCGTTTATAGAGACTACGAAAAAAAGCGGCAGGAACTTGAAGAAAACCAGGTACTGCTCCGTGGTGGTGATGCGGAATTGCGAGAACTGGCAAAAGAAGAAGTTCCGCACCTTCGTGAGACAATCGACGAACTTGAAAAGAGGCTTAAGATTCTGTTGCTGCCGAAAGATCCCAATGACGAACGGAATGTCTTTCTCGAAATCAGGGCGGGGACAGGAGGCGAAGAAGCAGGGCTGTTTGTTGCCGATCTCTTTCGGATGTATGGGCGCTATGCCGCTGAATACGGATGGCGGGTTGATGTGGTCAGTTCAAGTCCTTCGGGCGGCATGGGTGGATTTAAGGAAGTTATATTGCTGATCGAGGGAAAGGGCGCCTACAGCAAATTAAAGTACGAGAGCGGCGTTCATCGCGTTCAACGGGTGCCGGCTACTGAAGCACAGGGACGGATTCATACCTCGGCGGTGACGGTGGCGGTTCTTCCGGAAGCGGAAGACGTGGAAGTCGATATCGATCCCAACGATTTGAGGATAGATGTTTATCGTTCCACCGGTCATGGCGGTCAGAGCGTTAATACAACTGACTCAGCCGTGCGGATCACTCATGTGCCGACGGGCTTGGTCGTTACGTGTCAGGATGAAAAATCTCAGCATAAAAATAGAGCCAAGGCCCTCAAGGTGCTTCGAGCGCGTCTGCTGGATCGCATGCAGGAAGAACAAAATGCCAAGATTTCGCAGGAAAGAAAAAATCAGGTCGGAACGGGTGATCGAAGTGAGAGAATCAGAACGTATAATTTTCCTCAAGGACGAGTTACCGATCACCGGATCGGACTGACCTTGTATAATCTGGAAAACATCATCAATGGCAACATACAGGAAATGGTCGATGCCCTCATTACCCACTATCAGGCGGAATCACTCAAAGCCGCTTCATTTTGACACATGACGAAAATTTCTCTTTTTTTGTTTGTCCGCGATAAAAGTGGAAGACCGCAGGTCTTCACTGGAGTCGAGATTCCGTCGAGGACATCCGCCTGTCAAACCATGACGGAGTTTCCCTCATATTTATACAAAATACAAGGAAACACTCATGCAACGTAGAGTTTCGACGACCATACGGTCGAACATTCCGAATTACGTGTGAACAGGTTTTGGGGGAAGACTCAGCGAAGAAACTTTTTCAGTTGCACCCATGATGATGCCGCCATTGACCGATGAACAGGCCGACGGTTCAAACTATGAAAGAAGTACAGGTGGTAGCGTATTGACTGAATCCTCTCAAAAATCCGTTTTCGATATAATAAAAAATATGGAAGCGACAATGCGAAAGCAGGGAATTCCCACTGCCAGGCTTGATGCTGAGGTGATCATTGGTTATTATCTCAATCGGGACCGTGTCGCACTTTACCGTGACGGTGACTATGTACCGACTTTTGAGGAATTAAACTCTATCAATCAGGGACTTGCCAGAAGGATTACCGGTGCACCCGTTGCCTATATAATCGGAAGGAAGGAATTCTGGTCCCTGGAATTTGAGGTCAATCAATCGGTTTTAATTCCGCGGCCGGAGACGGAATTGCTTGTTGAGACCGTTGTAAAACTGGTACAACGAAACCGGATGTCCGGGATGAAAATACTGGAAATCGGAACCGGAAGCGGGGCCATCAGTGTTGCGCTGGCGTCGGAACTGAAGAGCGGGCGTTTTTTTGCGATGGATATTTCAAGGGCGGCCCTTACGGTTGCACGAAAAAATGCACGACAACATGGCGTGTCCTCACGAATATTTTTCTTCTGTGGCAACCTCTGTGAACCGCTGAAGGATGCCTTTGATTTTGTCATTTCCAATCCGCCGTATATATCGGAACATGATTATGAGCATCTCTCTACAGACGTAAGAGAATTCGAACCGAAAGCGGCACTGATCGCCGGTCCCAAGGGCACGGAATTTCATCGTGACATTATCAACGGCGCCGTTCCCTGTATAAGAAAAGGGGGGGGGCTCGTTATGGAAATCGGCTATGGTCAGCGTGAAGCGGTGGAAAGGATGTTGAGACAAAGCGAAAAGTATGATTATATTGGCACCCGATGTGACTATGCTGGAATTGATAGGATTATCATGGCGAGAAGAAAGGAGTGACGATGGATAGGATCGTCATACATGGTGGGGAGCGTTTAATGGGATCGGTTTCTATCAGCGGGGCCAAGAACGCCGCGCTTCCTATTATTGTGTCATCCCTTCTTACCGAGGGGTGGAATCTGTTCCACAATGTGCCTGATCTGGCCGATATCACGACAATCAAAAAAATGCTGACGAGTCTGGGGGCGGAATGCGAGGGTGCGGGTTCCCTCGGGGTGAATGCCGGATCAATTAAGAATTGTGAGGCTTCATACGATCTCGTGAAGACGATGAGAGCTTCCATTCTCGTGCTGGGTCCTCTTGTTGCGAGGGAGGGCCGGGCTCGTGTATCTCTACCCGGAGGGTGTGCCATTGGAGCGCGGCCCGTCAATTTGCACCTCAAGGCTCTCAGGGAGATGGGGGCGGAAATAGAGCTTAGAGATGGTTACGTAGATGCCAGGGTATCCCGATTACGGGGTGCGAAAATATACTTTGATATATCAACGGTTACCGGAACCGAAAATATTATGATGGCGGCGACCTTGGCTGATGGGACGACCATTCTTGAAAATGCCGCGCGTGAACCGGAAGTGGTAAATTTGGCCCGGGTATTAACCGATATGGGGGCGAAGATCAGTGGTGCCGGCACCGATAGAATCGTTATAGAAGGTGTGACCTCTCTCCGTCCTGTTGAGGCGACAATAATACCCGACAGAATAGAGGCGGGGACTTTCATGATTGCAGCCGGCATTACCGGTGGAGAGGTAAAGATATTGAACTGTGACCCGAGTCATCTCGAACCCCTGATTGCCAAATTGACGGAAACGGGCATGATCATTGATTCCATTCCGGGAGGTCTGCACGTCAGAGGTGGAGAGAAGATAATGAGCGTCGATGTGAAAACCTTGCCCTATCCGGGCTTTCCGACGGATCTTCAGGCGCAGATGATCGCCATGATGACGGTGGGAAGCGGCATCAGTGTGATAACGGAAACGGTGTTTGAAAACAGGTTTATGCACGTCAATGAACTCATGCGCATGGGGGCCGATATCATCATTGAAGGTAACAGCGCCGTTATTAAGGGAATGCGAAAGTTGAGCGGTGCCCCGGTCATGGCTACCGATTTACGGGCTTCGGCATCACTGATTCTTGCCGGCTTGGTTGCAGAGGGAAAAACCGAAGTGTCCCGAGTATATCACATCGACAGGGGGTATGAGCGAATAGAGAAAAAGTTGTCTTCGCTCGGAGCCCGGATAGAGAGGATAAAAGACTAGCGTGAGAATTGTAAGTACGACCGATGAATCGTTCAGTGTGGAACTTGATCGCATCAGGAACAGGAAAGAAGGAGTGGATCGGACAATATGCCGTGCCGTTGAAGATATCATAACGAATGTGGCGAAGCGCGGTGATGCGGCATTGTTTGAATACACAAGAAAATTCGACGGTACATCTATTGATCTCCGAAACGTTGAAGTATCGGATGATGAGATAACTGCGGCGACGGCGGGTGTAGAAAAGTCCGACCTCGCAATTCTCGAAGAAGCGGCGCGGCGTATCGAAGCATTCCATCGAAAACAGATTGTGTCATCGTGGCTTGATACGGACGAAGACGGAATAGAACTTGGACAGCTCATTAATCCGATCGCCCGGGTCGGCATCTATGCCCCCGGAGGGCTTGCGGCCTATCCTTCAACGGTTCTCATGGCTGCCGTCCCTGCAAAGGTTGCCGGTGTCCATGAACTCTGCCTTGTTTCGCCTGCCCGGGACGGTAAAATACACCCCCTGGTGCTTGCGGCTGCTCGATTAAGCGGCGTCGATAGAATATTCAAAATCGGGGGGGCCCAGGCGGTTGCCGCACTGGCCTACGGCACCGAGTCAATCCCCCGGGTGGATAAGATCGTCGGTCCCGGCAATGTTTATGTGGCCACGGCAAAGATGATGGTATATGGGAGGGTCGGCATTGATATGATTGCCGGCCCAAGTGAAATTGTTATTATTTCCGATGGAACAGTCGGACCTGACCTGGTGGCGGCGGATCTTCTTTCACAGGCCGAACATGACATGATGGCGAGCGCCATCCTGGTGACCCCGTCTGCCGAATTTGCCCGTGTTGTCTCGGCCGAGGTTCAATCACAGTTGGACGTTCTGGCAAGAAGCTCCATAGCACGAGCGGCAATACAGCAATATGGAGCCGTTATCGTAACGACAGATATTGATGAAGCGGTTGATATTGCCAATGGCTTTGCTCCGGAGCACCTTCAACTTATGGTTGAGAATCCTCGTGAACTGCTTCAGAAAGTAAAAAATGCCGGGGCTGTATTTCTTGGTTCCAGCACGCCTGAAGCCGTAGGTGACTATATAGCCGGACCCAATCATATCCTTCCCACTGGAGGAACTGCCCGTTTTTCCTCTCCGCTCGGTGTGTATGATTTCATTAAACGAACCAGTATCATTTCCTTCTCACGGGAAGCACTGAGAAAATATGGAGACAGCATAACGCGATTTGCCAAAATGGAGGGTCTTGAAGCTCATGGACGCTCGATTGTTATCAGGAAGACACAAAGCGCAGGCACCCATAAAAAAACTTGACAAATCAATGCCATTCGTGAATTGTATACGCCGTACAGAGCGCTGGGTATGGTGATCGAGAAGCGGGCGTAATTCAGAGGTAGAATGTCAGCTTCCCAAGCTGAACGTCGTGGGTTCAATTCCCATCGCCCGCTCCATATTTTTCTTGAAATCCCCCTTTTTGTGTGTTAATCTTGGGAAAATTTAGCTCTCATGTACTGAGTGGGCACTGCCCACTTTTTTATTTTGCGGTAATACAATGAATAGCAGGCATCATACATATAAAGAGAAGATACTTACTCTTGTCGAACCGATAGTTGAGGCGGAACATATGGAATTGGTCGATGCGGAGTGCCTTAAGATGAAGTCTCGGTGGCTGGTAAGGCTGTACATTGACAAGGAAGGCGGTGTTACCATCGACGATTGTGCCGATATAAGTCATCAGATCGGCGATGTACTTGATGTTTACGACATTCCGCCGGGACCATATAATCTTGAAGTTTCATCGCCCGGCTTGAATCGCCCTCTCGTTAAGGACAAACACTTTCTTGCGTATCGAGGGGCAAGGGTAAAAATACGTATGTATAACGTCTTTGAGGGAAAGCGGAATTTCCGAGGTACGCTTGTTGACTTCATAGACATTGACCATGCAAAAACACTCGTCGTGGAAGACGAAGGAATACGCTACTACATACCGAGGGAACTCGTCGCAAAGGCAAATCTCGAATATGAACTATGATGCATACGCAATAGAAGGTGGAGGAAAATATACATGTTGCCAGACTTAAAACGCCTGATCGAACAGTTAGGAAAAGATAAAGGAATAGAAAAAGAAATCATCATTGAAGCACTCGAGACGGCTGTTTTGACAGCGGCTAGAAAAAAGCTGGGACAAAATCTGGATATGGAAGCACATTTTAACGAGGATATGGGAGAAATCGAGGTTTTCCGCTTTATGACTGTCGTCGAGAACGTTTTAAATCCGGACACACAGGTTTCATTGGAAGATGCCCGGGAAACGCTCGATGAAGACGCGGAACTCGGTGACAGCCTCGGTTTGAAAATTGAGGCGAACACTTTTGGGCGAATTGCTGTTCAGACAGCGAAACAGATTATTATTCAGAAGGTGAGGGATGCCGAACGAGATAGAACCTTTGACGAATACAAGGATCGTAAGGGTGAGTTGATAAATGGTTTCGTTCAGCGTTTTGAGGGTGGGAGCATTATCGTTAACCTCGGGAGAGCGGAAGGAATCATTCCGCCAAACGAACAGATTCATAAGGAAACATTCAAGCGGGGAGATCGGATTCGTGCGTATATATGCGATGTCAAACGAATATCAAAAGGACCGCAAATTATTCTTTCCAGGACGCATCCGAATTTTTTGAATACGCTTTTCGAAATTGAAGTGCCGGAAATTTCAGAGGGATTGATTGAAATCGTCAGCGTGGCACGTGAGCCGGGAAACAGGTCGAAGATTTCCGTCAAGACAAAGGATAAGGATATTGATCCCGTTGGCGCGTGTGTCGGCATGAGAGGGTCCCGCGTACAGAGCGTTGTGCAGGAATTGCGGGGAGAAAAAATAGATATTGTTCCCTATACGGAGGATCAGGTTCAGTATGTATGCAGTGCCTTGTCCCCGGCAAAAGTCGGCAGGGTTTACATGGATGATGAATCTCGGTCGATGGAAGTCATCGTGCCTGATGATCAACTTTCTCTTGCCATCGGTAAGAGTGGACAGAATGTCAGGCTGGCGGCGCGACTTACCGGATGGAAGATAGATGTTAAAAGTGATGCTATGACGGAAGGTCGAAGGGGTAAAGAGTATGAGTCATTATTGCAGATTTCGGACATGGATGAGACGACCGCAGAGATGTTGTATAAAGAGGGGTTCAAGGATATAAAAATATTGGCCTCAGCGGATCCCGAACTGATCTCACTTTTACCGACCATACAGGGGCTGAGCAAGGAAAAGCTGTCACTGTGGATTGACGAGGCAGCCAAAATTTTGGCTCGTGAAAATAACGGGCATGATGCCTAGAGAATGGGTGATGGGCAAAACTGCAGGCAGGAGCTTTAAAGAATGTCAAAGACTAGAGTTTACGAACTGGCCAGAGAATTCGGCATCGACAGTAAGGATTTTATCGCTCGTATAGAAAAACTCGGTATTGCCGTTAAGTCACATTCGAGCACTCTCTCAGATGATGATGTTAAGCGGATCAGGCAGGAGTTTACCTTGGGCGAGCGGAAAGTCGTCGAGGAACGGGTCAAGTCGACGGTGATTCGAAGGAGAAGGATCATTGAAGAGCCTGTTATTGTGACCGAACTGACGGAAGAAAAAGAAGAAGCGGTGGTTGCCGTTGACGAGGTTGCAGTGCCGTCGGTTGAGGGGGTCAAGAAACCTGAGATTCCTGATGCAGTCAAAGCCACCATACGTGATACTGATAAGTCGGAATCAATAAAAGTCAGGCAGGAAGACAAAGAACGACGGAAGATCGATAAAGTTCCGTCGGAACCGGTACCACCGGAACAACGTGATGCGCTGACTCCTGCAGCATCATCGATTGTCGAGAAACAATTAGAATCGGTTGTGACTGCGGAAGTTGTGCAAACCGCGCCGGGAGCAAAGATAGCGCCGCCAAAAGAGAAAGTCGAACCCAAGGAAACGTCTGCTGCAGTGGTCGCGGAGAAGCTTACTGAACGGCAGGAGAAAGAAACCCTTCCTTCCGAAGAAAAACCCGAAGCGGAAGTTGATAAAAAACCGGATAAGAAGAAACGGCCTGTTGAAGTCGTTGTCGATGAGTTTCCCACGACAAAGAAGAAGGCTGTTGTAAAGCAGCGGGTTGAAAGGAAAGCTCGACGAATTGACCGTGACATTGATGAGGATCAAAAAATGGCTCGACGGGAAGCCCGGAAAGAAGCCCCCATCAAGATGAAAAAGACGGAGATAACAACTCCAAAGGCGATCAAGAGGAGGATCAAGGTAGGAGATGCGATTCGTGTCGGCGATCTTGCAAAGAAGATGGGAGTAAAAGCGAACGAGATTATCACAAAGCTTATTTCGCTCGGTATGATGGTGACCATCAATCAATCGATTGACTTTGATGTCGCCTCACTGGTTGCAGGCGATTTCGGATATCAGATAGAACAGACCGGATTCGATTATGACGACGTCATCCAACATATGGAAACATCGCCGGAAAAGCTGAAGCCGCGAGCTCCGGTGGTGACGGTTATGGGACATGTGGATCATGGTAAGACATCGCTCCTCGACGCGATACGGGAGACCCGGGTCATGGATGGAGAGGCGGGCGGGATTACCCAGGCTATCGGGGCCTACCATGTTCATATCAACGAACGGGATATCGTTTTTGTCGATACGCCGGGTCATGAGGCGTTTACATCGATGAGAGCCCGAGGAGCCCAGGTTACGGATATCGTGATTCTTATTGTTGCCGCCGATGACGGTGTCATGGATCAGACAATTGAGGCGATCAATCACTCAAAGGCCGCCGGTGTTCCCATAATTGTTGCGATCAACAAAATTGACAAAGCGGGAGCCAACCCCGATCATATAAAACAACGATTATCCGAACTGGGGCTTATACCGGAACAATGGGGTGGAGATACGATTTATGCGGAAGTTTCGGCGAAGATGGGGATCGGTATCGAGGAGTTGCTCGAGCTTATTCTTCTTCAGGCGGACATGATGGAATTGAAGGCGGATCCGGATCGGCCGGCCCGCGGGATTATTATCGAAGCAAGCCTTGACAAAGGCAGAGGACCTGTTGCAACGGTGATCATTCAGGAAGGGACATTACATGAAGGGGATGCCTTTGTGTCGAAAACGGAATATGGTCGGGTCAGGGCTTTGATGAACGATAAGGGTAAGCGGGTAAGTCTGGCCGGCCCATCGATGCCCGTTGAAGTCATCGGGTTTTCGAAAGTTCCTAGAGCCGGCATGGATTTCATCGGTGTGGAAGATGAAAAGAAGGCCCGCACTATAGCGGAGTTTCTAACGGTCAAGGAAAGGGAAAAGGAGCTTTCCCAGACGTCGAAGATCACCCTTGAGCAGTTATACGATCGAATTAAGGAAGGTGCTAAAGAGTTCAATGTCATTATCAAGGGAGACGTTCAGGGATCGATCGAAGCGATTGCCGATGCCCTTCTGAAATTAAGCACCGATGATGTTAAACTGAAAATTATTCACAATTCAACCGGAACCGTGACGGAAACGGACGTTCTATTGGCATCGGCATCGGATGCGATTGTTATAGGGTTCAACGTTCGGCCGGATGCGCGAGTTGCGGAAATCGCCGAGAAAGAAGGCGTTGAAATAAAGCTGTACGATGTTATTTATGATGCCATTAACGATGTGAAAGCCGCCATGGTGGGGCTACTCGAACCGATCTACAGAGATGTCGTGCAGGGACGTGCGGAAGTCAGGGATCTCTTTAAGATTCCCAGAGTCGGGACAATTGCCGGAAGCTATGTGCTTGATGGTAAGGTGTCGCGTAATTCGAAACTCAGATTAGTGAGAGACGGCGTTATTGTCTATGATGGAAAAATGATATCTCTGAAACGATTCAAGGACGATGCCCGGGAGGTGCAATCAGGTTTTGAGTGCGGTATCGGTCTCGAAGGGTTCAATGATATAAAGGTGGGGGATATCATTGAATCATACGTAAAAGAGGAAGTGGAAAGGACATTGGATTAACATCTGCATAATGGTAGTTGGTGTTGGAATTATAGATATTTTTATCGTTAACAGCAGATCTCTCAAGGAAAAACGGGGAGTACTGCGCAGGGTTATACAACGGACCCGGAACAAATTTAACATTTCCATAGCTGAGATAGGAGATCATGATAGCTGGAAAAACGGGAAAATAGGGTTCGCCGTGGTCGGAAATAACGGAGGATTTGTCAATTCCATGATGGATACGATCATGCATTTTATAGAAGAACTCAATCTCGTTCATGTGGTCAACTCAAAAATTGAGATCATCAAACTTTCCGATGCTATGGATGGTGGATATGGATATATCGATGACAAGTTCTTCGAGCTATAAGAGGGCCGACAGGGTAGGTGACCTTATACGGATGGAAATTTCCGATATCTTGCTACGGGATGTGAGAGACCCGAGAGTCCGTAACATTACGATTACCGGCGTCAAAATGAGCAGCGATCTCCGGATGGCACGAATTTTTTTCGTCCCCCTCGGTGGTGAAACCTGCAGTGAGGATATTGCCGAGGGCCTGAAGAGTGCGTCGAAGTTTTTAAGAAGAGAATTGGCTAAAAAGGTACAGCTCAGGTATGTACCCGAGATAATCTTCGCCTATGACGGTTCTTTTGAATATGGAGACCGCATCGACAGACTCCTCGAGTCGATTCAAACGGAAGAGGCTTCTGATGATCAAGAAGATTCATGATATCATACGATCGGGCAGTCGATTCCTCATCAGCTCTCATGTGCGACTGGATGGTGATGCCCTGGGATCGGAACTGGCGCTCTATTATGCCCTGCGTGACATGGGCAAGGAAGCGGTTATTTATAATCAGGATAAAACTCCCCGAATATACACTTTTCTGCCGGGCATCGATACAGTCGTTCACAGCCTGGACTCTCTTGATGGGTATGATGCGGTTTTTCTTTTGGATTGCAGCGATCTTGAGCGGGTGGGTGACGAATGGTCACGAATCGGGGTGATGGGTACGGTTGTTAACATAGACCACCACGTTTCCAATGATTTTTTCTCAGCATATTCTTTGGTCGATGTTGATGCGAGTTCCACCGGTGAAATTCTCTACCGGCTTATGCATGATATGGGAGTCACCATAACGAAGGACATTGCCGTGAATCTCTACACGGCGATTTTGACCGACACGGGGTCGTTCCGCTATTCGAACACGGGAAGTTTTACCTTTACAGTTGCTTCAAAACTGGTGCAGGCAGGTGCCGATCCTCGATGGGTCGCCGAGAATGTCTATGAGGCTCGATCGAACGAGCAGATGCAGCTTTTACGAGAGGCTCTGGGAAGCTTGGAGCTTTATGAGGATATTAAAACGGGCGTTATGGTTGTTTCACGGACGATGATGAGAAATACCGGCGCTATGCCCGAACATTCGGAAGGCTTTGTCGATGTGATCCGCTCAATGGGAAGTGTGACCGTTGCGGTACTCTTTCAGGAAATATCTGAGGATTATTACAAGATCAGTCTTCGCTCAAAAGGAGACGTCAATGTTGAGAAGATCGCCGCGCATTTCGGCGGTGGGGGGCATGTTAATGCGTCGGCGTGTAGAATTGCCGGGGATATAGGAGCGGTTAAAAAGAAATTACTGGATGTTCTTCGGGCTTCTTTATTATGAATGGTATTGTTGTCATTGATAAGCCGACCGGTAAAACATCGTATGATGTCGTTCGCCATATCAAAAAGGTTTTGAAACCACGGAAGGTAGGACATACGGGTACACTGGATCCTCTTGCGACGGGCGTACTTCCAATTTGTTTGAACGAGGCGACAAAGCTGGCGCAGTTCTTTGCACAAGATGATAAGGAATACCGTGTTGTCATGCTCCTGGGAGTTGAAACGGATACCCTTGATGCAGACGGTTATATCGTATCGAAACAAGAACCTCGATGTAACAGGGAAGATATAGAATACGCCGTCATGAGTTGCGTCGGCAGACAAGAACAGACACCGCCCCGCTATTCCGCCGTAAAATTTAAAGGTAAGGCTCTTTATAAGTGGACTCGGGAAGGCGTGAGCATCAATGTGCCGCCGAGGGCTGTTGAAATATTCACTATTGACCTTGAGGATATATCGGTTCCGTACGTAACATTTTGCCTGTCCTGTTCGAAGGGAACGTATATACGGGCGCTGTGTGCGGATATCGGGAGTCGGCTGGGATGCGGGGCCTGTGTTGTTGCATTACGACGAACGCGAAGCGGACGGTTTCGGGAATGTGATGCGCTTTCGCTCAATGGATTCAAAGATGACGAGATAAAAAAACATCTTTTGGAAAATGTTATACCCTTGGATGATGCGATGCCTGATGTTTTGACGATACCGGTTGATAATACGACTGAGAAAATGATTCGGAACGGTTGTCAGCCCATGGTTGAGATCTTTGAAAACAGTGATATTTCTTCATTTAATGCGGGAGATTTGGTACAGTTCAAAGCTGAAAATAACAGCCTTGTCGCAATAGCAAGGATGGATACGGGGTGCGAAACATTGCCGCTGCTGGACAGAACAGCCCCGGTAGCCCGGCTTGTAAGGGTTTTCAATGGTCAATGATTTTGAAACAGCAATAACATGCGAAAATATAAAAGTGAAGATCATAAGTTTATAAAGGGAGGATAGAGAACGGTGTTAGACGAAGAAAGAAAAAAGGAAGTTATCGACAATTTTAAGCTTCATGAAAACGATACGGGGTCTCCTGAAGTTCAGATTGCTCTTTTAAGTGCGAGAATTCAATATTTGACAGAGCATTTCAAGATTCATAAAAAAGATCATCATTCCAGACGAGGGCTTTTGAAGCTTGTCGGGCGCAGGAGAAAATTGCTTGATTATCTGAAGAACAAAGAGGTGGAGCGATACAGAACGATCATTCAACGCCTCGAGATTCGACGGTAATCTTAAACGAATGCTACATAAATGAAAGAGGTATGAAAGTACAATGAGTGAAATTTATTCAACTGATTTTGCGGGGAGACCCATATCAATCAAGGTAAATTATGTTGCGGGTCAGGCGAATGGCGCCGTCCTCGTGACATACGGTGAGACGGTTGTGCTTGTTACGGCCGTATCTGAAAAAAGTAAGCGTGAGAATATAGACTTCCTTCCGCTTACTGTTGATTATCAGGAAATGACATTTGCCGCGGGAAAAATTCCGGGCGGTTTTTTTAAAAGAGAAGGACGTCCCAACGAGAAAGAGATACTGACATCGCGCTTGATTGACCGGTCCATCCGACCCCTCATTCCCAAGGGATATTATTACGAAACACAGATTGTGGCGACGGTTCTTTCGCTTGACAGTGAGAACGGTTCGGATGTTGCGGCGATGCTCGGCGCGTCGACCGCTCTCGGGATATCCGATATTCCCTTTAACGGTCCTATTGTCGGTGTTCGGGTGGGCAGAGTCGGTGGAACGTTTATCTGCAATCCTTCGTGGGCAGAAACCGAGGATGGGGATCTCGATATCTTCCTCGTCGGCCGAAAAGTAGTCCCCGGGAGCGGCGGTAATGCATATGACGTTAACCTCGTCATGCTTGAGGGCGGTGCCCGCGAGGTGAGCGAAGATGTCTTGGTTGATGCCATTAAATTCGGCCTTGATTCAATGCGAACGGCAATTGAGCTCCAGGATCGACTCGTTCAGGCCGTCGGCAAGGAAAAAAGATCGTTCCATCGCCTGGAACTGGACGAAGAACTGAAGCGGCGAGTTATTGATGCTGCTGAGGGAATGCTCAAGGATGCCTATGCGACGCCCATGAAGATGGAGCGGTCACGAAAGCTGTCCGATGCACGGGATGCTGTTCTCAGTCAATGTGCATCCGAGGACGGTTCGAATATTCTCATGGTGAGAATGATTCTCGATGAGATGGAAAAGAAGATTCTTCGGGACATGATTTTACATGAAAAGAAAAGGATCGACGGCAGGAGTTATGCCGATATCCGTCCGATAAGCTCTGAAGTGGGGTTACTCCCCCGAACCCATGGTTCGGCCCTCTTTACGCGGGGGGAAACACAGGCCCTTGCTGTTCTGACTCTGGGAACATCGTCGGACGAGCAGCGGCTGGACTGGATCAGCGGTGAGGAATTCAGGTCGTTTATGCTCCATTATAATTTCCCCCCTTACAGTGTCGGAGAGGCCAGATTTTTAAGGGGACCGGGACGAAGAGAAATAGGACATGGGGCACTCGCCCGTCGAGCGCTGCTTCCCATATTACCCTCACAGGAAGGCTTCCCCTATACGATTCGAGTCGTTTCGGAGATTCTCTCTTCCAACGGTTCATCTTCGATGGCCACGGTGTGCGGCGGCTCTCTTTCCCTTATGGACGCGGGTGTACCTGTTGCTGATGTTGTCGCCGGCGTTGCAATGGGGCTGTTGAAAGAGGGGGAAACTGTTGTCGTTCTCACCGATATTCTGGGAGATGAAGACCATGCCGGTGATATGGATTTCAAGGTATGCGGTACCAAAAATGGAATAACGGCACTGCAGATGGACATTAAAATAGATGGTATTACCGAAGTAATTCTCCGTCAGGCCCTCAATCAGGCGAAAGAGGGACGATTCTTTATTATCGACAGAATGAAAGAAACCCTTGCTCAGCCGAGAGCTGAGATTTCAGCTTATGCACCGCGTATTATTACACTGAAGATTCGACCTGATAGAATCAGAGACGTCATCGGTACCGGCGGCAAGAATATTCGGCAGATTATTGCTGAAACAGGCGTGTCCATTGATGTGGAAGATGACGGTACGGTTATGATCGCTTCAAACGATATGGAGGCCTCTGCAAAGGCGATCGATATGATAAATTGGCTTACTCAGGATGCCGAAGTAGGTAAGATTTATATGGGTACCGTTAAAAAAGTAGTTGATTTTGGAGCATTTGTGGAAATTCTCCCCGGTACTGAAGGGCTGGTACATATTTCACAGCTTGCAAAGGAACGAGTTAATAAAGTAACCGATATTCTCAATGAGGGCGACAAGGTTCCCGTCAAAGTAATAGAGATAGACAGGAATGGGAAAATTAAATTGAGCAGGAAAGAGGCCCTCAACCATAATGTATAATAAGACGGTTCTTGACAATGGCATAAGAATTGTCACAGAAGAAATCAATCACGTCAGATCGGTGTCGCTCGGTGTGTGGGTCGAAAGCGGTTCGCGATACGAAAATCCAGTAAATAATGGAGTCGCCCACTTCATCGAGCACATGCTTTTCAAGGGAACAGAAGGCAGGTCGGCTTTTGATATCGCCTCCGCCATCGATTCCGTCGGCGGTGTCATGAATGCCTTTACGGGAAAAGAATTGACATCTTTTTATGTGAAGGTACCTGACTATCATTGTTCAATGGCTATTGAGCTCCTTGCGGACATCTTTCATCATTCACGGTTTGATCCCGAGGAGATAGATAAGGAAAAATCGGTGGTCATTCAGGAAATCAATATGCTGGAGGACACGCCCGACGAGTACATCCACGATTTTTTCGGACAGATTTTTTGGGATGCCCACCCGTTGGGACTGCCGATCCTCGGTACAGCCGAAACGGTGAACGCCTTTCATCGTCAGGACATTGTCGGCTTCTTTTCGGAGCGTTACAGTGGAGACAATCTGATTATAACCGCTGCGGGCAATCTGAATCATGACGTTTTTGCGGATATGATTGAGAATGTGTTTGGTTCGTTTGTTAATAAACGGGTGAATAAGCACATTGTCACTCCGGCGGTTGCGTCGCAGGTTGCGGTTCTCAATAAGAACCTTGAACAGGTCCATGTTGTTATAGGGACCCTTGCTCCTTCCGCTACGAGCGACGTGCGATATGCTGCCTTTCTGATGAACACCGTCCTTGGTGGCAGCATGAGTTCCAGGCTGTTCCAAGAGATCAGGGAAAAGAGAGGATTGGCATATTCAATTCATTCATTTCTCGTTCCCTATAAAGATAGCGGTATGTACTGCGTCTATTTCGGCACAAGTGAGAAGAACGTAATCGATGTCATCAAGCTGGTAATGGATGAATTGAATAAAGTATGTGACGGTTTGCTGAGTGACAGCGAAATCGATTCTGCGAAAGAGCAGATGAAAGGCAATTTTCTTTTGAGCATGGAAAGTACTGATGTTCGTATGACCCGGCTGGCCAAGAATGAAATCTACTTTGCCAGGAACATTCATTTTGATGAGGTGGTTGACAATATTGATGCCGTAACTATTGATGCTGTCAGGGCCATCGCATGTGATATGTTTCGCCCCGAAATCTTATCGATGGCTGTTCTGGGAAGAGTCAAGCGTGAAGATTTCCCCGCCCGGTTGCTGCGTTCATGAAGAAAGAAACAATAACCGTAACGGTCAGCAGAGTAAGGGGAACAGAAGATATTCCCCTGCCGGCCTACATGACGGTCCACTCCGCCGGTATGGACGTATATGCTGCAGTGGAAAAAGAGACGGTGATTCTACCCGGGGAGCGGAAATTAATTCCCACGGGTATTTCAATAGCCCTTCCCGAAGGATATGAAGCCAGTATACGACCGAGAAGCGGTCTGGCTCTTCATTACGGGGTAACGATTCTCAATGCTCCCGGTACGATTGATGCGGATTATCGTGGAGAAATAGGTGTTATCATTATTAACCACGGGGAAAACCCGTTTGTTGTAAAAAGGGGGGACAGAATAGCCCAGATGGTCATTACGGGATTCTCAAAAGTATCCTGGAGTGTTTGCGATGCACTGAATGCAACGCAGCGTGGGAGCGGTGGATTCGGTCATACCGGCTGATGTTGCGAGGCAATCATGGATGATGACGATTTAATGATCGGCTTCTTGCTGTAAGGGAAATAGATTTTTATTATTTCTGCATCTTTCGGAACAGAATGTTGCTAAGGGGAATCGGGATAAGGGCACCGCTTCTGCCGGACATTGGAAGAATTCCGAAATATTGCGCCAGGCAATTCCAAGAATCACCTCAGCTTCTCACTATATAAACAAGAATTTTGTGAACCTGCCTTTTCAGAGTATCGTGTCTTGGCATCCTGCATACCGTTAAGAACCAATCTCTGAGCTGTCATGCATCAAAGAACATTTTCGACTTCGAGTCGTATGTCAATATAAAAAATTGGAAATAAATGTAACTTTATTATCAAGACCAATAGTGTAAGTGCCGATTGTATGGTACGAGATATACTGATGGTAAAAATGAATGTTGAGTTATTCTTTTCTTTGGTGTATTGCTATCGCGTGAGATCTATTTAGAGCCTCCTGAAAAAGTAAAACACATTGATATAGTAATTAGTTACGTGTATATTACGGGTCAATTGGTGCC
>Ga0209614_1000433_pt1 | contig 37407 bp, 35 predicted proteins | sample BlaSprsedimmetaG_FD_185484 | JGI IMG/M metagenome (GOLD analysis project Ga0209614, IMG submission 185484) | Hot spring sediment bacterial and archeal communities from California, USA to study Microbial Dark Matter (Phase II) - Blank Spring... ...
CCTGCCGGGCCGCACGTTGGCGCCGCCCGGCACCGTGTGTGCTATACTACGACGGTTACACTGATGACCCGGTCCCTGGACTTGCGATTCACCACCGCATCTCTCGGCGCCGGGCGACTCCGCAGGAAAGGTGAAAGAGAATATGGCACTCGAGAAGGACGTCAAGTCCGCTATCATCGCCGATCACGCCCGCACCGAGGGCGACACCGGCTCCGCAGAGGTCCAGATCGCGCTCCTCTCGCAGCGCATCCGTGATCTCACCGAGCACCTCCGCACCCACAAACACGACCATCACTGTCGTCGAGGGCTGCTGAAACTCGTCGGCCAGCGCAGGCGTCTGCTCAACTACCTCAAGAAGAACGACATCGAGCGATACCGCGCCATCGTCGCGAAGCTTGGGCTCCGCAACTAGAACAGGTACCACGTGAAGGCGGGGAACACCCCGCCTTCACTGACGTAGGGGCACGAGGCCCCGCTGACGAGAGGTCCGCGCCAAGGGGGCGCCGGACCGGAGAAGAGGAAGAGGATGGGAAAGGTAACTGAGAAGTTCGAACTGTACGGACAGGAGTACACGCTCGAGACCGGGGAGCTTGCCAAGCAGGCCGGCGGAGCGGTGCTCGTACGCCAGGGCGATAGCGTCGTCCTTGTCACCGGAACAGCAAGCAGGGAGCCGAAGGATCTCGACTTCTTCCCGCTGACCGTCGATTTCGAAGAACGCATGTACGCCGCCGGGCGTCTGCCGGGCGGCTTCATCAAGCGTGAGAGCCGGCCGAGCGAGAAGGCCACCCTCACCGCCCGCATGATCGACCGTCCGATCCGCTCGGCGTTCGCCGACGGATTCCGTAACGACGTCCAGGTCATCGTCACGGCGCTCTCGGCAGACCAGGAGCATCAGATCGACGTCATCTCCATCATGGGGGCCTCGGCTGCCCTCATGGCCGCCGGTATCCCGTTCGAGGGGCCTCTGGCCGGCGTACGGATCTCCCGCGATGAATCCGGTGAGTTCCTCGTGAACCCCACGTTCGATGATGCCGAGGCATCGGACCTGGACCTCGTGGTGGCCGGCAGCCGTGACGCGATCTACATGGTGGAAGCAGGCGCGAACGAAGTCTCCGAGGAGGATATGCTGGCAGCCCTCACGTTCGCCCAGGAGGCGATCGGCGAGTTCTGCGCAGTGCAGGAACGGTTCCTCGCGAAGCTCGACATCACGCCGATGGACGTCAAGATCGACGAACCGCCGGCCTACCTGCGCGACCGGATCTTCTCGGAAGGCGCCGAGAAGATGAAAGCCGCACTCCACAACCCTGACAAACACGCGCGCATGGACGCCGTAGCCGCCGTCAAGGAGGAGCTCAAGGGCTTGTTCGACGAGGCTGAGCTGAGCGCGAACGCCAAGCACATCAAGGGGCTTCTGAAGGCCCTTGAGAAGAAGACCATGCGTGAGATGGTCCTCGAAGAGGGCGAGCGGGCTGACGGGCGCAGCGTGACCGAGATTCGGCCGATCACGTGCGCGGTCGACTACCTGCCTACCGCCCATGGAACCGGGCTCTTCACCCGTGGTCAGACGCAGGTCCTCTCGGTCCTCACGCTCGGTATGCTGAACGAGTGGCAGCGCCTCGACACCATCGACGTGGCCGAGGGCAAGCGCTACATCCACCACTACAACTTCCCGCCGTTCTGCACCGGCGAGACCGGGTTCATGCGCGGCCCGAAGCGCCGCGACATCGGACACGGGGCGCTCGCGGAACGTGCGCTGCTCCCCATGGTCCCGGCAGAGGAAGACTTCCCCTACACGATCCGCATCGTGTCCGAGGTGCTCGAGAGCAACGGCTCGAGCTCCATGGCGTCCGTCTGCGGATCCACGCTGGCTCTCATGGACGCCGGTGTGCCGATCAAGGCGCCGGTCTCCGGCATCGCGATGGGTCTCATCAAGGAAGGCGACCGCTACGCCGTTCTCTCCGACATCCAGGGGCTCGAGGACTTCCTCGGCGACATGGACTTCAAGGTGGCCGGCACCGAGGCGGGCATCACCGCGCTTCAGATGGACAACAAGGCCAAGGGCCTCTCGGTGGAGATCCTCTCCGAGGCGCTCACGCAGGCCAAGGACGGCCGCGCCCACATCCTGGGCAAGATGCTCGACACCCTCGACGCACCGCGCGAGGAGCTCAAGGATTACGCGCCGCGGATCATCACCATCAAGATCCCGACCGACAAGATCCGTGACGTCATCGGCCCCGGCGGCAAGGTCATCAAGGGTCTGGTAGAGGAGACCGGCGCCGACATCGACGTGAATGATGACGGCACGATCTACGTTGCCGCCCGCGACGCGCGTGCGATCGAAGCGGTCGACCGCATCAAGGCCATCGTCCGTGACGTCGAGCCCGGCGAGAAGTACACCGGACGCGTCGTCTCGATCCAGCCGTTCGGTGCGTTCATCGAGCTGATCCCCGGCAAGGACGGCCTCCTCCACATCTCCAAGATGGCCAAGGGCCGTATCGCGCAAGTCGAGTCGGTGCTGAACATCGGTGACGAGGTAGAGGTCATCGTCCAGGAGATCGACGACCGCGGGAAGGTCTCGCTCGACCTGATCGAGAAGTTCGACGTGCCGGAGGGCGCCGAGGCGCCCGCTCCACGTCGTGACGACCGCGGCGATCGTGGTGGCCACAGAGGCGACCGCAAGCCGCGCCGTCGGCACTAGTACTGCAGCGACACGTCCGACGGCCCGGAAGCGCTCACGCGCCTCAGGCCGTTGCCGCTCACGACCACAGGAGCCGCACATGACCTTCTACGACAAGACCGTCCTCGACAATGGGATCACGGTGATCACCGAACCCATGGATACGGTGCGCTCCGTCGCGCTCGGCATCTGGTGCGCAGTAGGCAGCCGTGACGAGACGCCGCAGGAAGCCGGGATGTCCCACTTCATGGAACACATGATGTTCAAAGGCACCCCCACCCGCACAGCGGCGCAGATCTCCGAATCGTTCGACCGCCTGGGCGCCGAGCTCAACGCGTTCACGAGCAAGGAGTACACCTGCTACTACGTTCGGCTCACCGACCAGCACGCGCCCCAGGCCGTCGACATCCTCTCGGACATGATCGTCAACGCGTCGCTGGCCGAGGACGCATGCCGCTCCGAACGTGAGGTCGTGCTTGAAGAGATCTCCCGCTACGAGGACCAGCCGGACGACCAGGTGCACGAACTCTTCTCGCAGACCCTCATGCCTTCTCATCCGCTCGGACTGCCGGTCATCGGCACGAGGGAGACGGTCAGCGCCTTCGGTCACGACGACGCGGCCGCCTTCCATGCCAGCCACTACACCACCGGCAACATAGTGGTGGCCGCCGCTGGCGCCATCGATCATGCGGCGCTCGTGCGGATGGTCTCGGACCACATCACCCTCCCGGCGGCTACACGCTCCGAGCGGGTCCACGCGACCCCGGTGACGGAGCCGAGCCTGAAGGTCCTCACCAAGGACACCGAGCAGGCGCACATCATGTGGGGCGTCGCCGGTCTGCCCGCGCGTCACGAGGACCGCTTCATCCTCGCCGTCCTCGACGGGATCCTCGGAGGCGGCATGGCGTCACGGTTGTTCCAAGAGGTGCGGGAGAAGCGCGGTCTCACGTACGCGATCTACTCGTATCACAGCCATTTCCAGGACACCGGCGACTTCGCAGTCTACGCTGGCACCCGCCCCGACAACGCGGTCCAGGTGATCGAACTCATCAAGGCCGAGACTGAGAAGCTGATGAAGGGCGAGGCAACAGCCGACGAACTCGACCGCGTCCGCGAGTCGATCAAGGGGCAGATGATCCTGGGTCTGGAAAGCACGCGCAACCGGATGACGCGCCTGGGCGAGTCGGAGGTGACACAGGGGGAGCTGCTCTCGCTGGACGAGATCATCACACGCCTGGATGCGGTCACACTCGACGACCTGCAGCGTCTCGCGCAGACGCTCTTCAATGGCGACAACGCACTCACAATCATCGCCCCGTTCGGCGAAGATGCTGTCGCACACCTGTTGTAAGGGGAGGAGAGCCACGTGATCACGGTCTTGGTAAGCGGCGCAGCGGGCCGCATGGGGAGCGAGGTCGTCCGCGCCGTCTCGGCAGAGGACGATCTTCGCCTCGTGGCGGCTGTGGATCCCGCGCACGCGGGCGAGCCGGTGCAGGATTCCCCCGGTCTCGCGTACGCCGGTGACCTGGCCGAGACGCTCGAGGCCACGCGTCCTGACGTGATGGTGGACTTCACCCACCCGTCGGTGGTCGCCGGCAACATCGAGACGGCGCTGACCCGTGGCATCCATTGCGTGGTGGGCACCACAGGTCTCCTCACGCAGACGCTCGAAGACCTCGCTGCGCGCGCGAGAGACGGCGCCTGCCTTTTCGTCGCGCCCAACTTCGCCATCGGAGCGGTCCTGATGATGCGTTTCGCCGCCGAGGCGGCGCGATTCATGCCCCACGTGGAGATCGTCGAGCTGCATCATGACCGCAAGGCCGACGCTCCCAGCGGCACCGCGCTCAGAACGGCCGGACTCATCGCAGCGGCACGCGACCATGTGCCTGAGGGCCCGGGGCGCGAGACGGAGATCGCCGACGGTGCTCGTGGCGCACTCGTCGACGGCGTCACCATCCACTCGGTGCGTCTTCCGGGACTCGTCGCTCACCAGGAGGTCCTCTTCGGTGGCCAGGGCCAGACGCTGTCCCTACGCCACGACTCCATCGACCGCACCAGCTTCATGCCCGGTGTCATCCTCGCCGTACGGAAGGTCACCGGCAGGAACGGGCTCATCGTCGGCCTCGAGCGGCTCATGGAGGAGTGACCCCGTGACCGTGCCCGACATCATCGTCATGAAGTTCGGCGGAACGTCCGTTGCGCGTCCCGAGGGACGCACGGCGATCGCGGCCCGGGTGACCGAGGCGCTCGAGCGTGACGCATCGCCCGTGGTCGTCGTCTCGGCGATGGGACGCGCTGGCGCCCCGTACGCCACTGACACCCTGCTGGGCCTGATAGAGTCGTTGCCCTCCGACCCCCGCGAGAGAGACCTGCTGGCATCGACCGGCGAGGTCGTCTCGGCGGTGGTGATCGCGCATGAGCTTCGTGCCGCGGGCGTCGACGCTGTCGCGATGACCGGCGCCGATGCCGGTATCGGCACCGACGGCACGTTCGAGAACGCCACGATCACCGAGATCCATCCCGCGGCGGTGATCGCCGCCATCGATGCGCGCTGGGTCCCGGTGATCGCGGGATTCCAGGGCGTTGGACCTGATGGGCGCGTCACCACGCTGGGCCGTGGCGGGAGTGACACCACAGCGTGCGCGCTCGGTGTGGCTCTCGGGGCCGAGGCCGTGGAGATCTACACCGACGTCGATGGTGTCATGACCGCGGATCCCAGGTCGTGCGGCACCGCCATGGTTCTCGAACGCCTCAGCGCTGACGAGTTGTTCCAGATGGCGCGACACGGATCGCGCGTCGTGCACACGCCCGCGGCCGAGCTCGCGCTTTCCAGCGGCCTGTCGGTACGGGTGCGCAACACGTACAGCGATCACCCGGGGACCGTAGTCGCCGACATCGCTTCGTATCGGCCGTCGTCGGTGGCGACCGCCGTGTCGCACTCAGTGGGGATCGCCCGCATCCGTGTCGCCATCCCCGGAGAGGACGACGGTGCAGCTCACATGGACGCGCTCACCCGGGTGTTCCGCGCGATGGCGGATGCCGGTGTGTCACTTGATATGTTCACGCCGTCCACCACCACGCTGCTGTTCACTGTACGAGAGCAGGACGTGCCCCGTGCATGTTCCGTGCTGGAGACGTGCGGATTGACCTACGAGCTGCGACAGGGACTTGCGAAGGTCACCCTGATCGGCGCAGGCATGCACGGAGTACCGGGTGTCATGGCGCGAGTGGCGGAGTCGCTCGCGGAGGCAGGCGTCAACCTCCTCCAGACAGCGGACAGTCACACCACCATATCCGTGCTGGTCCCGGCCGACGAGGCGGTCATCGCGGTGTCCGTGCTGCACGATGCGTTCGACCTCTCTAGCTGAGCGAATGTGACGCTTGGCTGCCAACGACCGCGCCGGCAGGCGGGGTGTGGCACAATACTTCGGATAGACACGTATGCGACCGGGCGTCCGGACAACGCCCTGATGCTGAGGGGGCTACCCACGATGACCGAGCCTCGATTCGGACGGCTTCTCACAGCCATGGTCACGCCGTTCGACAACGACGGCGGGCTTGACCTTCCGCGGGCCCAGGAGCTCGCACGCCGGCTGATCGACCAGGGGACCGAAGCGCTGGTCGTCTGCGGTACCACCGGCGAGTCGCCCACCGTCTTCTACGACGACAAGCTGCGCCTGTTCGAGGCCGTCCTCGAAGCCGTCGACGGATCCGCTCCTGTCATAGCCAATGCCGGAGACAACTGCACCGACGACTCCGTCGCGTTCGCCAGGAAGGTCGTGGAGGTCGGCGTCGACGGCGTCATGGCGGTCGTCCCGTACTACAACAAGCCCCCGCAAGAGGGCTTGTACCGGCACTTCGGCTCGATCGCGAGCGCTGTGGATGTCCCGGTGATCCTCTACAACATCCCCGGACGTTCGGTGGTGAACCTGGAGGCGTCCACCACGCTCCGGCTCGCCGCGCACTTCGACAACATCGTCGCGGTCAAGGAGGCCTCATCCAACCTCACGCAGATCGCCGCGATCATCGACGGCGCACCGCTCGGTTTCGAGGTTCTCTCCGGCAACGACGAAGACACCCTCCCGATGATGGGTCTCGGCGCTACGGGCGTGATCTCGGTAGCCTCGCATGTGGCCGGACCTCAGCTCGCCGAGATGCTCTCAGCGCAGGCCTCCGGCGACCACACCCGGGCGCTCAAGATCCATCTCGAACTGATGCCGCTGTTCAAGGGGCTGTTCATGACCGCCAATCCGATCATGGTCAAGAAGGCGCTCGAACTCGCAGGGTTCCCGGTGGGCGGGTGCCGCCTGCCGCTGATCCCCGCGAACGATGACCAGACACTCGAGCTCGCGACCATCATGCGCCGACTTCACCTGCTCAACGACTGAGACGCCACCGTCAAGGGGGCGTTGCACGACGCACCACCATTCTGCCGCCAGACCAAGAAGGAGCACACGGAGCAGTCCATGACATCGAAGAAGAACCGCCTTAGGGTCATCCCTCTGGGAGGTCTTGACGGTATCGGGAAGAACATGACCGTTCTCGAGCTTGGGAACGACATGATCGTGATCGACGCCGGCCTGATGTTCCCCGACGACGACCACCCCGGAATCGACCTGATCCTGCCCGACTACAGCTACATCGTGCAGCGCAGGGACAAGCTGCGGGGCATCATCATCACCCACGGTCACGAGGACCACACCGGCGCGTTGCCCTACCTCCTGAAGGACCTTGGAGCGCCGGTGCCGGTGCTCGGCACCAATCTCACGCTCGGCATCATCGCGGGTAAGCTCGAGGAGCATCGGATCAAGAAGCCGAAGCTCCGTGAGATCAAGCCCGGCGGACACGTCAATCTCGGCATGTTCGGCCTGGACTTCTTCGCGGTGAACCACTCGATCCCCGACGGTGTCGCGGTGTACGTCCGCACTCCTGCGGGAACGGTGCTGCATACCGGCGACTTCAAGCTCGACCAGACGCCGATCGACGGCCGATTCACCGATTTCGCCGGATTCGCCAGAGCGGCCAAACAGGGCGTGACCCTGCTGCTCAGCGACTCCACAGGCGCCGAGAACCCCGGCCACACACCGTCGGAGGCCGTGGTGGGCTCGTCGCTCAGATCGATCTTCGCTTCGGCACAACAGCGCATCATCGTGGCCTCGTTCGCCTCACATGTCCATCGCGTCCAGCAGATCTGCGATGCTGCGGTGGCATGCGGCCGCAAGGTGGTGGTCACGGGAAGGTCCATGGTGAACATCACACGGATCGCGCGTGACCTCGGCTATCTCCATATCGCCGATGATGACATCGTCGATGCTTACGCGATGGGCAACCTGCCCGCTGACCAGGTCATGGTATTGTGCACCGGCAGTCAGGGAGAGCCCCTCTCGGCGCTTGCCCGGATCGCCAACGGCGACCATCGCACCGTCAAGCTCGAAGAGGGCGACACGGTCGTCATATCCGCAAGCCCGGTCCCGGGCAACGAGAAGGCGGTCAGCCGTGTGATGAACCGCCTCTACCATGCGGGCGCGAACGTGGTCCACAAGGGAATGGCCAGGGTCCATGTATCCGGCCACGCATCAGCAGAGGAACTGAAGCTCATGCTCAACCTCGTGAAGCCTGAGTACATGATGCCGGTCCACGGGGAGATCAGGCACCTGCATGCCCACCGCGAACTCGCCAAGTCCGTAGGGATCCCGGAAGAGAACGTGTTCCTGCTCGACAACGGCGACTGCCTCGAGATGGATGAATCCGGTGTACGGCGCGGCAAGCCGGTCGAGTCGGGCGTGGTCTATGTCGACGGCCTGACCGTAGGCGACCTGGACCAGGTGGTGCTGCGGGACCGCCAGCTTCTTTCCAGCGACGGCCTGGCGATGATCGTCGTCGCCATCGACACACGCAAAGGAGCCGTCGTCGGTGCCCCGGAGGTCATCACGCGCGGGCTCGTGCTCGGCTCCGACACGGAGGCGGCGCTCAAAGGTATTCGCTCCCGGGTTGATAAGGTGCTGAAGCGGACCGCCGCCGAAGGCGTGACCGACCCCGCGGTCATCCGCAAGGCTCTGCACGACGCCGTGTCGCAGTACGTATGGGAGACTTCCAAGCGGCGGCCCATGATCATCCCCACCGTGATGGAGGTATAGGTGACCGTTCTTCAAGCCATCGTCCTCGGCATCACGCAGGGCATCACCGAGTTCCTGCCGATCTCGAGCGACGGACACCTCATACTGGTGCCGTCGCTCTTCGGCTGGGAACGGTTCGGGTTGGGGTTCGACGTGGTGCTGCATGCAGCCACGCTCGCGGCCACGATAGCGTACTTCCGGCATGACGTGTGGCGCCTGGTGCTCGGCGTGTTCTCACGAGCCGAGGAGCGCGCCCGCGACAAGCGTCTTGCGTGGCTCATCATCGCCGCGACCGTCCCGAGCGCCCTCATCGCACTCGCCCTGGAGCCGCTGGTGGAGGGGGTCGAGACGCTCTCGATGTCATCACAGGTCACGATCACCGGTGCGTTCCTCGTGGTCACTGCCATCCTGCTGACGCTGGCAGAGGTCTTCGCGCGGCGCTCGGCGCACGCCGTGGAGACTGCGGAGGACATCCCCATGAAGCAGGCGCTTGCCATCGGGGTCGCGCAGGCGTTCGCCGTGGCGCCGGGGCTGTCTCGCAGCGGGACCACCATAGCCGCCGGCGTCGGTCTGGGCATCAAGCGTGAGGAGGCGGCGCGCTTCTCGTTCCTGCTCTCCATACCGATCATATTCGCCGCTACCGCCAAGAAGGTGCTGCTCGATGTGATCATCGGTGGTGAAGCGCTGCCGGCCGCAGGGCCCCTTGCTATAGGCCTTCTGACAACCGCGGTCGTCGGGTACGGCGCCATCGCGCTCCTGCTACCCTATGTGAGGAAGCACTCGCTTGCGGCGTTCGCCGTGTACACGGCCATCGTCGGTACCGCCATACTCGTCTCCAGCGTACTGTTCTGACATCCACGAGGAGAAGGCCGATGCCGAGCGGCACCAGCAAGAAGTCGAAGACCAGCGGCAAGAAGAAGCCCGCCGCCAAGTCACGCGCTCAGTCCGCCGCTCCGCAGAGCGTCCTCGACGCTGAGAGCCGCCACGAGATCGTCGGCATCGTCATGGGCGCCTTTGCGATCGCGCTTGGCATCACGGTGTACACGAGCCCCTCGGGCATGATCCCCGCTACGATAGACACCCTGCTCAAGGCCGGTTTCGGCATCGGTGCTTACGTGATACCGGTGCTCGTCGTCCTCTGGGCGGCCACGTTCTTCATCACCACCCTCAAGGTCGACGAGGTCCGTGTGGGCCTGGGACTGGGCTTGCTGCTGGTCGCCGTCCTGGGGATGGTCTCGGTGGGGAACGACCCCGCGATCCAGTGGGAGCAGGCCGTGGTGATCGAGAGCGGCGGCTATGTGGGAGGCGGCATCGCCTGGGCGCTCGTGGGTCTGCTCGGGGAGGCCATCGCCTACGTCGTGGCGGCGGCCCTCGCGCTCATCGGACTCGTCATCGCCGGCCTGTCCATCACGGAGGTGCTCGAGCGGGTCCGCGGGATCTTCACGTCCGCTGCCGACGAGGAGCCCGCACCGTTGCCCTCGGGCCGTCGGCGCGCGTCCAGGACGATGCCTCTCGAGGACTTCGAGGAGCAGCTCGAGATCCCCGAGCCATCGCCGGCCCCGAAGTCACGGGCTTCCAAACGGGGAAGCGACCCCCAGGTCTCCAAGCCAACGCTTCCCACGCCATCCTCGCTCGCACCGCGCGCGCTCGAAGGCGTCGAGCTTCCCTCGGCGGCGCTTCTGTCGCGCACACCGGAGAGCGCGGCCTCTCACAAGGCCTCGGAGAAGGATCTCCGTCACACCGCGAGCCTGATCGAGCAGACCTTCGCGACCTTCGACATCCCCGCCAGGGTGGTCAACTGGATCCCGGGACCCACGGTCACCATGTTCGAGATGGAGATCGCCAAGGGGGTCAAGGTGAACCGCGTCACAGCGCTCGCCGACGACATCGCCCTCGCCCTTGCGGCCCCCACCATACGTATCCTCGCGCCCATCCCTGGCAAGAGCTACGTCGGCGTCGAGGTGCCCAACACCGGGCGCACGACCGTCACGCTCGGCGACGTCCTGCATAGCGGACTGATCGCGGACCCGCGCCCGCTCATGCTCGCGATAGGCAAGGACGTGGCCGGGGAGAACATCGCAGCGGACCTCGCCACCATGCCGCACCTCCTGATCGCCGGCTCAACGGGAACCGGCAAGTCGGTCTGCATCAACGCGCTCATCATGTCCATCCTCATGCGCGCCACGCCCGCTGAGGTACGCCTCATCCTCATCGACCCCAAGCGCATCGAGCTGAACCTGTACAACGGCGTTCCGCATCTCTACGTTCCCGTTGTGACGGAGGCCAAGGAAGCCGCCTCGGCGCTGCACTGGGCGGTGGGGGAGATGGAGTCCCGTCTGAAGAAGCTGCAGAAGGCCGGGGTCCGGAACATCGCCCAGTACAACGCGGCGGTACGCGATGGCAAGGCCGAGGAAGGCACTACCGAGCTCCCGTACCTGGTGATCATCATCGACGAGCTTGCCGACCTCATGATGGTCGCAGCCAAGGAAGTGGAAGACTCCATCTGCCGGATAGCGCAGCTCGCCCGGGCTGCGGGCATCCACCTCATCGTCGCCACTCAGCGGCCGTCCACGGACATCATCACCGGGCTCATCAAGACCAACATCACCAACAGGATCGCGTTCGCGGTCTCCTCGGGGATCGACAGCCGCGTCATCCTCGACCAGCCGGGCGCGGAGAAGCTTGTCGGCCTCGGCGACATGTTGTTCTCCACCCCGCAGTGGCCGAAGCCCAAGCGCATCCAGGGCGCGTTCGTCTCGGAAGCCGAGATCGGTGCGGTGGTCGACCACGTCAAGTCGCAGGCGGAGCCCGACTACCATGAGGAGATCCTTCACCTCAAGGTCACGGGTCCGAGCGGCTCCCTCGAGAGCGGCGAGGACGACGACCCGCTGGTGTGGGAAGCGGCGGACATCGTCGTCACGAGCGGCATGGGCTCCACTTCACTCCTGCAGCGACGCCTGAAGGTCGGGTATGCTCGTGCCGGACGTATCATGGACATGCTCGAATCGAAAGGCATCGTCGGACAGCCCGACGGAAGCCGGCCTCGAGAGGTCCTGGTCGACATAGGCGAGCTCGAGGCTCTCAAGCACTTTGAGCGTGGGGAGCGCGAGGATGGCGTGTAGGGGTCGCGACCGCGAGAGAGGGTGGCTCTATGCCTGTCGGTAAGAAGCTCGCGGCCGAGCGACGGTCTCAGGGCAAGACGACGCACGACATCGTCATGACCACCCGCATCATGGCTCGCAAGATCGACGCCCTTGAGAACGGACGCTGGGATGACCTGCCTGCGGAGCCGTATGTGAAGGGCTACATCCAGAACTACGCCCAGGCCCTTGGCCTCGACGCCAAGCCGTTCCTCGAAGAGTACGCGCGGGACATCGGGGCGGAACGCGCCGAGCCCGACCAGCCCGTCGTCGCCGAGGGTTCGGCGCCCGTCGACGATACCGGCTCTCTCAAGCGCATCCCGGAGCGGACCCTTGTACCGCACCGTCGCGACATGCATGCGATCCCCGGCAGGACCCTGGCGATCGTGGCGGTGGCCGCCGTCATCGTCATCCTTCTGCTCTGGGGCATCGCAGCCCTCGCCGGACGAAACGACACGCCACCGCCGATCGCACCCGAGACGACTGCGACCCCGACGGCACCCGGAGTATCCACCGAGACCACCACTCCCGGTGCGGGCGTCACGACACCGCCCGAGGGTTCGTTCACCCTCGCTGTCGCGGTCACGCCAGGGGACTCGTCGTGGGTCCGCGTGCTGGTGGACGGGCTGCTCGCGTACGAAGGCACGATGCCCGGAGGAGAGTCGAAAGAATGGACCGTTTCCACCTCGGCAGTGGTGCGCGCCGGCAAGCCTGAAGCCGTCGCGATCACCCGCGACGGCGTCCCGGTGGAGATGCCCGATTCAGGCGATGAGATCGCGGAGTTGACCCTCAGCGCCTCCGAGTAGCAGTCGCTCGATCGATAGGAGTCCCCATGGCGAAAGACCAGAGTTTCGACGTCGTGTCACAGGTGGACCTGCAGGAGGTGGACAACGCCGTCCAGCAGGCCGTCAAGGAGATCAGCCAGCGCTACGACCTGAAGGACAGCGGTGCGACGATCGCGTTCGACCGCTCAGCCTCAACCATCACCATCGCCGCCCCGAGCGACTTCGTCCTCGGCCAGGTGAGGGACGTGCTCGCCACCAAGCTCGTGCGACGGTCCATCAACCTCAAGGCTGTCGACTGGGGAAAGGCCGAGGCGTCGTCGGGAGGCACGTCCCGGATGACGGGCTCTATCGTGAACGGCATCGACCAGGAGATCGGACGGCGTATCAACAAGGACGTCCGTGACCAGAAGCTCAAGGTGAAGGTGCAGATCGAGGGAGACAAGGTGCGCGTGTCCTCCCCGAGCCGCGATGCGCTGCAGTCGGTCATCGCGTTCCTCGAGGAACAGGACTACGGCATACCCCTCCAGTTCGTGAACTATCGCTAGGCGTATGGTGGCCGACACACCGTCCATAGCGTTCGTGACGTTCGGGTGTCCCAAGAACGAGGTGGACTCCGATCGGATGGCGGCGGCCGTCGATGGCTCCGCATTGGCTCTCACCGACGACGTGGCCACCGCCGACATCGTCGTCCTGAACACATGCGCCTTCATCCAGCCCGCGGTAGAGGAGTCGATCGCCGGCTTCTTCGACCTGCACACCGGCTGGCGTACGGAACGTCCCGGGCGTCGGATCGTCGTGGCCGGCTGTCTGCCGTCGCGCTACGGCACCGATCTCGCCGACGCCATGCCCGAGGCGGACGCGTTCGTACCGGTCGACCAAGAGCACCGGCTGCTCGAGACGCTGGGCACCCTCCTTGATATCGCTGCGGGATCCACCGCAGCGAGGGCTCGCCTGGCTCCCGGACCCACCGCGTACCTCAAGGTGAGCGAGGGCTGCGACCGGCATTGCGCGTACTGCACCATACCCTCCATCCGGGGCCCATTCGTTTCGGACACCCCTGACGCGATCGTCGCCGAGGCGCGTTGGCTCATCGAGCAGGGTGCCCGCGAGATCGTGCTGGTCGGTCAGAACATCGCATCGTACGGCGTGGACCTGTCCGGCGACAGCGACCTCTCTTCGCTCCTGCGCCGACTCGACGCCATCGACGAGCAGTTCCGTATCCGGCTCATGTACGTCCAGCCCGACGGGGTCACGGACGCCCTTCTCGAGACGATCGCGTCGTCACGCCACATCTGCCACTATCTCGACATCCCCGTCCAGCACGCCTCGGAAGCCGTCCTCCGTCGTATGGGGCGCCCCGGGGACCTCGGCACGCTCCGTGCGCTTCTCGACCGGATACGTGCGGCCCTGCCCGATGTCGTGCTCCGCACCACGGTCATGGCCGGCTTCCCCGGTGAGACCGACGACGACGCTGCGGTCCTCGAGGAGTTCATCCGCGAAGCGCGGTTCGACTACGCTGGGGTCTTCGTGTTCTCGCCTGAAGACGGCACCCGTGCCGCACGCCTTCCGGACCAGGTACCCACAGGAATCGCCGAGGAGCGCGCGCAGCGGCTGCGGGACATCGCCGACGAGACCGGCATCGAGCGCGCCGCCGGGAGGGTAGGGGAGACGTACACCGTCCTCGTCGAGGGTCCCGACGACGATGGTGACCTGTACGGTCGTACCTGCGGGCAGGCGCCCGAGGTCGATGGCATCACGTTCATCGAGGCCCACGTGGCGCCAGGCACGTTCGTGGACGTCCTCGTCACCGGCTCGGCCGGCTACGATCTCATCGGAGAGGTAACGTGATGCGCGACATCAACCTCGCCAACCGGATCACGATCCTCCGGATGGTCTTCATCCCGGTGTTTTTCGTGGTGCTCCTGGGCGAACTGCCCAGCGGCATCGTCGCGCCCTCGTGGTGGCTCATCGCCCAACCGTGGCTTGCCGCGCTGATCTTCGCGATACTCGCCGCCACGGATGCCGTTGACGGGCACATCGCCCGTTCCCGGAACGAGATCACCACCTTCGGCAAGTTCATCGATCCGCTCGCCGACAAGCTGCTGGTCACGGCGGCACTCGTGGCGCTCGTGGATCTCGAACGGCTGCCCTCGTGGATCGCCCTCGTGATCATCAGCAGGGAGCTCGTGGTGAGCGGCCTCCGCATGGTGGCGGTTGCCGAGGGACGTGTGATCGCGGCGTCATCGCACGGCAAGGTCAAGACGGTCCTTCAGGTCGTGGCCATCGTGTGCTTCCTCCTCAAGGACTCGGCGCTCCTGCAGGACCTCCTCGGCACCACCGGCCAACAACTGTTCGGGACGGTCTCCTGGGTCATCATGGGGGCGGCGATCGTGATGACGGTCCTGTCGATGATCGACTACTTCTACCACGCGCGTGACATACTCACCGGTCCATGGGAGCGGGAGGGGTGACGATGGCGGGTCTCGAGACCGCGGCAGTGGTCACCGTGGGCACCGAGCTCACAACGGGACACCGTTTGGACACCAACGGTGCCGAGGTCGCGCTCGCACTGGCCCACGCGGGCTACATCGTGAGCGAGATGGTCTCCGTACCCGACGACCGTGACATGATCGCCACGGCCCTGAGCGACCTGATAGCGCGCAGGACGCTCGTTGTGGTCACGGGTGGCCTCGGACCCACCCACGACGATGTCACCCGCGAGGCGGCCGCACACGTCGTCGGACGGGCCCTCCTGCGTGACGCGCGTATCGAAGAGGAGCTCGTCGCCCGCATCTCACCTCACAGGGAGCCTTCATCCGCCGTATCGCTGCTCCACCAGGCGGACATCATCGAGGACGCGGTCGTGATACCCGCGACGACCGGCACCGCGCCCGGACAGATCATCGACCACGACGGCCACACGCTCGTCCTGCTCCCCGGGCCACCGCATGAGATGCGCCCCATGCTCCGGGTCGCGCTTGCCGGACGTGTCGCCTCGGCTCCGCCGGTCACGCTTCGGTGCGTGGGCATCACGGAATCGGACGCCGGTCATCGCGTGCTGCCGCAACTCGAGCGCTATCCAGGCGTCGATCTCACGCTGCTCGGAGGGCCGGGGACGGTCGACGTCATCCTCGTGTCCACCACGGGAGATCCCGGACCGCTCGAGGACGCCCGCGCCGCCGCGGAGCAGGCACTGGCGGACACGTGCTTCTCAACAGACGGCTCCACGCTCGCGGAGACGGTCGTCAGGCTGGCGACCACCCGTTCGGCGGTCGTCGCCACCGCGGAGTCATGCACCGGGGGACTGGTCGCTTCGGCCATCACCGATGTCCCCGGGTCCTCGGTGATGTACACCGGCTCGGTCATCGCATACGCCAACGAGGCCAAGAGCGCGCTGCTCGGCGTGGATCCCGGGCTCCTGGCCGCGCACGGCGCCGTCTCAGCCAAGGTGGCTGCCGCCATGGCCGAGGGAGCGCTCCGGCTCCCCGGCGCCACCGTGGCCGTCGCCACGACGGGCGTCGCGGGTCCCACCGGAGGCAGCATCGAACGCCCCACGGGTACCGTGTGGTTCGCGCTCGCCGCAACGGGAGCCGCCACTCGCACTGAGGTGCATCGCTACGGAGGAGACCGCGGGATGGTCCGTCAGCGGGCGCGTACGACCGCGCTCGATCTTCTGCGTCGCACGCTCCTGGAGTCATGACGTGCCGCGTGCGTTCTTCGCCATAGCGTTGCCAGAGCCCGCACGAAACGCACTCATCCTCGCCCGAGACACGATCCTCGATTCCGATCCGTCGTGGGCAGGCGAGAAGTGGGTCCAGCCTGCGAATCTCCACATCACGACGCTCTTCCTCGGCGAGATGACGGAAAACGGTCTGCGTGGTGCGGCCGATGCCGCCCGCGGGGCCGTGGCGGACATGACGCCGTACCTTGTGTCGATCGACAGTGTGCGAGCGACGCCCGCGTTGCGGGCCGCCTCCATGCTCTGGGCGACGCCCTCGACGGCGAGCGACCCTACCGCCGAACTCGCGTCGCTTCTCGCGTCGGCCTGCACGTCATGCCGGCGGCCCGCACGACACCGTGGCTTCGCCACCCACGTGACCCTCTGCCGCACCCGCGAGCGAAGACGCATCTCCACTGAGGCTATCGACGCAGCCGCCTCACAGCTACGTTCACAGGGTGACTCCACCAGCGTGTCAGTGGCGGCGGTTACGCTGTTCACGTCCACGCTCACAAAGCGGGGGCCGATCTACGACCAGTACGCTGTCATACCCCTAACCGGTTGATTGACATCGAACACGTGTTCGTGTACGTTCGATGCAGCCTTCAGAGAGTCGCACGAGCCGGATAAGGAGCAGGCACCGATGGAACAGGACAAGAGCAAAGTCCTCGATCTCACACGCGAGCAGATCGAGCGCAAGTTCGGCAAAGGTTCTCTGATGCGGCTGGGAGAGGATGCAGCCACTCAGCAGGTGGCCTCGATCCCCACGGGTTCGCTGGCCCTGGACGCCGCTCTCGGCATCGGCGGCGTTCCGCGTGGCCGCATCGTCGAGATCTACGGTCCCGAGTCCTCGGGCAAGACCACTCTCGCGCTCCAGATCGTCGCCGAGGCGCAGCGGACCGGCGGCGTGGCCGCGTTCGTAGACGCTGAGCACGCGCTGGACCCGTCGTATGCGGCACGCCTGGGCGTCGATATCGACGACCTTCTTATCTCGCAGCCCGACACCGGTGAGCAGGCTCTTGAGATCACCGACATGCTCGTGCGATCCGGCGCCATCGACGTGATCGTGGTCGACTCGGTCGCGGCGCTCGTTCCCAGAGCGGAGCTCGAGGGGGAGATGGGTGACGTCACCGTAGGCCTGCAGGCCCGGCTCATGAGCCAGGCAATGCGCAAGCTCGCAGGCTCGCTCAACAAGTCGCAAACGACCTGCATCTTCATCAACCAGTTGCGCGAGAAGGTCGGCGTCATGTTCGGCAGCCCTGAGACGACCTCCGGCGGACGAGCATTGAAGTTCTATGCCTCCATCCGCATCGACATCCGTCGCATCGACTCGATCAAGCAGGGAACGGATCTCGTGGGCAACCGGGTCCGCGCCAAGGTGGTCAAGAACAAGGTCGCGCCTCCGTTCAGACAGGCCGAGTTCGACATCATGTACGGTCAGGGGATCTCCAAGGAGGGAAGCCTGCTCGACCTGGGCGTCGAGGAGGGCATCGTCCAGAAGTCAGGCGCCTGGTACAACTACGGTGAAGAGCGTCTCGGCCAGGGTCGTGAAGCGGCTAAGGATTTCCTGCGAGAGCACATCGATCTCCGGGACACCATCGACAAGCAGATCCGCGAGAAGCTCGGTCTCACCTCGCGCAATGGAAAGTCCGCAGAACAGAAGCCCGACGAGGCCGCCGGCAAGAAGAGCGAAACGGCAGCCAAGAAGACCGGCGCGTAGATCCCTCATGGAGCACGGCGAGGTAACGGCGATCACCTCGCGCCGTGGCTCAAAGCGGCGCGAGGTACACGTGAGCGGCGATCAGTGGGCCATCATGCCCGCCGCAATCGTCAAGGCGCTCGGACTACAGGTGGGTGACACCATCGCCCTCGGTGACGTGCTCGTCCGCCGTCTCGAGATCGAGCCTCAGCACGCCCGTGAGCGCGCATTCCGGCTGCTGGCGTATCGAGAACGTAGCACTAAGGAGATGGCTGATCGGTTGACGGACGACGGGTATCTGCAGTCGATTGTCGCCGACACCGTCTCGTGGCTCACGGATACAGGCTTGCTCGATGATGAGCGCTTCGCCGAGCAGATGGCACGCACCATGATCATCCTACGGGGGTTCGGACGACAGCGCGCACTTCGTGAGCTGCGCCGATTCGGTATCGTCGACGACAGCGCAGCGCGCGCCCTCGATGCGGTAGCGCCTGCTGAAGGAGAGGACGACCGTGCATTCGAGATTGCACGCCGTCTGTCCCGTCCCTCGGATTCTGTGGACCGGCTTGCCTCGCGTCTCGTTCGCCGAGGGTTCTCCGCCTCGGATGCGCTCAACGCCGCCAGGTCATGCGTGTCGCCCTCCGGGACCGCCGAACCGGATGATGCCTGCTGAGCGTCCCGTTATCCCTGCTCAGGCGGTGCGTCTCTCTTGACGTGACATAGCCCTCCCGAGTACGATTGCCACGGCAAATGCGATCGAGACGCTCCGATAGACGTCGGGCGTGTCGTGTGGTTCTTCAGTGAGATGAAGTCGGCACCGCCTCGAAAGGGGTCGGTGCACGTATCGTATCCATAGACGAACCGAACTCTATCGTATCTGCCGGGCGGTCGTGCCCGGCGCTCCGGTTCCAAGGGTAGGGGTATACCCTCCGGGCACCAGGTGCACCGTTCGTTCACCAACAAGACGATGGACAACGCACCGATACCCGGAAGGGAGGGCACGCCCGATGGGACCCGTCATCTATGCACTTCTCGGACTCGTCATCGGCGTCGTCCTCGGCATGGTCATCAACCGCTTCATCATCGCCGGCAAGACCACCCGCGCTCGCGAAGCCGCGGAACGGCTCCTCGCCGATGCAGAGAAGCAGGCCGAGACGACCCGCAAGGAGATGCTCCTCGAGGCGAAAGATGAGATTCTCCGCCTCAAAGGTCAGGCAGAAGAAGAGGCCAAGGAGCGGCGCAAGGAGCTCGGGGCGCTCGAGAACAGACTCCTCCAGCGCGAGGAGTCGCTCGACCGTCGTACCGACTCGCTCGATAAGCGTGAGCACCAGTTGTCGAGCCAGGCGGGACAGATCATCAAGAGAGAGAAGGAGCTCGAGGACGCCATCGCCGACGAGAAGGCGCGGCTCGAGTCGCTCGCTGGTATGACGACGGAGGAAGCCAAGTCGGTGCTCCTTGAGCGCGTCAGGCAGGACGTGTCGCATGATTCGGCCATGATCGTCCGCGAGGCCGAACAACGCGCCCGTGAGGAAGCCGACCGCAAGGCCCGCAACATCATCGGGATCGCGATCGGTCGTGTCGCCGCCGATCACACCGCCGAGTCGACAGTTTCGGTCGTCCACATCCCGTCGGACGACCTCAAGGGCCGCATCATCGGTCGCGAGGGTCGCAACATCCGCGCGTTCGAACAGCTCACCGGAATCAACCTCATCATCGACGACACCCCTGAGGCGGTCATCCTCTCGAGCTTCGATCCTGTGCGACGCGAGGTAGGACGCATCACGCTGGAGAACCTCATCGCCGACGGCCGGATCCACCCGGCCAGGATAGAAGAGATGTTCAAGAAGGCAGAGCAGCTCGTGGACCAGCAGGTGTTCGAGGCTGGAGAGCAGGCGGTGTTCGACACCGGCGTGCACAACCTCCACCACGACATCGTGCGCACCCTCGGCCGGCTCCGCTATCGCACGAGCTACGGCCAGAACGTCCTCAACCATTCGCTCGAGGTCGCATACCTATCAGGCGTCATGGCGGCTGAGCTCGGACTCGATCCCACGCTCGCAAAGCGCGCCGGTCTTCTCCATGACCTTGGCAAGGCCATCGACCATGAGATCGAGGGCCCGCACGCCGTCATCGGCGCCGACCTCGCCCGTAGGCTTGGCGAGAACAAAGAGGTAGTGCACTGTATCGAGGCTCACCACGGGGACGTCGAACCCCAGACCGTAGAAGCCGTCATCGTTCAGGCGGCGGACGCCATTTCCGCTGCCCGCCCCGGCGCTCGGCGCGAGACGCTCGAGAGCTACATCAAGCGTCTCGAGAAGCTGGAGTCGCTCGCCGAGTCCCACAAGGGTGTCGAGAAGTCCTACGCTATGCAGGCTGGTCGCGAGATCCGTGTCATGGTCAAGCCCGAGGATGTATCCGATGCCGACTCCACGCTCATGGCGCGCGACATCGCCAAGCAAATCGAGGAGGAGTTGCAGTACCCGGGCCAGATCAAGGTCATGGTCATCCGCGAAAGCCGGGCAGTGGAATATGCCAAGTGACACCCGACCGGACAGACCGAACGGACGTCCAGGAGTACGTGAAGGGACCGCATGCGGTCCCTTCACTCTTGAGAAGGAAGGCCTGCCGTGGCACCCTTGGTGAGCGATGAGCGAACATGACCCTCTGATAGATTTCGTCACCAACGTGTCGGGCGATGGCTACCTCAAGGTCGAGGAGAGCCTCGGTGACGGCTACGTTCGCCTCCGGGTACCCGAGGCTGAACGGCGTCAGGCGGAGCACGATATCCGAAGCGTCGAGGACATCGTCGTCGAGCTTCTCCGAAACGCACGTGATGCCCACGCCCAGCGGATATTCGTCGCCACCACACGAGAAGGCTCCACCCGCACCCTAACGATGATCGATGATGGTGTGGGTATCCCGCCAGCGCTGCAGGACACTGTCTTCGAACCGCGGGTCACGTCCAAGCTGGAGACCATGGTGATGGACCGATGGGGAGTCCACGGGCGCGGAATGGCGCTCTACTCCGTCCGATCCAACGTGGTGAGTGCCCGGGTTGCATGCTCGTCGCTGCACAAGGGCGCGTCCATCTCAGTCATCACCGATTCCGAGCGGCTCACCGAACGTGCCGATCAGTCCACCTGGCCCACGGTCGAGCCCGACGACTCCGGGAGACTCCACGTTGGGCGCGGGCCCCACAACATCATAAGGCGGCTCGTGGAGTTCGCGTGCGAGCACCCCGAACTCGAGATTTACCTCGGCACTCCCACAGAGGTCCTGGCCACCCTGCACTCCCTTGGACGGATGCAGTTGGACATAGCCGATCTGATGTTCTGCGAGGACCTCGAGCGCCTGGTCGTCTGGCAGCGCCCCGCCGCGTGCTCCGATGCAGCGGAACTCACCGCCATCGCTGACACCATCGGGCTGATGGTATCCGAGCGGACGGCGCACCGTGTCCTGGCAGGGGAACTCGCCCCGCTCGAGCCGATACTTGCGACGCTCGCGGTGGCCGACGAGCCCGAGAAGTCCTCTGCGCCGGACATCTACCGTGACCGCCGCTCGCTCCGCCTTCACCACGATGACCTCGTCGCATTCCGTGCGGAGCTCACCCGCGCCTTCGACGTGATCGCCGAGCGATACTACGTCAGCCTGAGAGGCGAGCCCCGCATCACCGTGGGACGCGACTCCGTGAACGTGCGTTTTCCGATCGAGAAGGAAGACTGATCGCCGCGTGCCACGGGGATTCTTCCGGCTACGCCTATGCGGTATACTCCAGTCACACACGGCCCGCGGCGGCCGCGCAGCCGAATCAGACCATAAGACGCACCAGTGACCACACAAGCGATCGTAGACTCTATCCGCAGCACGGGAGGCGCCGTGGAGGTTCTCAAGGTATCCACCAAGTCGAGTCCCAACTCTGTTGCCGGCGCGCTTGCCGGCGTCGTCCGCGAGCAGGGTTCCGTGGAGATCCAGACCGTGGGGGCCGGCGCGCTCAATCAGGCCGTCAAGGCCATAGCGATCGCCCGGGGCTTCGTGGCTCCGATGGGGCTCGATCTGATCTGCACACCAGCCTTCGCTGACATCGAGATCAACGGCGAAGAGCGCACCGCTATCCGCCTCCTTGTGGAGCCCCGGCAGCCCAACCATCTGTAGCACCGTATGCCCAAGCCGGATCTCCACCTCCACTCGACCTTCTCCGACGGACTGCTCACGCCCGAGGAGATCGTAACGCTGGCGATTCAAGCCCATCTGCCAGCGATCGCCATCACCGACCACGACTGCATCGACGGCGTCAAACCTGCGCAGTCCGCTGCGGCCGGCACGGGTCTGCTGGTCATACCAGCGGTAGAGCTGTCGGCTACCTACGACGGCCGCTCGCTGCACATACTCGGCTACCACATCGCCATCACGTCAGAGCGGCTCCGTGCACGGCTGGCAGACCTCCGTTCAGCCAGACTTGAGCGTGCTCGCATTATCGTCGACGCCCTTCGTGCCGGCGGCTACGAACTCGATCCCGACGACATATTGCGCCCTTCCAGCGAAGGCGTGGTCGGCAGGGCGCACATCGCCCGACAGCTCGTCGAACAAGGTATCGCCCGCGACATGGACGACGCCTTCCGCCGTTTTCTCGCCGACGATGCGCCGTACTACGTGCCCAAGCCGTCCACTCCTGCGGTGGCTGCCATCTCCTGGGTGATCGAGTCGGGAGGCGTCCCCGTCCTGGCGCACCCAGGACTCAGCCGGGTGGACGACCTCATCCCCGCACTGGTAGACCACGGACTCGCGGGACTGGAGGCGTACCACGCGTCCCACGATCCCGGCACGGCGACACGCTACGTTGAGATGGCCGAGCGGTACGACCTCATCGTCACCGGCGGCTCCGACTTCCACGGATCCGAGCGCGAGGGTGGGCCCATCGGCTCCTCGGGCGCTCCGGATGGTGCGATCCGCCGTCTCGAGGCCGCCAGAATCCGGCGGGAGGGGTCGCGATGAGCCGCTACATCATCCATACGTTCGGATGCCAGATGAACAAGCACGACTCCGAGCGGATGGCGGGCCTGCTGGAAGCCGCGGGCCACGTTCGCGCGCCCTCCAACGATGAGGCCGATATCATCGTCTTCAACACCTGCGCGGTCCGGGAGACCGCCGTCGACCGCCTCTACGGACAGGTGGCGTCGCTGAAGGCGCTCAAGACAGGGGGCCGCCCGGACGTCCTCATCGCGGTGGGCGGCTGCGTCGGACAGCGGGATGGCGAGCGCATGCTGCGTGAGCTTCCCCATGTCGATGTCGTGTTCGGCACGCACACCATCCACGAGCTGCCGTCGCTGCTCGACGCCGCCGCGTCGGGTCGTCCGCTCGCCAGTGTCGCCGAGGAGACCGACCGCTTCGCAAGCGATCTCCCTTCCGTACGCGAACACCGGTGGCACGCCTGGGTGCCGATCACCGTGGGGTGCGACAACCATTGCTCGTACTGCATCGTGCCGTACGTCCGTGGCCCTGAGCGGAGCCGCCGCTTCGAGGACGTCGTGACAGAGGTCGCGTCGCTCGCTTCGGACGGCGTCGTCGAGGTCACCTTGCTCGGACAGAACGTCAACTCGTACGGGCGTGACCGCTATGGCTCGCCGCGTTTCGCGCAACTGCTCCATGCGGTCGCCGAGACGGGCATGCAACGGATCCGCTTCGCCACCAGCCACCCGAAGGACCTCTCCAGCGAGACCATCGAGGCCTTCGCTTCCATCCCGTCACTCATGCCGTACCTGCACCTGCCGGTGCAACACGGCTCCAACCGGATACTCGCGGCGATGAACCGAGGCTACACCAGAGAGCAGTACCTCGAGCGTATCGACCGCCTCAGGGATGTGGTCCCCGGGATCGCGTTGTCAACGGACATCATCGTGGGCTTCCCCGGCGAGACGGATGACGACTTCGAGCAGACGCTGGACCTGGTAGAGCGTGTGGCATACGACCATGCGTTCACGTTCATCTACTCTCCGCGCGAGGGAACACCGGCTGCGGCGCTCGCCGATGCTGTGCCCCGCGACGTCGCGCAGTCCCGTTTCGACCGTCTCGCCACATCGGTGCGGTCGCTGTCCCTCGCGTCGAACGAGCGCGCAGTGGGTGAGGCTGTCGATTGCCTGGTGGAGGGGTCATCGCGTCGTGACCCGCGCGTGCTCTCGGCGCGAACACCTCACAACCGGCTGATCCACGTGCCGCTTCCAGTAGGGGAGACCGCCGCAGAACACGCGGGTTCGGTGGCACGGATCCTCATCACCGGAGCCCATCCTTGGTTCCTCACAGGCGAATTCGCGGCGCCTCCCGTTTAGGCATCTCTCGCTCACGGGAATGCACGTGACAGCCAGGAGGTGATGACCATGCAAGGATCCGTTCTCGGTATCATCGCCCCTCACCCGCCGATCATGGTCGCCGAGGTGGGGAAGGACCGAGCGCGCGTCACGGCGGAATCGTCCGACGCGATGGCGGCTGCCGCCCGTCTGCTCGCCGCGTTCTCGCCCGACACCATCGTGCTGATGTCTCCCCATGCGCCTGCGGCACGCGATGCGTTCCTGATCGATACGTCCGCCCAGCTTGCGGGGGACCTCGGACAGTTCGGCGCGTCACAGGTCCGGCTCGCGCCCACCGGAGACCCGCAGCTTGCCCTGGCGATCATCGACACCGCCACGGAGGCCGGCATCCCCGTCGCTCCACGCTCCTCAAGTCCGCTGCTGGAGCCGGGCGCGCTGGATCACGGGTCGCTGGTCCCTCTCAGCTTCCTCGACCGGGCCGGTGAGTACCCGCTCGTGGTCCTCTCCTTGTCCTTCCTGCCGCTGTCCACCCACCGCGCGCTGGGAAGCGCTGTCCGTGACGCCGCCGGCCGCCTCGGACGGCGCGTCGCATTCCTGGCAAGCGGCGACTGCAGCCACCGGCTGACACACGAGGCTCCCGCGGGCTTCTCGCCGAGGGGTGCAGAGTTCGACCGTGAGTTGTTGGATCTGCTTAAGACGGGTGACTTCGAAGGACTCATGCATATCGATGGAGACCTCATCGACGCAGCCGGTGAGTGCGGACTCCGTTCGTTCGTGACCCTCGGCGGCTTCCTTGAGGGAAGCGGGTTCCACACGCGCGTCCTTGCGTACGAGGGTCCCTGGGGCGTGGGCTACACCACGGCCGTGGCGGCGTCGCCCGATCTTCTCGCGCTTCTCGACACCGCGGAGACATCGGAGAGTCCGCATCCGAGCGCGCCCGTGGCGCTCGCACGGCGGACGATCGAGACTTTCCTCCGAGAGCACAGGATCGTATCTCCACCCGAGCTTGAGGGATTGCTGCAACAGCGTCGGGGGGCGTTCGTGAGCTTGCACCGCCATGGCGAGCTCCGCGGCTGTATCGGCACGATCGCGCCCACGACCCCCTCGCTCGCCGAGGAGATCGTACACAACGCCATCCAGGCTGCCACGGCAGATCCCCGGTTCCCCCCGATGACCGCCGACGAATTGGACGACCTTGAGATATCCGTGGACGTCCTGGGTACGCCTGAGCCAGCATCGATGGACGACCTGGACCCGTCGGTCTACGGCGTGATCGTCTCGGCCGACTGGCGCCGTGGTCTGCTGCTTCCCGACCTGGACGGTGTGGACACCGCCGAACAGCAAGTGGCCATCGCCCGGCACAAGGCGGGCATCGGGCCTGACGAGCGGATCACGATCGAGCGCTTCCGCGTGGACAGGTACCACTGAGCATGGGAAGCCCCGGTGTCGTTGCGATCGTAGGGCCCACAGCCGTCGGCAAGAGCGCCGTGGCCGAGTCGGTGGCTGTCGCGCTCGGCGGCGAGATCGTCAGCGCCGACTCGATGCAGATCTACCGCGGTCTCGATATCGGGACCGCAAAGACCCCTCCCGCTGAGCGACGCGTCCGATACCACTGCGTCGACCTCGTCGAACCCGGACAGCCGTACTCCGCTGCGCTCTTCCAGAGAGACGCGCGTGCAGCGATCGACGGCATCCTCGCACGTGGCTCCACACCGGTCATCGTCGGCGGCACGGGGCTCTACGTGCGCGCCGCGCTCGATGCCATGGACTTCCCCGCGGGCGAGACCGGCACGCCTCTCAGGGCGCACCTTGAGGAGAGGGCCCGCGCAGGACAGGGACAGGCGCTGCACGCTGAGCTCGCCTCCCTGGACCCGGAGTCGGCTGCGCTCATCCACCCCAACAACACACGACGCGTGATACGGGCCCTCGAGATGCTGCACGAGGGTCGTCCCTATGCCAGGCAGGCGCGCGACTTCCGCCGAAGACAGTCACACTACCCGGACACCCGTTACTTCGGCCTGACTCTCGACCGCGCGACTCTCTATGAGCGTATCGACGCCCGGGTCGACGACATGTTGTCCAAAGGCCTTCTCGACGAGATCGGCTCACTCGTCGCCGCGGGACTTGAAGACGCCCTCACCTCGTCGCAGGCCATCGGCTACAAGGAGCTCGTCCCCATCGTGACGGGCGGATCGGATATCGCAGCGGCCGTCGTACGCGTCAAGCAGGCCACACGGAGGTACGCCAAGCGTCAGCTCACCTGGTTCCGGGCCGACCCGAGGATCGAGTGGGTGGATGTGGACGGCATGACCGCGCTCGAGACGGCCCAGCGCATCCTCCACCTGATAGAATCATCGGGAGCCCAGACCCAGGGAGGATCCACGTGAAGATTGACTTCACCAAGATGAACGGCCTCGGCAACGACTTCGTGATGATCGACGACCGGGACGAGGCGCTTGATTTCGCCCCGGAGGCGGTGGCCTGGTTCTGCGACCGGCACTTCGGAGTAGGCGCTGACGGGCTAATCCTCGTGCGCCGATCCACCACGCCAGACGCCGAGTGGTACATGCATTACTACAACGCCGACGGCTCCCTTGCCGAGATGTGCGGCAACGGGGCCCGCTGTTTCGCCAAGTATCTCGTGGATCATGGACTGATCCCGCGCGACGCCTCAGCGCTGACCATCGAGACGCTGGGCGGCCTCAAGCCGGTGACCTTCACCCGCGATGACGATGGCATGCTCGAGACCGCCACGGTCGACATGGGCGAACCACTCTTCTCACCCGAGGAGATCCCCGCCGCGTTCGAGGGCACCCAGGTCTACGACTGTCCCGTCGAGACCCCGTACGGCACCGTTCACGTCACCGGCGTGAACATGGGTAATCCTCACGCCGTGATCTGGGTGGATGACGTCGAGACCGCGCCGGTGGATACGGTCGGGCCATACCTTGAGCGGCACGAGCGCTTCCCCAACGGCACGAACGTCGAGTTCGCCCAGCTCATCGACAACGAGACCGTTCGTATGCGTGTCTGGGAGCGAGGCGTGGGGGAGACCCTCGCATGCGGCACCGGGGCATGCGCAGTGGCGGTGGCGGCCACGCTCTCCTGCCGCACCGGTCGTGACAGCACCGTCCAGCTCCCCGGAGGCGATCTCCTGATCCGGTGGCACGAGAACGACCACGTCTACATGACCGGCTCGGCGGCCGTCTCGTTCACCGGTACTGTCGAGCTTCCGGAGGAGGAATAGGGGGCCCTGTACGCACCGCCGGCGCGCCACCGCTGGTCTGCTACGATGTCCGAAGCCGGCACGCTGCCGGCGCCCCGGCTTCCCTAAGGAGATGACGCACGTTGAGGATCGCACGCCGCGTGGCCGACCTTCCGCCGTACCTGTTCGCAGAGATCGACCGCAAGAAGGCCCTGAAGGAGGCGGAGGGCGTCGACGTCATCTCGCTCGGCATAGGCGACCCCGACCTGCCCACACCGCAGCGCATCATCGATGCCATGGCCACGGCGATCACCGACCCGAAGAACCACCAGTATCCTGCGTACGCCGGATCCCGCCCCTACCGCGCAGCCTGCGCTGAGTGGATGCGGCGGCGGTTCGGCGTGCAGTTCGACCCTGATGCCGAGGTGCTCGCGCTCATCGGATCCAAGGAAGGCATCGCGCATCTCTTCCCCGCGTTCGTGGATCCCGGCGACTACACGCTGGTCCCCGGTGTGGGCTACCCGGTCTACACCACGGGTGGCGTCCTGGTGGGCGGCAAGACACAATACATGCCCATGAACGAGGAGAACGACTGGCTCGCCGACTTCGAATCGACGCCGGAGGACGTGTTGTCCAGGGCGAAGATGATGTTCATCAGCTACCCCAACAACCCCGCCGCAGTCGCCGCGCCCGTGGAGTACTTCGATCGTGCGATCGCGTTCGCCAAGAAGCACGACCTGCTGCTCGTCCACGACAACGCGTACTCGGAGATCGGCTTCGACGGCTACCTGCCGCCGAGCATCATGGAGCGCCCTGGCGCCCGCGACGTGGCGATCGAGCTGTTCAGCTGCTCTAAGTCGTACAACATGACCGGCTGGCGTATCGCGTTCGCCTGTGGCAACGCCGAGGCGATCAAGACGCTGGGCACCGTGAAGAGCAACATCGACTCCGGCGCCTTCACCGCGGTCCAGGATGCCGCCATCGAGGCCATGCTCGGGCCTCAGGACGATGTGGCCGAGATGCGAGCTGTCTACCAGCGCCGCCGGGATCAGGTCCTTGCCGCGCTCGAGACGATCGGACTGTCTGCGCGCCCGTCAGCTGGCACCATCTACGTCTGGGCGCGTATCCCGAAAGGGTACACCTCGGCCGAGTACGCCGGACTCGTGCTCGACAAGGCCGGCGTCGTCGTCCCTGCCGGTAGCGCATACGGCCCGGACGGCGAGGGCTACATCCGCATCTCCCTGGCCACGCCCGACGACCGGTTGGCGGAAGCGCTGCAGCGCATGGCCGACAGCCTGTAAGGAGCGCCGCCTCAGCATGGCGCGAGACCTGTACGAGGTCGTAGGAGACGCGGAAGAGCGCGCTGTCCTGGTGGGCATTGACCGGGCCCGGTCCGACGGCTGGACACTCGACGACGACCTCGCCGAGCTGCGCCGGTTGGTGGACACGGCCGGAGCCGTCGTGGCCGGAGTGGTCACCCAGCGCATGGACCGTCCCAATCCGCGCACGTTCATCGGCAGCGGCAAGGCCGAGGAGGTCGAGCGGATTGCGTGCGAAGCTGGCGCCACGATGGTGGTGTTCGACGATGACCTCAGCCCGAGCCAGCAGGCGAACCTCGAGGGGCTGTTGCCGCAGGTGCGGGTGATCGACCGGACCCAGTTGATTCTCGACATCTTCGCCCTGCACGCGGTGAGCCACGAAGGGAAGCTCCAGGTCGAGCTGGCCCGGCTCGAGTACGTGTTGCCCCGGCTCCGCGGCATGTGGGGACACCTCGAGGCCGAGCGACTCGGCGGCGGACGCGGCGCCCGATTCGGCGCCGGCGAGTCGCAGCTGGAGTCAGACCGACGACTCACCCGCAAGAGGATCTCCGAACTCAAGCGGGAGCTCAAGCATGTGGCCCGCGCACGCGCGACGCAACGCGCCTCACGGGCGCGCTCAGGTGTCTTCCGCATCGCCCTCGTCGGCTACACCAACGCGGGCAAGTCGACGCTCCTCAACGCGCTCACCGATGCGGGTGTCCTCGCGCAAGACCAGCTGTTCGCCACACTCGATGCGACCACACGGCGTCTCGACCTCCCCGATGGTCGCACCGTCACGCTTACAGACACGGTCGGCTTCATCAACAAGCTTCCCCACGGCCTCGTAGAGGCGTTCAAGTCCACGCTCGACGAGGTCCGGGAGGCCGACCTGTTGCTCCATGTGGTGGATGCCTCCCACGCCAACCGTGATGCGCAGATGGCCGCCGTGAAGATCGTTCTCCAGGAGATCGGCGCCTCGGGAAGACCGCAGCTCGTGGTGTACAACAAGTGCGACCTGTTACCCGCAGGAGAATGTGAAAGCCTCTCAAGCGCGCCGGGCGCCGTCGTGGTCTCCGGCGCCACCGGTATGGGGCTGGAGACGCTCCTCGAGCGTATCGCCACGATCGCCGCACAGGGCGATGTGCCACTCACGGTGACGCTTCCCTACGACAGGGGCGATCTCGTCCGGGTAGCCCATGAGCATGGCCATATACTCTCCGAGGAACACCTGCCCGAGGGCACTCGTCTGACCGTGGTGCTCACGGACGAGATCCGTGGACGCTTCTTCGAGTACCTCCCGGTCCATGAGTCCGAACCGGAGGACTGGGAGACCTGACGCAAGCGCGGCGCTGACTCTTCAGATTCGACGGAAGAGAGCGACGACCTTGCCCAGGACCGAGAGATCGGCGTGTTCGTCGACGTAGATCGGATCCATCGTCGGGTTCTCCGGCTGCAGCCGGACACGGCCGTCTTCACGGAAGAAGCGCTTCACGGTCGCATCTTCGTCGATCATGGCCACGACGATGTCGCCGTTGGTGGCGGTCGACTGCTGCCGCACCACCACGAAGTCTCCGTCGAGTATGCCTGCTTCGATCATGCTCTCTCCCTTGACCCGGAGCACGAACGTCTCCTCGCCGGCGAACGAGGCGGGGAGGGGGAGTGTCGCCTCGATGTTCTCAGCGGCGAGTATCGGCGACCCGGCTGCGACCTGCCCCACGAGGGGAACGGCCTGGACGCTGTCGTAGTCGATCGCGCGCTCGTTGTCACGGTAGTCGAGCACCTCCAGCGCACGCGGCTTCGACGGATCCCGCCGGATCAACCCCTTCGACTCCAGAGCGGCCAGATGCGAGTGAACGGTCGATGATGATGACAACCCGACAGCTTCACCGATCTCCCGCACGGAAGGGGGGAACCCACGTCGATGGATGTCTGCACGTATGAAGTCGAGTATCTGGCGCTGGCGCACCGTAAGCACGCGCTTGTAGACCATCGCTCTTCCCTTCGACCGTGAGTGATGCGGGTCCGACACGAGTGTACGCCAACGACCAGGCGTGGTGCAAACACATGTTCGTATCGGCACTTGCATACCGAACAGCTGTTCGTATATCATCAGAGTAACGAACACATGTTCGTACGGCCTTCTTCGATGTCAGACCCGTCAGTTACGGTCACATCGGACAGTCGCCGAGGAGGAACCGATGGAGGCAGTGATGGTAGGGCACACCGGCCGAGCACACGATGACACGGCATGCAGGCTGACGCAGACTGTACGCCGAAATGGACAGGTGTCCACGATCGACCCGCTCATAGTGCGTCGCGTCACGCGAGTGGCGTTCGTCCTGCTCCTCGCTGCTGCCGCCATCGTCGTGGTCATCTCCCACGCGTACCAGCCTGAGCATCCGACACCTGCCGCCTGGTCATCAGTCACCGTTGCTGAGGGATCCTCGCTCTGGGACGTCGCTTCAGCCAACCCGGTGCCCGGCCTTAGCACACGTGAGACGATGGCCCTCATCCGTGAAACCAACGGTCTCAGGTCTTCGGCCCTGATGGCCGGTCTGGTACTCCGTGTGCCGTCAACAAGCGATCCGCATCTCGCCATGGCCGCCCGGTGACGCTACTGCGCTGAGCGATTGTTCCAGGCGCCCTTGAGCGCCTCCTCCGTCTGTCGCGCGGAGACCGTGCGCAACCTGCGAAAGATGCATTGTCGCCCCATATCTTGTGTGCTAGGCTTCATCCAGGCCAAGATGTGGGGGACACGCCGATGAAGTGCCCTTTCTGCGGACACAGCGAGACAAAGGTCGTGGACTCTCGGGATTCAGAGTCCCAGGACGCCATCCGACGTCGGCGCGAATGTCTCGAGTGTGCCAAGCGGTTCACCACCTACGAACGGCGCGAAGAGATGCCTCTCATGGTGGTGAAGAAGGACGGTTCGACCGAGCCGTTCGACCGGGGGAAGCTGTTGCGTGGGCTGATAGTGGCAACAGCCAAACGGCCGGTCACCACTGCTGTGCTTGAGGAACTCATCGACGACATCGAGTCGGAGCTGCACAACGCGATGCAGTACGAGATTCCTGCCAAGCGACTCGGAGACATGGTCCTCATGCGCCTCCTCGACCTGGACAAAGTGGCGTACATCCGTTTCGCATCGGTGTACAAGGAGTTCAACGACCTCGACAGCTTCACCTCCGAGTTGACGCGTCTCGGCGGCAGGAAGCGACGCTCCGGGGGCTCTGACTAGTTGGAGGACCTGCTTGTGGAAGTGAAGCTCTTCGTTCGCGAGGACTGTCCTGGGTGCCCTGCCGCCCGCCGTGCATGCAACGGGTTCGCGAATCTCTCCATCTATGATCTCTCCGAGCCTTCCGGCTTCGCCGCCGCGTCTGCCATGAACGTCGATGTGGCCCCCTCGGTCCTCGTGCTCGACTCTTCGGGTTCCGAGGTGGCGGCATGGCGCGGCACGGTGCCTGAGGCGTCCGACATCCGAGCAGTGCTGGCCAACTGATCCGATGGCTGCCATCACCGTTCCCATCAAGCGCCTCGATCCCGGGCTGCCGCTCCCGGTCTACGCACATCGGGGGGATGCCGCCGTAGACCTGTACGCGACACAAGACCGCACCATCGCACCTTTCGAACGCGCGTTGATCGGAACGGGCATCGCAGTAGCCATCCCTGAGGGTCATGCCGGCTTCGTCCAGCCCCGAAGCGGCCTCGCACTCCGACACGGGCTCTCCTTCGTGAACACCCCGGGACTCATCGACAGCAGGTACCGCGGCGAGATCAAGGTCATCGCCATCAACTTGGATCCATCGGAGCCCATAGAGGTCTCTCGTGGCGACAAGATCGCCCAGCTCGTCATCCAGCCCGTCGAGCATGTCACGTTCGCAGAGACCGATGAACTCGACACCACCGAGCGAGGGGAGCGCGGTTTTGGCAGCTCCGGTATCTGAAGGTCTCACCCTCCATTCGCGGCATGACCGTCGCCGACGCACGGCGCCCGACGGTGTGCATCCACAGAAGCGGATCACCCCCGGGACGACGAGAGGGGGAATGGCCGCAGCGGCATGACGCCCTGCTCCGATGGCGGCAGGTCCGTCCTGTGGAGCGCTTTCCCGCAAGTACCAACGATCAAAAAGGGCTGATGCTATGGACACGTTCTTCAAGTTCCAAGAGCGAGGTACCACCCTCAAGACCGAGATCCTTGCAGGTGTGGTCACGTTCATGACGATGGCGTACATCATCTTCGTGAACCCCGGCATCCTTTCGGCGGCATTCGGTGATGCTGGCGCCGAGTGGATTCCCGCACTTGCCACCGCGACCGCGCTCGGTGCTACCCTCATGTGCCTCGCGATGGGGCTCATCGCCAACCGTCCACTCGCACTCGCCTCGGGCATGGGTCTGAATGCGGTCGTCGCATTCAGCATCATCCTCGGAGCCGGCGTGCCGTGGCAGGTCGGCATGGCGGTGGTCTTCGTCGAGGGCATCGTCATCTTGCTGCTCGTGATGACAGGCCTGCGCAAGGCGATCATGAACGCTATCCCGATCAACCTCAAGCGCGCGATCGGCGTGGGCATCGGGCTGTTCATCACCTTCATCGGCCTGGTCGACGGCGGACTCGTGACCGCCAACCCGGCAACCCTCGTCCAGCTCGGCGACTTCAGCAATCCGGCCGTATGGGTCACCCTCATCGGTCTGGTCGCTATCTTCGCTTTCATGGCGCTCAAGGTGAAGGGCGACATCCTGTTGGGCATCCTGGTCGCCGCGGCGGCCGCACTCATCTTCGGCGTCACCGAGCTCCCGAAGGAGATCGTCGCGACGCCTGACTTCCGCACGTTCTTCGCCCCGTTCCAGCAGGTCGACGGAAAGATGGCTTTGCTCCACCTCTTCACCCCGACGCTGCTGCTCTTCGTCTTCGCGGTGATGCTGACCGACTTCTTCGACACCATGGGAACCGTGCTCTCCGTGGGCGAGCAGGCGGGCTTCGTGGATGAGGACGGCATGGTGCCCGGGATCCGCAACATCCTGGCTGTCGACTCGATCGCGGCTGCCGTAGGCGGCCTCTTCGGTGCCAGCTCCATCACCACGTACATCGAATCCGCCGCAGGTGTGGCCGAGGGCGGCCGTACGGGCCTTACCTCGGTTGTCACTGGCCTTCTCTTCGCACTTACGGTGTTCTTCACGCCGGTGATTGCGATGATCGGTGGCTCGACCTCCATAACCGCTGGCGCGCTCATCGTGGTCGGCTTCCTGATGATGACCAACATCAAGGAGATCCCCTGGACCGACTTCGAGAACGCCTTCCCGGCATTCCTCGTTATCGTCGGCATACCGCTGACCTACAACATCAGCTACGGCATCGGGCTCGGGTTCATCACCTTCGTCCTCATCAAGCTGCTCCATGGCAAGGCCCGGGAGATCCACTGGCTGATGTACATCACGAGCGTGCTCTTCGTGATCGCATTCGTCCTGCCCAGCATCCAGGCTGCGATAGGCTAGGAGGCGCACGTGGCACAGCGCACGATTCAGACTGACGAGAAGCTGCCCGTACTGCAGGCGATACTGCTTGCACTCCAGCACCTCATGGCCATGTTCGGGGCAACGGTCCTCGTTCCGATCCTCACCGGGCTCGATCCGTCACTGGCCATCATGACATCAGGTGCCGGCACGATCCTGTACCTCATCCTCACCAGGAACAAGATCCCGAGCTACCTCGGCTCCTCGTTCGCCTTCATAGGCCCGATCGCCGCCGTAGCCGCGACGAAGGGTATCCCCGAGGCGCTCGGCGGCCTGGTGGTCGGCGGTCTGCTCTACGTGGTGGTCGCACTGATCATCAAGGCGTTCGGATCGGGTTGGCTGAACAAGGTCCTGCCTCCCGCACTCGTCGGAGCCGTGGTCATCGTGATCGGACTCGGGCTTGCGGGTGTGGCCGTCGGTATGGCGACCAACGGAGGCGGGAACGCGTTCGATCTCAAGAACCTTATCGTCGCCCTCGTTACACTGTGCGCGGCGATCGCGTTCTCAAGCTACTTCAAGGGCTTCCTGTCCACCATCCCGGTGCTGCTGGGAATCGTGGTGGGGTACGTCTTCGCTGCATTCATGGGCATGGTCGACTTCCAGCCCGTCATCGATGCCGCGTGGATAGGTCTGCCGACGCTCGTGTTCCCCAAGTTCGACGTCGGTGCGATCCTGATCATCGCTCCAGTGGCGCTGGTCGTCATCATCGAGCACATCGGGCATCTGCTCGTCGTCAATGAGATCGTCGGCAAGGACTTCACCCCGATGTTGCCTGAGTCTCTCGCCGGAGATGGTCTGGCCACCGCGCTCTCCGCAATGGTGGGCGGCACGCCATCCACCACGTACGCCGAGAACATCGGGGTCATGGCGGTCACCAAGGTGTACGCGACCCAGATCTTCTGGTACGCGGGTGCGTTCGCATTCGTGATCGGTGGATTCGTGCCCAAGCTCAAGTTCCTCATCCAGTCGATCCCGGTGCAGGTCATGGGCGGCATCTCGCTCCTCCTCTTCGGCCTCATCGCAAGCTCGGGACTGCGCATGCTCGTGGAGAGCGGGATCGACTACAGCCACAGCAGGAACCTGATCCTGTCCAGCGTCGTCCTGGTCGTCGGTATCGGCATGGAAGCCACCGGCACCACGATCCCCATCGGCGAGTACGTACTACCCGGCATGGCCACCGCGACGTTCCTGGGCATCCTGCTCAACCTCGTGTTGCCCAAGGAGTCCAAGGGGCTCGCTGTGGACTCGCCGGACTTCTCCGCGGAGTGGCAAGAAGAAGCGGCTGAAGCGTAGGAACGCATCACGGGGGAGCGGACGCTCCTCTCTAGAAGCGGCCCCGGGCGGGTGGGACCCCCCGGGGCCTGCGCTTGCCTTTTGCTCTGCCATTTGTGCTACTGCTCACATCGTGCAGATAGGATGCCGTCACGCTAGAGGGGCACTTGGCTGGAGGGGGGACTCCGCATGCCCGAGGAAGATGCACCCATCCGACGAACCCCGTACGAATGGGGACGCCTGATACTCACCAACATCGTGGTCGTGGGGATTCCCACGCTCGTCTACTATCTGCTGCGGGTGAGAGGCTACGACCTTTTCTGGCTGCACATCACCATCGCGGCCGTCTTCATGCTCACCGCACTCGAGCTCATCTGGGAGGCGCTCGTAACGGTCGCCCGGCGCAGGGCGGCGGCCGATCCCGACGCGCGCGGCGTGTTCCACTGGGTGGCCCGTATGATGGGATTCGGCGGCGGCCGGCTCAGGCTGGCCGATCTGCCTCCCGTCCCCCCCCGGTGACGTTCATAGTGGCCGCCTTTCTGCCCAACGAACGGCACATCATCCTCGCCACCATCAGACATCTGCTGTCCGAGGTGGAACGCCCGGAGGCGGGTTTCGAAGTCATTCTCGCGTACAACACGCCAACCGATCTCCCGGTGGAGAAGGAGCTCCGTCGTCTCGCCGACGGCGACCCGGCGTCCCGTCTTCTCCGCGTGGAGGGGAGCGAGTCGAAAGCCGAGAACGTGAACGCGGCCCTTGCGATCGGCACCGGTGAAGTCACGTGCATCCTCGACGCCGACCATCACCCGTGCCCCGACTGCCTCGCGCGCGCGTGGCGCTGGCTCCACAACGGCTACGACGTGGTGCAAGGGAGAAGCGTCATCAGCAACCACGACGTGAACTTCCTCACACGGATGATCGCCATCGAGTTCGAGCAGATCTACTCGGTCAGCCATACGGCGAGGTCGCTGGCACTGGACACCGCGATATTCGGCGGCTCCAACGGATACTGGCGCACCGAGGTGCTCCGTGAGATCGGGTTCGATGTCACGATGATGACCGAGGACATCGACGCGTCATCCACTTAAGCACCAGCTGGCCTTCTGGAAGACTCGCTACCTCACGCTTTCGCAGAGGGTCCACTGGACCTACCTTCTCCTGTACCGAGAGCTGTACCCGATCGTCACCCTGCAGATCTTCCCCGTGATCTTCAGCCTTCTCATGTACCAGGGTTCGGTGCCGATGCGGACACACTGGTTCTTGCTGTTGTGCACCGTCATCACCCTGGCGAGCGGACCGATCGCGACCGTCTCGGCGGTCCACAACGCACGCGGGCGCTACCCGTCCTGGTACGGCGTCGTGTATGCCCTTGCGTCATCTGGTTCGTGATGGTCAAGAACGCGATCGTGCTCATCGCCATCTACGACCAGTTGTTCAAGAAGACAGACTGGGTCGTCACTCGACGGGACATCTCGCACGAGCTCGAGGCAGAGCTCGCCGAGGCCACCGCCTGACATACGACACGACTGTCGCTGTGAGGCATCCCCGGGACTCGCGATCAGGAAGCATCCCTCATCCTGGGGACTACGCCGCATTCGGCAGTGATGAGACTCTCGAGTCCCAGTGGCTCTTCCATGTCTTGTTGTATCGCATCACCAGGAACGGGAGAAGTGCGGCCGCTCCTTTC
>Ga0209614_1000434_pt1 | contig 37325 bp, 36 predicted proteins | sample BlaSprsedimmetaG_FD_185484 | JGI IMG/M metagenome (GOLD analysis project Ga0209614, IMG submission 185484) | Hot spring sediment bacterial and archeal communities from California, USA to study Microbial Dark Matter (Phase II) - Blank Spring... ...
ACATATGGGGGTCGAGATACTCTTACCCAGAATTCATTGCGGAGCTTGCTTTGCAAGCAAAGTGCCCCATCAGTCAACACTTAACCACTACCGGGTCTTGATCCCCGGGCGATTTCACACAAGTTTCGTTTAGGACACCTGTCCTATACCCCATGCTTCCCTAATCCGCCTCGGGGAACAGCTCTGGGTGGTACTGGCGGGCCAACTCGACATATTCTAGCACAACTCGCCGACCCCGTCCAATGATGCTGCTGATTTCCTCGGCGCCCATTCCCTGCTCGAGCAGCATCCGCACCCGCTCGTAATCCTGCAAGTACCGTTCCACGGCTTTCAGGCTGTGCCCCGTCTCGCGGGCCACGTCCGGCGGCTCCACCCCCATCTCGAACAGCCGCTCCTCATCCAGGTCATCGGGCAGTGGCCAACTCAGGCCGGCTTCTTGGGCACGCCGGACGTATTCGCTAACGGTACTGTGCGAGATGGAGCAACTGCGAGCGATCGCCCGGTTTGACAGGCTGCACTCCCACTTCAGACGGAGAACTTGTCGAATTTTGCGCATGGTTAACCTTTCTTGCGACATCTTTGCCTCCTTATGTTTTATTGGAGGCAAAGGATGCCACAAAACTCCAAGATTAGCCAGCGCCGCTTCTTATTGGATCAGTGGTGCTCTCCGAGATTCCGGCCCATGCCGTCCACTGAATCCGAACCATGCCGTCCACCGATTCCGGTGTGCCCGAAAAAGTGGACGCCATGTTGTCGGAACAAGTGGTCGGCATAGCTCGGAACGAGTGGACGGCATCCGTCGGAATCGATGGTCGGCATGGGGTGGAACATGCAAAGTGATGGCCTTGCAGGAGGAATACACGGCTCAACTGCCCGACTCTCAACGCATCTTCGACTTCCTGGAACGCCATTATCCCAAGTTGGTCAACGCCATAGAGAACCCACTCACGCCGTTGACCAACAACACTGTTGAACTAGTAAACCGGCGCTTTGACCAGCACTACCAGAACATGTGCGGCTTCGACGGCATTGAGACGGCACGAAAGTACCTGCATTTGTTTGAACTGACTTATCGCTTCACACCTTTCGCCAAAGACAACCGGTCAGTAGAGGGCCGCGAACTAGATATTCGCGGCAAGTGTCCCCTTGAACTGGCTGGCTACGACATTAGCCAAATGCCTATTGCCCGAGTTTTGCGAGGACAATTGCTCGGATGGCCGCCTGGGCTCCTACAAGAGACTGTCCCAAGCGTGTAACGCTCCCCGAATTGGAATGTGACAATTCCAAAAGACGGTGGTATAATGTAAGGCATGAAAAACGATCTGGCAAGCTGGTTGGACAGGGAACTGGGGACCCGTGGCTGGTCCATCAGGGAGATGGCCCGCCGGGCGGGGGTATCCCACACGGCCATCGCCGATGCACTGAACCGCAAGGGGCGTCCGAGTGCGGATCTCTGTGTCGCCATAGCGGATGCCTTGGACGTTTCGGCCGTCGAGATCGTGCAACGTGCTGGTATCCTGCCGCCCGATCCACCCAAGACTGCCGCTTGGCGGCGTCTCAACGAGATGTGGGCGCGCCTCTCTGACGAGGATCAGAAGCGCGTTCTTGAAATCGTCGAGACCTGGGTGCAGAAGCGGGGTCGGCAGCCGAGGCGCGTGCCGGGCTCAGCCCAGAATGGATGATGAACAGAACATGGTTGGCTACGCTGCTTAGAGCGTTGCGGCGCTTCGGCAGATGGCTGCAGATCAATCTAACCTACGTGTTCCTTCTACCGCCGGAACGCCAGGATCTGCTCGACCTGGTGGCTCACTATTGGATACAGGCTATCAGGCTGACGAGTGGATACTCGGTGGATCGACGTCTCGTCCGGGCTGCGCTTCCCCCGCCCCAGCCCCGTCGGATGTGGCAGTTCCATTTGGGGCAGTTCTGGCCGGGAAAGCCGGCCATAATCGGAGGGAACTGCGTAGGCTGACCCTTGGCGTTCTCAGGCCTCACCCCCAGCTTACCTTCGCGTTGTTGCCTGGTGTGTTACACCAGACGGTCTGGAGAGAGCCTTTACCTGATAGTACTACGTAAATTTGCTTTCAGCATATTTTCGTAGTATAATATACACACAATCAGGGAAAGGGTTCCTCAGTTGACAAAGACAGGAAGCTACGCTCAGACAAAGGGGCTGGCGCTTTTGGAGCGCATCGTCTCCTCGGTAGGGCCAATATTCACTATCGCCCAGGCCCGGGAACCGGCGGAACCGTTGGGCCTCAATGACTCGCAACTGCGCTGGACCCTGAGCCAACTGGCCCGCTCGGGTTGGATCGCCCGCATCAAGCGAGGCGTGTATGCTGTGCAGTCCCCCCTGCTGAGCGCGGAACTGCATCCCCACGCCATCGCCGCCGCGCTGGTCGAGCCTATGGCGATCAGCCACTGGTCGGCCCTGGCCCACCACGGATTGACCACCCAGATACCTCCGATGGTACAGGCATCGACACCGCGCACCATCGTCACCCCAGAGATGCGCGCCGGACAAGCACATCGGCCCCGGGGACGCGCCGTCTGGCGAGCACTGGGAGTGGAGTTCGAGTTCATCAAGGTCAAGCAGGATCACTTCTTCGGCTTCCAACAGGAGTGGGTGAGCCAGTGGCACCGGGTGTCCATCACCGACCCGGAGCGAACCGTCCTGGACATGGTGGCCCATCCCCGGCTCTTCGGCACCCTTGGCACGGCTCTCGAGACACTCGAAGCACACCTGGAACGACTAGATATGGAAAGACTGGTCGAGTACGCTCTGCGCTACGACGTGGGGGCGGTCATCAAGCGGCTGGGGTGGGCACTGGAAACACTCGGAGCACCGGCGACCGTGGTCGAACCACTGCAGACCTATCCTGTCCGCGCCTACTACCCCCTGGATCCGACGGGGCCACCGGGCGGAACACCGGTCGCTCGGTGGCGGGTGCGGGACAACCTGCGGAGGGAAGTCGCTGATGCCGGCCGTTGACCAAATGCTCCGGGCGTGGGCCAGGACACACGGGAACCCTCCCTTCTGGGTGGTAGAGAAGGACTACGCGCTGAGCTACCTGCTGGCAGGGATCGCCCGCGTCGAGGAACTAGGGGAGGGATTGATCTTGAAGGGAGCCACGGCGCTGAGCCTGTTTTCCGCACTTTAACAACAGACAAGTTGGCATAGATCAATCGGTAGAGGGCGCTCTTTGACCTTCGGCCAAGTCGCGGTTCTCCTCACAGCGAATTTTGCTTGGCCTACGCTCATCGTTTCGCTCTGCTATGTCAGTCTTGGCTCCTTTCTCCTGCCGCTGGCAGGGTGAAACACCACCGACATTTCTCAGTGGCTAAGCAATTCCTCCTGTCGCCTCCTGCCAAGGTTGCCCTCGCGGTGGAGGGATGGCGAATTGCTTCCCTGATGCAATGTCCCCTCCCCATTCTTCTGATCCTAACAGCATCTCGTTCTCGAATCCCGTCCGTTTCAGGATTTCCCATTGCTGCGGCGTGAGCGGCATACTTGTGTAGAGCCTGCTTCCATCCCTGAAAGCCGTCTCTATCACGTACAATGAGCCAAACTCGTACAGCATCTGTCGGCCTGTGATCTTTAGCCCATTGCGCTGGCATCTCCGCTCGGCCAGGGAATAGACCAGCAAGGCGATCATGTTCACCAGCAGCATGGCCGAGATGCGCTCGTCTTTGTGGAGGTAGATAGGCCGCACGCGCAGCACACCTTTAGCCACCCGGAAGCGCTTTTCGGCCTTATCCTTGTCCTTGTAGGTCTCTAGCATCTCCAAGGCCGAGAGGTTGGGATGGTCGGTCACCAGCAGGTAGCGTCCTTTCAAACGGCACATTTCGTGGAGCACTTTGCGGTCAACCCGCCACGCCATCTGAACCGCACCAGGCTGGCCCCACACATCTACCTGCATCGCTTTTCCGACGGGTGATTTGTTCAGGCGCGACTGTACGCTCCTACGGATGGCCTTCACGGTTCGCCAGTACGGCTGGTTGAGCTTATCCTTCACTTCCTCCTGCAGCTGTGTCGATAACGCCTGTACTTTTTCCGCCAGCTACGATGAGTGGCCTCACTGAACACGATGAGGGCTGTGTGCGTGACTTGCGTCTTTTCCCCTGTCTCTTGGTCCTTGTGGGTAAAGGTGATGGGACGCTTGACACCCCAGTATCGATGGCCCATCTTGCCGGTCAAATAGTTGGCCCGCAGGTCTTGCACTGACACACTCGCCAGCAGGTCCTCGTGCGCCTTCTCGCGTGGCTGCAGGCCACACAGGTAGTACAAGCCGCTATCCTTTTGTGTGTCGTAGATGACGGCTAAACGACTATTCAGCATGGCTCGGTCACCGACGATCAGCGTGCCATCTTTGGGCCGTTGGCGTCGATTAAATACTTGCTCCAATCTCGACAGGTTCTCTTCCACTGTGGCCATGTCTGCCGTCTGACCGGGTAATCCAGCCCACGCAAGGAGAATGCCGCTATCTTGGGCGACATTGCCTGCCAGTTTGACCTTGCGTTTGTCCATCGGTGTGTTGTGGGCAAAGCCAAAACTGACCAATTGGCTGTCTTTGTACTCTCCCATCATTATGAAGGCTGTCAGGTCGTAGAAGATGACACTCACATCGATGTCATAGTGCTCGAACGCCCGAATGACGATTTCCAGCCATATCATCTCCAGATGCGGCTCAACCGCATCCAACGCCCGCCCCAGATAGTCATCGTTGAACTTGGCGGCTGGAACGCCCACAACCAACGGAAGGATCGTAAAGACCATCCACTGCGCTACTTTGTACAATGGGCGAGGGGCTGTCAGTCGATTGAGCACCAACACGGCGATGGCCAGGCCGTGTGACTCCCCGGTCCTTTTCGGGCAGTACTTGTCGACGATCTCGGCCACATTGAGTTCCTTCAAGATGGGATACAGGAATAGAATGCCTCCCATGAACCTGGCAATCTGATACCCGCTGAGAAAAGCGACCCACTGCGCCATATTCCAATGGCTCATCTGGTGGAACAAGGCGCACAGTCCAAGGAGATGCGAAACCCATCGGGGCAACCGAATGGTGCGTCTCCGCCGGGAGCAGCTCAACCGCCACGCAAAAAGCGGCCCTTCTGCCCCATCACGGCTCACAATCGGGTTGAGCCGCCCTTCAGGAACTGTCACCTGCGACTCTGCTGCGTTCCTCAAGGCTGTTGGTAGGTTGAGGACGAGCAAAACCACCACCAACCAGAGCAACCAATGGCAGAGCATTGCGCTTATAACCGACCCTTTTTGTAATTGATGTTCGAGTAGCATGTTTACCACACTACCACCAATAAGGGATTTTGTACAGTCGATGCAGACTCACGTCGACTTTTCAGTTTTTAACTGCGGAAAACAGGCTGTGCAGCCTATGCCGCCCACTGCGCCGATCAGCGCCAGGCCGATCATCAGCAGGCCGGTCTCGATGACCACGGTCATGTCGAGCTGCGCGATTCCCTGATCAATGATGCGCTCGATCAACTTGGGCTGCATCAGGTCCATGGCGACTTCGAGGGTCATCAGCAGCGGCGCCAGGACAGCCCAGGGCCAGTACGGCTTTAAAAACTTGCCAACCGCATAGATTTCATTGCGCTGTATCTCTCCGCAGGTCGTCGTCTAGAGCAACGGCAAGCTGTGGGTTAACACGGCAGCTTGTCGCCGACGGCCCGTTTCAGATTGGCGCGCATCTGTTGCAGCCAGCGGCACAGCAGCACGCGCTCTTCAGCGCTGAACTCGGCAAAGGTCTCGGCTTCGAGGGTGTGCCACACTTGTTCCACCTCCGCCCGGATCGTCCGGCCGGCTGTCGTCAGGTAGACGCGCGAGACCCGCTGGTCGGCCGGGTCTCCTCGTCGCTCGACGAAACCGGCTTTCTCCATGCGCTGTACCATTTTGGTCATCGTCGCTGGCTGAACGTGCAGTCGCGCGGCTAACTTGCTGTGGGTCTGACCATCCTGCTCCCAGAGAGCATAGAGCATCTGGGGTTGGCCGCGGTACAGGCCAATCGCTTCCAGCAGCGTGTGCGCCCGTGCGTGATGCAGTCGAGCTACCTGGACGAATAGAGAATTCAACGATTCGGCATCTGGTTGCTGGGACATTCTGTTCCTCGCCTTCCCAGTATTTATAAGACGGCTTATATTTAGCTGGCTAATTATACCAGGGTGGCGTTCGCTGTCAAGTTCCCCGTTCGGGTCAGCTTGGTCAACCAGACCATATCGTGCTTGGCCCTCTTGGCGGTGCTTTCGATCTCTGAACGTCACCTATGGGCGCGAGGCCAACTCGAGGGACAGCGTGTCACGCTCTCCATTTTTCTCAGAATTCTCTCAGTATTCTTTCAGCTATCTCTCAGGCACCCAGTCCATAATGTGGTATAATCAGGTCAGGTGGAGCAGGACCAGCCTGTAGCTTTCGATGAGCCAGTTCGTGGAGAAAAGGGGAGAATGACGACAGTACTTGTTGTAGATGACGATCAAAAGCTGCTCAGGATGCTGTATCGCACTCTGATCTATGAAGGCTTTGACGTGGTGACTGCCGCCAATGGGCAAGAAGCACTGCGGCAGGTGGAGGTGCATCAACCGGATGTCATTATTCTGGACTGGCTCATGCCGGGTCTGGATGGTATCGGGGTGATGGAATGTCTGCGCACGGCCCACGACGACACGTTGATTCTGATGCTCACGGCCCGCGACGCCATCGAAAACCGGGTGGAGGGCCTGGAGAGCGGGGCTGATGATTACCTGGTCAAACCTTTCGCGCCGGCCGAACTGCTGGCACGGCTGCATGCTCTGCTGCGGCGCTCCGCGGCGGCGAGCGTCGCTTTGCTAAAAGAGCAGCCGCTGGCCTACACCGATCTGGTGCTGGATCCCGCGACCCGTGAGACGCGGCGCGGCGACCGACAGTTCAATCTCACGCCGACCGAGTTCGATCTGCTCCAATACCTGATGCTCCATCCCCGTCAGGTGCTGCAACGGGCACAAATTCTGGACGAGGTGTGGGGGTACGACTTTGGCGGTGACGACAATGTGTTGGAGGTTTACATCGGCTATCTGCGAAAAAAAACCGAGGCCGGAGATGAACCACGCTTCATCCAGACTGTCCGTGGGGTTGGCTACGTATTGCGGGAGGAGTAGGACGGCATGTCCATTCGGCTGCGGCTGACGCTTTTGTATACGGTGATCCTGGCCTTGACCCTGGCTGTTCTGGGGGGGATACTGTATGGGACGCAGTTACAATCCATACGCCGCGAAGGGGAACAGATGCTGGCGAGTTTCGCGCACCGTTTCGTCGAGCGGCTCCAAGCGGGTGGTTCCGAACCTGCGCCCCCTCCTCCTCCGCCATTCCCTTGGAGAGAGGGCATGGACGAACGCAGATTTGGAGATCGGCTGGTATATATGCAGCTCCTGGCCCCAGATGGGCAAGTCCTGGCTCGCTCGGAGGATCTGGGTGAAGTGATCCTGCCTCTGAGCACTGCTGGGCTTCGAGCCGTGGGACGGGGAGAGTCCTGGCTAGAGATCGCCTCCGTCGAGGAAAAGCGGCTGCTGATTTACAGCGCTCCCATTGTCGTACAAGATACCATCACCGGAGCCGTGCAGGTCGCACGTTCCATCGAGGAAGAAGATCAGTACCTGGGCACCCTGAGGAGGAATTTGTTCGTTGGCAGTGGACTGGCAGTCGTGATCGCCTTTGGCGCTGGGTGGGCGCTATCCGGGATGGCGCTGCGTCCTATCCATCGCATCACGCAGACGGCCTAGGCCATCGGCGCCGAACGGGACTTGAGCCGCCGCGTCCGGTACGCCGGCCCCAACGATGAATTGGGGCAGTTGGCGACCACTTTCAACACCATGTTGGCCGAGTTGGAGGTTGCCTATCAGCAGCAGCAGCAGTTCGTGGCGGACGTGTCGCACGAGTTGCGAACGCCCTTGACAACCATCCGGGGCAACCTGGAGCTGCTGCACCGCAGGCCGCCCATCTGCGACGAGGATCGAGCCGAGATTCTCTCTGACATGCGGGAGGAAAGCGAGCGCTTGATCCGCCTGGTGAACGATCTCCTCATGTTGGCTCACGCAGATGCGCGCCAACCTCTCAAGAGCGAGTCGGTCCCCGTCAAAATGCTCATCCAAGACGTCTGTCGCCAGGCCAAGTTCCTCGCATCGGACAGATCCATTGCGTACGCTCAGTTGCCCGATGCGACCGTCGTTGGTGATCGGGATGCGCTCAAGCAAGTTCTGCTCATCCTGATAGATAACGCGCTCAAACACACCACCGGGAGGATCACGGTGACAGCCCAGGTCATCGAAGCAGGGGTGACCATAAGCGTCCACGACACGGGCCCGGGTATCGGATCGGATATACTGTCCCACTTGTTCGAACGCTTTCACCGTGGAGACAGCAGATTGAACCAGGAGGACAGCGGACTGGGATTGGCCATCGCCAAAGCGTTGGTCGAGGCCCAGGGGGGCACGATTACTGTCGAGAGTCAGGTTGAGCTGGGCAGTGTCTTTACTGTCACGCTGCCCCAAGCCGCTCTCGATTATGATCCGGTATGATGTCGCGTTGACTTTTAGGTAGACTGTGCTATACTAGCAGCATGATGAATTGGGACACCGTTCGCCTGACTGTGAATTGCAACGATAATGATTCCAGCCTCCCTTTGCCTTGGGGATGGCCGACGGTGTGACGCCCGCTTGCCATAGTTGCGTATCACGAGCCGCCCCAACAGGGCGGCTTGTTTTTTTGTCCGACGTGAGTAGCTTGACAATGGCACATTCTAACTTTGGCGGCCTAGTTCCCGGGCAAGGCCCGCCGGGGCATAAAGTGCCCCGGCTACAGAGCTTTCGCCCCGTGAACGGGGCTTCTAAGCTCGATTCATCGGGCGCTGCTCCGTAGGGCGTTTGCGCCACAAGCGTGGTTTTACGCTAATGTGCCATTGTCAAAGTAGAATAGCGCCACTGAGTATGCATATAAGGAGCCGATCATGTTAAAGACACATAACTGCGGAGGATTACGGGCTGCCCACGTGGGCCAAGAGATCACGCTGGCTGGCTGGGTGAACCGCTGGCGCGATCACGGTGGTCTGGCTTTCCTCGATTTGCGCGACCGATCGGGGATCGTACAGGTCGTATCGGATCCCGACGCCGCGCCGGGAGCCCATGCTGTGGCGCGACAGGCCCGGAGCGAGTTCGTGCTTCAGGTCCGGGGCGTCGTGCGGCGCCGGCCGGACGGCCTGACCAATCCCGATATGCCCACCGGTGAGATCGAGGTGGTGGCCCGCCAGGTCGAAATCCTGAATCCGGCCAAGACGCCGCCTTTTTACGTATACGACGACAGCCCGGTGGACGAGGCGCTGCGGCTCAAGTACCGTTACCTGGACCTGCGGCGGCAGCGCATGCAGCGGAACCTGATCCTCCGTCACCGGGTGGTCAAGTACATCCGGGATTTTCTCGCGGCCCGCGATTTCGTCGAGATCGAGACCCCCATCCTGTTCAAGACCACGCCGGAGGGGGCGCGAGACTATTTGGTCCCCAGCCGCGTCCATCCGGGCGAGTTCTACGCGCTCCCTCAATCCCCACAGCAGCTCAAGCAACTGCTGATGGTGGCCGGATTCGAGCGGTATTTCCAGATCGCCCGCTGTTTCCGGGACGAGGACCAGCGCGGCGACCGGCAACCCGAGTTCACCCAGTTGGACCTGGAGATGAGTTTCGTCGAGCGGGAGGACGTGATCGCCCTGGCCGAGGCTTTGCTCACGGGCGTCATCGAGGACTGCTGCGAGCGGGAGCTGCTCCTCAAGCCCTTTCCCCGTCTCACCTACGCCGAGGCGCTGCGCCGTTTCGGCTCGGACCGGCCCGATATGCGCTTTGGGATGGAGCTGGTGGACATCTCGGATCTGGTGGCGGAATCCGGCTTTGGCATCTTTAGCAAGACGGTGGAGGGCGGGGGGCAGGTCAGGGGGATCCGTGCTCCCGGCTGCGGGAGCTACAGCCGCCGCCAGATAGACGAGTTGACCGAGCTGGCGCAGCGGGAGGGAGCCAAGGGGTTGGCCTGGATGGCGGTGGGCGAGGGGGGCGAGGTGCGCTCCTCATTCGCCAAGTTCCTGGCTGGAGAAGAGATAGCAGCCATCATAGAGCGGATGGAGGCAGAGCCGGGCGACCTGCTTTTGTTCGTGGCCGCTGCCGCGCCGGTGGTCAACGCGGTGCTGAACGGTCTGCGGCTCGAGTTGGGGGAGCGGCTGGGGCTGCGGGATGCGAACGTGTTGGCTTGCTGCTGGGTGGTTGATTTTCCCCTGTTCGAGTGGAACGAGGAGGAGCGGCGCTGGGACCCCAGCCACCACCTGTTCACCGCGCCGATGCCGGAGGACCTGCCGCTGCTGGATACCGACCCTGGCGCGGCCCGCGGTCAGCAGTACGACTTTGTGTGCAACGGGGTGGAGACGGGGGGAGGGAGCATCCGTATTCACCAGCGCGAGGTGCAGGAAAAGGTGTTCGAGCTGATCGGGTTGGACGCGGCGGTGGCCCGAGAGCGGTTTGGGCACATGCTGGAGGCGTTCGAGTACGGCACACCGCCCCACGGCGGCATCGCGCCAGGGATTGACCGGTTGGTCATGTTCCTGGCGGGTGAGCCGAACATCCGGGAGGTGATCGCCTTTCCCAAAACGCAACAGGCGGCCGATTTGATGGCCGGCGCCCCGTCGCCGGTGGAGCCGGAACAACTCGAGGAACTGCACATCCAGATCGTGGACGAATGAAAGCGCGGCTACGAAACAGGGGTCGCCGAGCCGTCAGGACTGGTCCATTTCTAGCACGGCGTCCAGGTCCCGGCCCAGGAAGATCATCTGAGCAAAGGCCTCTGGCAAGCCATGATCCCGAATGGCCGCCGCCGCCCGTTCTAGGTCGTATTCCAGCCGGTAGTGGTCTACCTGGAGATTTTTCGACCCAATCTGTAGAATGGCGTAGCAAGCCCGGGGGTCGCCGTCGTCGGGGCGTCCCACGCTGCCGGTGTTGATGAACCATACGTCGTTCACCTGACGGACAAAGGGTTGGTGGGAGTGACCGCAGATCACGACGTCCGCCTGGGCCAGCTTGGCCAGCTCGTGCAGGCGTTCGTCGGAGGTTTCTGGCGTCAGGTGTTCCTTGTGGGAGGCGGGACTGCCATGCGTCAGTAGAATCCGCCGCCCCTTGACCTTCATCCGTACTTCTTGGGAGAGAAAACGGAGATACTTGCGGCTTTTCTTGGAAAGCTGTTCGTGTGCCCATCGAAAGGCCAGATACTTTTCAGGCCGCTTCGTCTTGCGCCATTTTTTCCCCTTGTCCTTGAACTCGAGCACTTTGAGATCATAGTTGCCCAAGATGCTCAGGGCCTGCTCGTCCCGAAGCCGTTTGACGACCTGATCGGGAAACGCGCCGTATCCTACGAAATCCCCCACGTTCCAAATCGCGTCCACCTCTTGAGCATGGGCGTGGGCCAGCACCGCCTCTAGCGCCGGCAGATTGGCGTGCACGTCTCCAATCAAGGCGACTTTTTTCATTCCCTCATTCTTCGTCATTCCACAACCCCCGATGCTCTATCATCCACAACTGGGAGTTCAATTCCGGTTCGCCATCCTGGGGCTGGATGCGTTCATAGCTGCCATCTGGTAGCAGTCGCCTGGCCTGCATATTGTCCTTCAGATGGAGGCACAGAATGTGCTCGTACAGCGATTCCCGCAGATCTGGGTTTTCCACTGGGAACAACTGCTCGACTCGCCGGTCCAAATTGCGGGGCATGAGGTCGGCGCTGCCCACCAGGATCTCCTCGTCTCCGGCGTTGTGGAAGTAAAAGATGCGGACGTGTTCCAGAAAGCGTCCCACGATGGAGGTGACGGTGATGTTCTCGCTCACGCCCGGTACGCCTGGTCGCAGGCAGCAGATGCCCCGGATCTGTAAATCCACAGCTATCCCGGCTTGTGAGGCCTGATAGAGGGCCTTGATGCAGTCCTTATCCACCAGGGAATTCATCTTGAAGGCGATGTGGCCTCCTCCACCGTTGGTCTGGTGATGCTGGATTTCGCGCTGGATGCGATCCAGAATCTCTTGTCGCATTTGACCAGGCGCCACCAACAGCTTGCGGTACGTCTGTTTGCGGGAGTAGCCGGTGAGAGCGTTGAACAGATCGGATACGTCGCTCCCGATATCCGGGTCAGAGGTGAAAAAACCAATGTCCGTGTAGGTGCGGGCAGTGACGTCGTTATAGTTGCCGGTGCTCATGTGGATGTAGCGGGTGATGCCTTTCCGTTCTCGGCGGACTACCATGAGGAGCTTGGCGTGGGTTTTGAGGCCGACCAGGCCATAGGTGACGTGCACTCCAGCTCGCTCCAACGACCTGGCCCACACGATATTGTTCTCCTCATCGAAGCGGGCTTTCAGCTCGACTAATACGGCGACCTGCTTTCCATTTTCTCGGGCCTTCATCAGCGCGGCCACGACGGGGGAATTCGGCCCGACCCGGTACAAAGTCTGTTTGATGGCCATCACGTCGGGGTCTCGGGCCGCCTGCCGGATAAAGTCCACCACGGGAGCAAAACTGTCGTAGGGATGGTAGAGCAGGATGTCCTGTCGCTTGATGACGGAAAAGATGCTCTCCTCGGTGGTCAATGGTGGGGGCAAAGCCGGCGAAAAAGGCGCGTCCTTCAAATCAGGCCGGTTGATCATGTTCAGTTCCATCACGTCTGCCATCCCGATGGGGGCATCCTTGGTGTAGACCTGGTAGGGGGCCAGACCAAGGTTGTGGACTAGGACATCTCGGATTCGATTCGGCATGCCGGTTTCTATCTCCAAGCGCACCGCTGAGCCAAAATATCGCATCCGCACACTCTCTTCGATAGCGAGCAGCAGGTCCGAGGCTTCGTCCTCTTCGATCTCGGGGTCCGCGTCCCGGGTGACGCGGAAGGGATAAGCGGCCACGATTTCCAGACCGGGAAACAGGAGGTCCAGGTTAGCCGCGATGACTTGTTCGAGCCAGACGAAATTGTTGGTCACGTCCTCGATCAGGCCGAGGCTTTCGTAGCTTTCGGCCTTTTCCTCACTGGGGATGCGCAGCAGGCGGGGGAACACGCCAGGCACCTTGAGGCGGGCGAACCGTTCGCCGTATTGGGGATCGTTAATCACTACCGCCAGGTTCATGCTCAGGTTAGAGATGTGGGGGAATGGGTGGCTGGGATCGAAAGCCAGCGGGGTCAGGGTGGGAAATATCTCGCGCTCGAAATGTTGGCGCAGTAGTTTGCGTTGTTTCCGTTTTAGATCGTCGAACTTGAGGATGTGGATGCCGGCCTGCTCCAGTTTGGGCAGCAGGTCCTGATGCCAACATTCAGAGTGCCGCGCCAACATGGGGACGAGTCTCTCGCGAATGGCCGCCAACTGCTCTGCCGGCGTCATCCCGTCGGGGGGCGTTTCCAATAGGGCCGCGCTCAACTGGCGGCGCAGGCCAGAGACCCGAATCATAAAGAACTCGTCCAGATTGCTGGCAAAGATGGAGAGAAACTTGACCCGCTCTAGCAGGGGGTGTTTTTCGTCCAGGGCTTCTTCCAGGACACGTTTATTGAACTCGATCTGGCTCAACTCGCGGTTGAGATATAGGCTGGGGTGGTCTAGATCGACCATCTTGCTCGACTCGTTAGCTGGGGCTGGCTTGCTGTTCATCGTTTGGACTCTCCCGAATGGTGGGACTTTACCTGGGTTTCGTAACGGGCGATGGCCTCGCGGATGAATGCCTCGTCGAAAGGACCGGCCGGGGCGGATGTCTCCAGGATGCGCTGGGGAACGCGCAGTTCGGCGGCAGAAAAGCCCTCGCGCTGCTTGAACTTGTACTTGCGGCGCAGGATGTCGGCCCCCAGTTTGTCCAGACCGTCCTCCGACCAGTTGTGCCCTGTGGATGAGAGGGCTTGCAGCACGACCTCGGGGCTGTAAACGGAACGGGCAAAGAGACAGATGACCAGGCTGGTGAGCACCTGTCGCCACCGCTCCTCGGCCAACAGTGCGTCGGCCACGTCTTTGGGAATCAGGTCGGCGCCTGTTTGGACGGCCTGCTGATCCAGGCTGTAACCGGCGCTGTCCAGATGGCTATGCCGGGCAGCGGTGAGGTAGCCCACGTGACAGGCAGGGCCGGTGTGATAGCCGGGCATCTCGTTGCCGCCAAAGGCCAGCGCGAACTCGACTCCTCCATAGAGCGAGGCGGCGTGCTCGACGCCTTGCGCCAGCGCGCGATAAAAGTCGGTAGGTTGGCTGACGATGCGCCGGACGGCTTCGATGTATGGCTGAGCCTGGCCAAAGCTCAGCACCAGACCGTCGGTCTCCTGCGGCGTGATGATGCCGCGCTCCTGAGCCTCGGTGGCCCAGGCCAGCGCGACCCCCGCGCTCATCACGTCCAGCCCTTGCACCTCGATCTCGTCCATCAATTGCAGCATGCCGGGGACGTCGTCCAGGCCCAGCAGGCTGCCAGTGGCATAGATCGGCTCGTGGTCGTATCCCAGCATCACTGTTTTGTAAAAGTAGGGGTCGTTGGGATAGGGCAGGCGCAGGGCAGCCAGGTGGATGCAGGCGACGGGGCAGTGGGCGCACGCGACACGCCGTCCCAAATAGTCCTCCGCCAGCCGTTCTCCCGAGATGGCGGCCGCCCCCTCGAACTGTCCGGATTGGAGATTACGGGTCGGCAGCCCGCCGATACTGTTCAGCGGTTCGACGTTCATCGCCGTGCCCAGGTCGTGATACTTTTTCATCAACTCGGATTGGGTGGCAGCCTGAAAGATCCTGTCGTACGTCTGGCGATAGGCTCTGCGGTCGGCGACGGGCAGGCTGCGTTTGCCGCTGACGACGATGGCCTTGAGCCGTTTGCTCCCCCAGACCGCTCCAAATCCCAACCGTCCAAAGTGGCGGTAGGTCTCGGTGATGACGCAGGCGTAGCTGACCAACCGCTCGCCGGCGCGACCAATCCGCATGATCGAGCGCATGCCGCTGCCCGATTCCCGCTTGCGCAGGACAGAGCCGGCGGTGTAACTGCTGTGCATACCCCACAAGGCCGCTGCATCCCGAAAGTGGACCTGGCCTTCCTCGATGACCAGGTAGATCGGTGTGGGGCTGGCCCCTCGTATGACGGCGGCGCCATAGCCAGCCATCCGTAGGGCGACGGCGCTGCGCCCTCCGGCATGGCTCTCGCCCAGGTTGCCGGTGTGAGGTGATTTGAACATTGCCACCGTCTTGGACGCGACGGGGAACAGACCGACCAGGGGGCCTACGGTCAGTATGATGGGATTTTCTGGGCCCAGGGGGTCGGCGCCTGGCGGACATTCTTCATCCAGCAGCCGGATGCCGACCCCAGCGCCGCCCAGGGTCTCTGCGAACAGATCGGTGCGTTCCTCTACCCAGGAGCGGCGGCGGGCCAGGTCGACGTAGAGCACGCGGCACAGTGGGTCATGGGGCAGCATGGGGCATCTCCTCGGTGGTCCTGATCGGCTCTACCTCTTCCAAAGCGATGACCTCGTAGGGGCAGTAGGAGGCGCAGTAGCCGCAGTAGACACAGATCTGGGGTTTGTTCTGCTCTCGATCCCAGAGCACCGCGCCAAAGGGACAGGCCTGGACACAGTTCCCACAGCCGATGCACAGGTCGGCTTTGAGACGCACACCCCGTTCCTCTCGTGGCCTCAGGGCGTCGGTGGGGCAGACGCGGGCGCAGGGTGGGTCGGGGCAGGCGCGGCAGACGATGACGACGAATCCCTTGCGGATGCCGCCAGCCGAACGGACGTGGATACAGGCGCCGTCCAATCCGCCGTGCCCCAATCGGCGGGCGCAGGCGAACATACAGGCCTGGCAGCCGACGCAGCGGTCTACGTCCACTACAGATAATCGCTTAACCATTCATCTCTCTCTGATTGATCTCTCTCTGATTGATCATAGTAGATAGCGGTGCTCAAGCGCCCAGCAATTCCCGTTATGGAGTTCGTAGTAGCGACTTTAGTCGCTGTTTGCGCAATAGAAGCGACTAAAGTCGCCACTACGAACGTCAAATGTGTGACGGCGATGCTAAAACGGGAATTGCTGTCAAGCGCCCACTACGATCTCGTCTGCCATCAGGATGACGGCAGTTCGATGGTGTGGGACAGGGATCAAGAGGGATTGTAGCACAGCGTGCCCGGCAATGCAAATTGGCTTGACGAACGCAGAAAAACGTGATATGGTACCGGGCAGTAATTGCCCAGTTACACCGCGCATACATTCGCTTACGGGGAGCAGACATGGAGCAAATTTCCTGTTCGGCGTCGCAGTCGTCATCGGAGCGTACTTTTGTCGAGCCGCTCCAGCCGCCGGCTGAACTGGCTGTGGACTGGTCGTGTGATTGGATCCCGTTGTCGCTTTCTGACCCGGTGGTCGAGCACATCACCCAGAATTACTGGTCGCAGCCGGTCGGTGCCTGGGAAGCGGTTCGGTTCTCGAAGGCGGTCTATCTCTACCGCGAGATGGGGAGCGGGTATGCCGTGATCGCCAAGTTTTACCAGCCCAAGACCGGCGCGTCGGCGCAGAAACACGCCCACCAAGAAATGAGGTACATCGAACAGGTGCGCGCAGCCGGCCTGTCCGGTGAGGGCGGACGGGCCATTCGGGCGCTCGGAACGTGGCGGGGCATCCTCTTCTTGGAGTACGTGGAGGGTCTGACCTTGGCCGACGTGATCGCCGTTCGACAGAGTCGGCCCGGATCCCTCATGGCCAGTCTGACGCACGTAGCCGGGCTGTTGGCCCGATTGCACACCGCAGGGGAGCAGTCGGACGCCAGGTCCGATTTCGAGCCTGCGCTAGGGGAGACGTTGGAGTACGTGGCCGAGTTGGTGGCGCACGGAGTGCTCAACGATGAACCCACCGTGGCCGATGGTCTGCGCCGCCTGATCGAACGCTGGGGTGAGCGCCCGGCGATGGCTTGCTTCACACCTGCTCTCGTGCACGGAGATGCGACGACGACCAACTTTGTCTTTCCAGGCCAGGATGGGGTGGTGGTCATAGATTGGGAGCGTCTGCACACGGCGGATCCGGCCTTCGACCTGGGCCGGCTGGCGGCCGAACTCGTTCACAGCGTCCGGCGGCAGGGGGGGCGGGGCGCAGAGACGGCGTTTCTCGTTCGTCATTTTCTCCAGTCCTATCATCAGGCCAGCCCTGCTGACGGGGACGCCGACGAGTTGAACGAGCGGGTCTGTTTCTACCAGGCGTCGAGTCTGCTGCGCATTGCCCGCAACGGCTGGGTCCCGCTCCTGGAGCGGATGGCGTTGGTGGCCCAGGCGATGGCGCTGTTGGCCTGATGGTGCGGTGGACCTGGGTGGCGGCAGGAGAGATGTGGGATCGGGAATAGGAGAGTCAGGGTGGTGGTACGTTCACTGGATGAGGGGTTCGAGCAGTTCCTCGACCGCTTGACGCCGCGGGACGAGGATGTGACCGCGGCGGAGGGGCTGCGGGAGGAGATCAAAGAGTGCCTGGAGGCTCGGTTTGGACTGTATGCGTTCTTCCGAGGCGGCTCCTCGTTGAGCGATACGGGCGTTCGGGGATACAGCAGCGTGGATTACTTTGCCAGTATGGACGAGCATCGAATGACCGGGGAGGCCCTCTCCTTCCTGGACAGGGTCAGGGAGGTGTTGGTTGAGCGTTTTCCCAGGGCAAAGGTCGTGGCGCGTCCTCCTGGCGTGCTCATCTCTGGCGATGGAGAGGGGCGGCCCCCTCTCAAGGTGATCCCGGCCAGGTTGGTCGGGCAGACGGAGGCCGGTCACCACATCTATGAGATTGTGGATGGGGCGGGCGGATGGATGTATTCCAGCCCCGACGCGCACAGTGACTATATTGCGAGCACCGACTATATGTTGGAGGGCAAGCTAAAATCTTTGATCCGCTTGCTCAAGGCGTGGAAATACGTGCGCGACGTTCCAATCTCGTCGTTCTATCTGGAGCTGCGATGCGCGGCTTACGCCTCGGCCGAGAAAATGATTGTCTACTCGGTTGATTTGCAGCACCTGTTGGAGCAGTTGTGGGAGGATCAGCTGGCCGATATCCAGGATCCCCGAGAGATATCCGGGTCCATTCCTGGCCGGATGGCACGAACTGACAGGAGGAAGGTAATTTCTAGTCTCAGGACCGCGCTGTATCACATCAGCCGGGCTCAAGAGACGGCGGCGCAGGGGGATTTGGAAGAGGCATTCCGGTATTGGAACCGGGTGTTCAACGGACACTTTTCTCCCGCTGAGCATGAAGCGCTTCTCCCGGGAGGCGGCCGGTAGGTCTCACCGTGGTCTCCGATCAGCGTTCTCGGTCTTCCAGCAGCCCCCGGATGCGGGCGGCGACCATCTCGACAGCCACTTGATTGAAGCCTCCCTCCGGGATAATGACGTTGGCGTACCGCTTGCTCGGCTCGACGAATTCCAGATGCATCGGGCGCACCGTCGAGAGGTATTGCTCGCAGACTGATTCGACGCTGCGGCCTCGTTCCTCAATGTCCCGCACGAGCCGGCGGATGAAGCGCACGTCGGCGTCGGTGTCCACATACAGCTTGACATCGAACAGGTCGCGCAGTTGGGACTCTACAAAGACCAGGATGCCTTCGACGAGGATGACCGGGGCCGGCTCGATGAGGCGGGTCTGCAATGTGCGGGTGTGGGTGGTGAAATCGTAGACTGGAATTTCGACAGGATGTCCAGCGCGCAGTTCTTTCAGGTGTTGGATCAGCAGCTCTGTTTCCAACGAATCGGGATGGTCATAGTTGACCTGGTCCCGTTTCTCTAGTGGCAGGTGGCTGTGATCCCGGTAGTAAGCATCGTGGGGGATATAGGTGATGTGCTCGGCCCCCACGCGCTCCAGAATCTCGTGGGCCACCGTCGTTTTGCCCGAACCGGTTCCTCCTGCTACTCCTATCACTATGGGGCGCATATACTTTTCCTCTTGGTATTGTTTCCTGGCATCGCCTAGATCCCCAGTGCCGTCAAGGTGAGCAGCAAGGCTGCCCCAGTGATCAAAACCGTCTGCAGCCAGGATGGGGAGCGCGAGATCAGCCATGCCGCGCTCCAAATCAACCACGCTCCGACCAGCCGAGTCCCATCCGTCGTTCCTGTCCACAGGGTTCCCCGCTGCCATAGGTTCACCAACGTCATCGCGCTGATCAGCAGGGTCAGCAGGGCGTAGGTGGTGGTGGAAGAGGAATCGGGGACGACGGGAGAGTCGTTCTCTCTGGGATCGCTGTCCTGCTCTGTGGAGACTGACTCCGATTCGCCCTCCTCTTCATCGCTCCAGGATCCCAACTCTCTTTCGGTGCTAGAAATCCAGGCGACGAGTTGGGACAGGACCTGTCCCAAGGTTCGGGCTCCCAGGCCGCCGCAGAGAACGGTCGTCCACTCTATGGCGGAATGGATACCATTGCCGAACTCGGCTCCGGATACCCCTGAAAGGTCCGAGGGTTGGGCGCTCCACAGCAGGCTGATCTCGGTCAATGCCAGAGCTGGCAGCACTTGGAGAGCGGAGGATAAAGAGGATGAGTGGGGGTGCAATCCCGGTCCCGTCGCCAGGGCGGCCATCAACATCAGACGAGGCACGGGATTGAGGGACTGGGAATCCCCCTCTTGCCAGGCCAGCAGTGCTCCCATCAGCAAGATGATCGTCGTCGTCCAGCGGAGGATCCAGAGGGCGCGAGGCGCTCCAGGGATGTGTCGCCAACTATCCCACAGCGCCAGGCCGATGATCGTCAACAGCACGCCGCCCGCTGTGCCGATCAGGATGAGGCCGGGTGTCACGCTATGCCTCCCCGTTTTCGGTTCTCTGTGCCAGCGGTGGCAGGGGGTCCCCCGTCGTTTCGACCTGTTCTCCTTCTCGCAGCCAGATGCGGCGAGTGGGCCATATCAGGCACCCGACCAGGCCGACGACGAGGAGCACCACGCCCGCGGCGGTGAACCAGAGGCCGGGATTGAACACGGCGGTCAAGCGGGCGTAGGGCAGACCGTCCAGGTGCAGCTTCACGTCCCCCACCGCCAGCTCGGTGTCTTCTTCTATCACTGTCTGCTGGATCAACCGTCCGGGTGGGCTTTGGTACATTTGGACGAGTATGGGGTCGAGGAGATCGGCCGTGGGATTGCGGATGGATTCTGTTTGTGGTGTCAACCGGATGTACAGTTGGGCCTCTGGTATGGCAAGGACCTGCTCTTCGGTGAGGGCTATTGCGAGTTGAGGGAGCGGCGGAGACCCGGCTGCGCGCTGCAACGCCAACGGTTTCCCGGTCTCGTCGTAGGCATAGGCTCGTACACCTGGAACCTGGTCCGTGATGAACACCACAATTCCGGGGCTGTGCGCCGCGCTGCGAGCTGTTTTGTCCAGCACGATCCAGCGGTTGGTGTTGGGTATGAGGGTGCGTTCGCCGCCCTGGACGATCAGGCCATCCACCTGCCAGCCCCACAGGTGGGTGAGGAGAGCTCCCAACAGCAGCAGCAGCCCGCCGGTCTGGGGCAGGAGAGGGAGCAGGTCCGCCCACGGCCAATGATCGGCTTGGTGGAGGGGGGGCGCGCTCAGTACACGGTGGCGATGGGACAGCGCGCCCAATACGTTGGGCAGGGATGTCGCGGCGAGGGAGCGCCATTCTGTGGCAGGCTGGGTCACGGTGCGATGCTGCCACAGTTGGTCAATTCCTTCGATCAGGTGGAGCAGCAGAGTAGCAGCCAGCAGTATCAGCAGGAGGCGGAGACCGAGGGAGCGTGTGACGTGGAAAAATCCCAATGCTTGCATCGTGGATGTGGCGTTGCCAAAGCGGGCCTGGGCATCGGAAAGCCACTGGGCGTAGGCGGCCGGGGGCGGAGGGTCCGATGTGGGCATTTGGGGCAGCCAGGTCGCCAGCAGCAACCCTGCTGCAATACAGAGTAGCAGGGCTGCCATCCACTGATTGCTAGTCGCGATCTGCCACACCATGCGCCAGGGGTCGCGTTCGGTTTGATCAATCATTTGCTTGCCACAGTTCGGCCTATCTGAGAGGATAGGTCCCACCTTTGGGACTGGCGTAACAAGAGCCACCCTTGGGAATTGAACCCAAAACCGACCGCTTACGAAGCGGTTGCTCTGCCGATTGAGCTAGGGTGGCGTGGACGATATTATACCAGCATCGGGGGTGGTTGGCAAGTAACCGTTCAGACGCCAGGTGCGAGGCACTTGTTCACGTGATTTCAACGGCTTGCCAACACCGGTTACGTATCGAATCTGCCTGGTTTTGTGGCAAAAGTGCGTCGCACCTGAACGCTTACGTTGGCAAATCTGCAACTTGATGGGATTGAGAATTGACGTATAATCGGGTGACGGAGAGAATATTATGTCTCAACCTCAGACGAGCACTACTTGTCTCGTGTCTGCCCATTGGCGGCGCAATCTGGTCGTCATCTGGTTTGCTGAACTAGTGGCGATTATCGGTTTTAGCGTCATTCTTCCTATTCTACCCCTCTACATTCAGGAATTGGGCGTGCAAGGCGACCGGCAGATCAGGTTGTGGTCGGGGATTATCTTTTCTGCCCACGCGGTGACGATGGCAATTTTCGGCCCTATCTGGGGCGCCTTGAGTGACCGGTATGGGCGCAAGGTGATGGTGGAGCGGGCAATGTTCAGTGGGGCTGTGTTGGTCGGTTTGATGGCTCTGGCCCAGAATGTGCAGCAGGTGGTCATTCTGCGACTGTTGCAGGGCGCACTGACCGGCACGGTCACTGCTGCTACCGCCCTCGTCGCTACCTCTGTGCCCCGAGAGCAGGTGGGTTTTTCCCTGGGCACGTTACAGATTGGAATCTACCTCGGGGCTTCGGTGGGGCCGCTGTTGGGAGGATGGGTTGCTGACATGTTCGGCTACCCGGTGATTTTTATTGCAACGGCAGGGCTGTTGTGCCTGGCAGCGGTGAGTATCCTGTTGTTTGTGCGGGAAGAATTTCACCCCGCTGCGCCTGCGAGGCCTTTGTCCCCGTGGTTGTCCAAGGGAGGGATGAATGAATCGCCCGCAGCCTTTGCGAAGCGCTTGACGCTGCACCAACGTGTGTGGAATCGCCTGGCTCCCATAGTAGGGTCGTCGGTGCTGCTCGGTCTGCTGGGTGTGCGTCTGATGATGCGGCTGGCATCGCGCCTGGTGGGTCCGGTGCTGCCGCTCTTTATTCAGGACCTGGTCGCCCCAGATGCGCCCGTGGCCTCGATCGCCGGTTTGGTCAGCGGCCTCAGCGCGCTGGCCGGGGCCGTGGGAGCGTTTGGGCTGGGGCGGTTGGGCGACCGGATCGGGCATCGCGTGGTCTTGATCGTTTGCGCGGCGGTCTCTTGTGCCTGTTACGTGCCCCAGTACTTTGTGACCGGGACCGGGGGACTGATGGTCTGGCAGATGGGAGCCGGGCTGATGATGGGAGGGGTGCTGGCCTCTGTCAGTGCATCGTTGGCCCATGCAGCACCGGAGGGACAGGAGGGCATCGTGTATGGCCTGGATGCCAGTGTGGTTTCGGTCGCGAATGCCATCGCGCCGATGGTGGGCAGCGCGCTGGCGGCCTGGTTGGGATTACGGGTTCCCTTTCTATTCGCCGCTATCGTTTTTGGGCTGGCCGGGATCGGCGTTGTCTGGTTGCTGCCTGGTCGCTCGGTCTCTTTGGAAGGGGGACGTCGCTTGCATCAGGGCATAGGTGACGAGCATCGCCACGAGCCCGCCCCCATCGAAGGCGATGAAGCGGCACCCCGTTCTGACGAGGGGAGCGTGTCCCAGCGGCAGAGTCAGCAGCATCCACATCTCACCGCTCAATCCGATTATCTGTTGGATGATGACGATGGTGAACAGCCAGCGGTAGCGCCAGGGATGCCAGATCGCCAGCGGGTAGGTGACGTTCCACATCAAAAAGAGGATACCCACGCCGCGCACGAGCATCTGGCCCGGCACGCCGCTGACCTCGAACCCGGGGGTATAAGCTGCTGGTCGGACGATAAAGGCTATGGCGCAGGTGACGTTGAAGAAGAAGACGGTGCTCAAGGCCAGGCGGGCCAGCCACAGCGCGATGTGGTGACGGGTCATTTCCTCTCTCCATACTGAGTGGGTGTGCTTGCACGCATACCTAAAGTATACCATTCTGGGCCGACTTGCCCAAATCGAACCTTTGTTGTACCATCACTTGAGAAGAGATGAGAGGATAGAATGGCATGATGGGCGAGAATCTTGTGCAGCAGGGAATCGCGGCTCTCAAAGAGGGACGCAAAACCGAAGCGCGCAGCTTGCTGGCCCAGGCCGTGAAACAGGAGCCGACCAACGAGATGGCCTGGATGTGGCTGGGGGGCGTGGTGGAGACGGACAAGGAGCGCCGCTTTTGTCTGGAGCGGGTTCTGGCGATCAATCCTCAGAACGACACGGCGAGACGAGCCTTGCAGAGGTTGTTAGCCGGTGCGGGACAGCCGCCACCAGCCCGCGAACCTGTGGTGAGGGAGCCGGTGGAGCAGGCGGCGTTGGACAAACCGATCGAGCAAGCCGGGCCGGCCGAGGGGGATGAGCTTGAAGATTCCCAACTGGCTGCCGAGTCGGTTGAGGGAGAGGATGAAGGGTGGAGCGACGCCGGGCCTGACGAGTCGGTCGAATCCGACCGCTCCGCAGAGCGGGACGAGCTTGCAGCGCCGGCCGATACCCCTCCAGGGCGACCGAGTACGCTCGTGATCGTCGGCGGGGGACTGTTGGCTGTGGCGTTTATCGTTCTGGCTGCTCTCTTTTGGGCGCTGGGCACTGGGGCGCTGTCTTGGGGAAAGGCGACGTCTACGCCGGCGCCGACGGTGCAAGCGCTGCCCACTTTTACTGTGGCGTTGACCCCGTCGCCCAGCCTCACGCTGCCGCCCACGTGGACACCGCGCGACACGTACACTCCTCAGCCGACGTGGACGTTTCTCCCCTCACGCACGCCGCGCCCGACCTATACGCCATTCCCCAGTTGGACGCCCACGCTGACGGGAAGCCCCACCATCGCCCTGCCGCCGACGATCACGCCGACGCTGACCGTCACGCCAACGCTGCTGGTGACTCCTACGTCCACCCGGGCTTCGAGCTGGGTGCCAACGCCTCGCATTACGGTGCCGCCGACCTGGACTCCGCTGCCCACCTCGACGCCCGCGCCGGGCATGACCCTGCCGCCGACCTGGACTCCGCTGCCCACCTGGACCCCTCGGCCGGGTGAGACGGCGACACCGGAGAACGAGTGATATTGGCTATCTTTATCAGGGGGGAGGAATCGAGATGGGAAAGGTCTATCTGCACAAGCCCGGCGCGCGAGACGAGTACCTGGGACGGGTCGAATCGGACAGCGGGCGAGTCTATCAGCACCGGTTTGGCCCGGACGAGTATCTGGGGCGCGTGGAACTGGATACCGGTCGGGTGTACAGGCGTCGGGCTGGCTTGGATAAACGTCTGGGCCAAGTGCGCCTGGGTGATGGGCGAATCTATGAGCGCCGCTTCGGTCTAGACCAGTACGTGGGCCAGGTTCGGGCGAATGGCCGGGTGTATGGTCACAGATCGCTGGGAGCGGACAGGTATCTGGGGCGTATCGAGGGGATGAACTCGTTGGCGGAGGGCGGAGCGGCGTTTTTCCTGCTCCTGCGCCCCGTCGTCGAGGGGGCCGATATCGAGGCTCAGGTGGCCAAAAGTGTCGATGAGGCCAAGAAATCGGCATAGGACCTGTGATCTGTGGGCGCTTTGGCGTCGGAGGTGAGAATGACTGAACAATTATCACTGCCCGAAGTGGATCCGTTGGCGACGGATGCTGACGAGGCTCCATCGAAACCTGCTGTACCGGTGGGAATTACGTCCAAATCCTCGCTGCGTACCGCGACAGCCGCCTTCGAGGTCTATATGGGACAGCGGGGTTTTGCCGAGAATACGATCAAGGCCTTTCTCTCCGATCTCGGTATCCTGGTAGAGTTTATGGGAGTGGGAACGGCCATCGAGGCGATCTCTACACGGGATTTGAACCGCTTTACCCACTGGCTGGTGCACGATCGTGGAGTACCGTGCAATCCCAAATCACTGGCTCGTCGCGTGACGACGTTAAAAGTCTTTTTTAGCTGGCTGGCCGAGGCCGGGGTATTGTCCTCCGATCCATCCGATCCCGTGATCCACAAGCCGGTGATGACGCCCTTGCCCGATATTCTCTCCGATGCCGAGATTGAACGAGTGCTGGCGGTGACCCAGTCCCTGCGCCACGGCGAAAAACCCGACGCACGCCCGCATCTCTTGGTCACGCTGCTGCTCCACACCGGCATCAAAAAGGGGGAATGTATGGGGATTGTGATGAATCATTTTGACTTGGACCCGTCACAGCCCGTGGTGTGGATCCGTTACGCTGATCCCCGGCGCCGCCACAAGGAGCGCAAGCTCCGCCTGCCGGTCTGGTGGCCGACGGTGCTGGCCGAATATCGCTCTCAATACCAGGTGCAGGAGACGCTCTTTTCCTGCACGGCCCGCAACCTCGAGTACGTTCTGGCCGGCGTCGCAGAACAGGCAGAAATCGTTGGGGGAATGTCCTTCGAGATGCTCCGGTGGACGTGTGCTGTACGGGATTACAAGGCTGGGATGGAGGGGGACAGGCTGCGCCAAAAGCTGGGGGTCTCCAAGATTACCTGGCGCGAGATGAAGCTCAAAATCACGCAATTGGCCGCTCCGGCCCTCTAGAGATAGTCCCGTTTCTCCCCTGGGGGAATCCGGGTTGCTAGTACTGGCTGATGGGAATGAACACGCGGAAAGAGGTGTAAGACTGGTTCAGGCTGAGATAGTCATTGTTCCAGCCGCCGATGGCATAGATAGATGTGCCCAACACCGCCACACCCGGGCTGCGCCACGTTCCGATCATCGGGGTGTCAATGGCTTGCCAGCGGTTGCCTTCGGGGCTGTACCGTTCGTTAAAGCCCAGATAGCTGGTCCAACCGCCCCCGCCGATGGCGTATACCTGGTCGCTTAGATTGACCAGCCCCAGCCCGCCTCGCCCTACGATCAGAGGGGCACAATCCTCCCACGTATCCTGGGTCGAATCGTAGATGGAGCACTGGGTCAACTCTTGTTTCCCGTCGTATCCACCCACGACATAGATCTGTCGTGACGTGGTCGCAGCGGCGGCCAGGCCGCGCGGGCTGTTCATCGGTGTCCCGGTGGACCAGGTATCGGACTCGGGGTCGTAGATGAGCACCGTGGCCACGTATCGCTGCCCGTCCCATCCGCCAAAGAGATAGAGTTTGTCGTCCCGGCTGGTCAGGGCGTAGGCGCAGCGGGGGTCTGGTAGAGGGCTGGCTTCGCGCCAGACATCGGTCGAGATTTCGTATACCTCCATCGCCTGGATCGGGGAGTGTTCGTCGTCACATCCCCCTGGCACGTAGATGTCCGATCCCAGCACGACCGCCGACACGTAGGCGACCGGGCGGGGCTTGGCGCTGCCTCGGGTCCAGATGTTGGATTCGGGGTCATAGATTTCGACGGCGGCAGTGGCGCCCTCCGAGGTCTGCCCGCCGATGGCAAAGAGGCGCTCCTGGGCAGCGACGAGGGCAAAGTAAGCGCGGCGGGTGGGCATTTGAGCTTGTTCGCGCCACGGGGATTCGCCGGTTTCGGTCTCGGCAGCGGTTATTTGTTCCGGCGCAAGATCGGGAGGTAGTCCCAGCGCGTTGCCGGCTTCGGATCGCTCGCGCGGCCAGGTAATGGTCAAACCGCTGACTACCAGCAGGAGGGCGGCGATCAGGGCCACTCGCTTGGGCCAGGGCAAGGGGGGCTGGATGATAATGGGGGCTCCTCGTTGCCCTTCAGCCTGGAGACCGGCCTCTCCGTCCGGTTCCTCGAGTCCCTCCACGGTTACCCAGCCCTCGCGCACGGCGATCATGGTCGCTTCGGTGCGCGATTCAGCCCCCAGTTTGGTATAGATGTTTCGCAGATGAACCTTGACGGTGTTGACACTGATGCTCAGCTTGTGAGCGACCTCCCGGTTCGTGATGCCGGTTGCCACCATCTGCAAGAGTTCTATCTCGCGCTCAGTGAGTTCTTCACCCAATTCAGCCATATGTCTCTGCGACTCGCTGCCCCATTTTTTACCTGCTCGCTGGGCGTGTCGGCTGGATTATAACACAGAGGGTGTTGTGAGCAAGCAGGGAGAAGACGGACAGCGCGGAATCAGGAGAGCGTCCACAGGATGATTTCGGGTGGGGCGAGGAAGCGGGCGCGGGGGGCGCCCAACCCTTCTACGCCCAGCCCGCGGCTGACGTACAGGGTGGTGCCCCCCTCTTCGTACCGCCCCATCTCGTATCGCTTCCAAAAATCGGAGCTGGTGACGATGGCGCCCCAGAGGGGCAGTCGAATCTGACCGCCGTGGGTGTGCCCGCAGAGATAGAGGTCCACCTCCATTCCGACCGCTTCGGGCATCAGGTCGGGGGAATGGTAGAGCAAGAGGGTGAACGGCGAGGGGGTTCCAGATGGGCCGTCCAGCAGACGGCGGAGGCGCGGGATATCTCGACTCCGGTCTGCTGTGCAGCGCAACCCGACGAGCCGCAGTGTGTGACCGTTGAGGTGTAGGTCTTGAATCTCGTCCAGCAGCCAGATGATGGGCAGGTCACTGAAAATTCGCGGCACGATCTCTGGGCGATCCACTGGCGGGCTGCCGGTGATGGCGTAGACGGGGCCGGGAGCGTGAGCGCAGATCTGGGCCAGCAGGTCGTGGGCCTGGGTTTGGGCCTGGGGATCGTTCACGGAGGAGAGGTTGAGATAGTCACCGGTGAGGACGACGACATCGGGGGCTAGAGCCTCGATCTGGTGGAGCAGGTTTCGTTCCCGGGGGGTGATCCCCTCGACATGAATGTCGCTGATGTGCAGCAGGCGGATAGGAGGGTGGCCGTCCAGCTTGGGGGATTGGAGGGCCATAGAGGTGACGGTGAGTTGGAACGGTTCGATCCAGGTGGCGTATAGGGCAGCGGCGAGAATCGCGAGCTGCAGCGCGGTGGTCAGGAGCAGACCGGGCAGCGTCGGCCAGGCCAATCCCAGCGCCGCGTGGATAGCGGTGCGGGTGAGGGCCAGGGCCAGCAGGGGCGGGGTGACGGGTCCGAACGAGCGGCCTGCTCGGGGGAGCAGCGCCAGGCCGGTCCCGTCGGCCAGGATGGGGCCGAACAACAGGACCGCGGCCGGGAGGCGGAGGTCTCCCCAGGTCCAGCACCCTATGGCGGACAGCGCTAGCCAGGTCGGGGTGAGGGCCAGGGGGGGGATTCGTTCCAGGAATCCGGCGACGGTGATGGCGAGGTGGATATAGTTGGGTCGGTAGCCGGGGGGATGCGGGGGCTGAGGGGTCAAGATGGCGTTCCTGATTCCATGATGGCGCGTAGTAGGTCTGGCAGGTTGGTGATGATACCATCAACGCCCAAGCTGATGAGGCGGCGCATGTCGTTGGGATCGTCCACCGTCCAGGCGTTGATCAGGTAGCCCTGCCGTCGGGCCCAGGCCACGTAGCGGGCATTGACCATCGAATGGGCGGGATGGCGCGCTTCGTGGGGACAGAGGGGGGCCAGCCAGGCGCGACGCAGGGGGAGGGGCAGGTTGGGGGCGTAGAGCAGGCCGGTCGGAAGGTGAGGGGCGATGCGCTTGATCCGCCGCAGGGCGAAGGGGTTGAACGACGAGATGAGAACGCGGTCGCCCGACAGGCCGTGCCGTTCGATGGCGGCGATGACGGCCCGTTCCAGTCCGTAATCGCGCAGACGGGTGGTTTTCAACTCGACGTTCAGCAGCAGCCGATCTCCTACTGTCTCGAAAACCTGTTCGAGGGAGGGGATCGGTTCGCCGGCGAAAGCCGGGTCGAAGGTCGAGCCGGCGTCGAGTTCTTGGAGCTGGGCGAGGGTCATGTCGGTCACCTTTCCGCAGCCGTCGGTGGTGGCGTCCACGGTAAAGTCGTGGATCACCACCGGCAGACCGTCGGCGGAGAGGTGGATGTCCAGTTCGACGCCGTCGGCGCCCAGCTCGAGGGCCTTTTCAAAGGCGGACAGGGTATTGGGAGGGGCGGCGCTGCTCGCTCCGCGATGGGCGATGTTGAGCGGACGTCCGAGGGTCCGGTTTCCGGTTTTCCAGTTCACCAAGGTCTAGATTTCCACAAAGTAGGCGTCACAGGCCCGGTCGACCAGTTCCTTGCTCAGGGCAGGGGTGACGTTCAGATAGCGGGCTGTGTCTATCAATTGATCCACGAGGTCGCGGGGATGGCAGGATCGTCTCTCGCGGTTGTGCTTGAGATAGTGCTCCTGGATCAGGTAGGCCAGCGCCTTTTCATCGTAGGGCACGCCCTTGGCTTCGCACACACGGCGGAAAATCTCGCGATACTCCTCCCAGCTCGGATCCGTGATCTCGATCTTGTGCCGGATACGGCGTAGAAATGCCTCGTCCACCAGGTCGCGGGGGGCCAAGTTGGTGGAGAAGACGATCAGGACGTCGAAAGGAACCTCGATCTTGCGCCCGGTGTGGAGGGTGAGAAAATCCACCCGCTTCTCCAGGGGGACGATCCAGCGGTTGAGCAGGTCTCGTGGACGCACCTGCTGGCGTCCAAAGTCGTCAATGAGCAGCATGCCACCGTTCGCTTTTACCTGGAAGGGGGCTTCATAGTACTTGTTGTTGGGGTCGTACACCAGGTCCAGGGTCTCCAGGGTCAGCTCACCACCGGTGATGATGACGGGGCGTTGGACGCGGATCCAGCGGGGATCTATTTGTCGAGCAGGGACTGGTCCTTCGGCGGGGACGTGGTTGACGTTGTCGAACAGCCGGATCACTTGGCTACCGATCTCTATGGCATAGGGGATGTACATTGGATCGCCCAGGATCATTTTGCCGATGCTTTCGGCGATGGCGGTCTTGCCGTTGCCGGGATGGCCGAACAAGAAGAGGGAGCGCCCAGAGTTGACCGCCGGCCCCAGTTGGGAAAAGGTTTTTTCGTCAATGACCATGTGGGAGAGAGCCTGGCGCATGGTGCGTTGATGTACGACGATGTTGCCCACGGTCTGCCGGTGGATGGAGAGGGTATAGTCCTCCAGGGTGACGGGAGCCGGTCCGGCATATTGGCTCCGTTCGAGGGCCTCACGGGCTATGGCGCGCCCTCTTTCGGCGATGGCGTACTGGTAGGATGCCTCTGCGAACCCTCCGGTCCCTTTCACTTCGCATAGCTTTTCCCGTTTGAGAAATTCGAGGAGCTGATCCACGACGCCGGCGTAGGGGAGTTTCATCTCTTCGGCGATTTGAGCGCCCGTGATATTTCCTTCAAAATACATGATCTTGATCGCCAGGTCGGTGAGAAAACCCATTCCCAATCCTGTCTCTTCGACAGACTTGGGGGCTGGGGGATAGAAATCGGACCCTGCAGGGGCTTGTTGTGCCATATCTCGTACACTCCTGTTCACTCTCGTGTGTTGGGATGTATTATACTATCGGTTGCGAGAAGCGACAATCTGCCAAGGGGGCAGCTTGACTCGATCTAGTACGCGCCGCTCTCTCTCAGCTTGACTACAGCAATATCAACACGTTGCATTACATCCTGCTTGACTCGATCTAGTACGCGCCGCTCTCTCTCAGCCGCTCGTCGCTCAGCCCAAAGTAATGGCCCACTTCGTGCCGGAGGACCCGTTGGACCATTTCGAGCACTTGTTCCCAGTCGCGGCAGCGCATCATGATCGGCCCGCGATAGATGCTGATCTTGTCCGGCAGGACGAGGGTGTAGCCGTGATCCCGCTTGGTCTTGGGAATGCCGTGGTAAAAACCGAGGATTTGGGAGCGGTGCCTGACTCCAGCGCGGTGCATTGTCTTGGCATCGGGCCAATCCTCTACGACAACGTCGACGTTGTCCAGTTCGGCCTGAAACTCTTCTGGGAGGTTGTCCCAGGCTATGGCGACGAATCTTTCAAAGAGATCGCGGTCCATACCGATTAGCCCTGCCGGGTCACTACTTCCTCTCCGCTGCTACAAGCCTGTCATTCCCGCCGTCATTACCCTGGTCATTCCCGCGAAAGCGGGAATCCACCGAGATCCATTCCATGCAAGCAACCGAGCCGCACATTCTGACAGGCTCGTGGATGATGCCTGCGCCTGTCCCCGAAGGTGGGGATTCGCGGGCACGACGAGTCTGGAGGGGCAACTCAACGACTGCCCGACTTTTCGGTGGCGGCAGTTGACTTGTCCCGGTCCTTTGGGAGAGAGTTAATGCATCTTGAGCATCGCTTCGACAGCCTGGCGGAGCAGGGCGATAGCTTCATCTATTTGCTCGTCAGTGATGACGAGGGGCGGCCCCAGCATCAGCGAATCGCCGGATACACCGTCGGCGCAGCCGCTGCCCGGGTAGACGATCAGCCCCCGTTCGAACGCCGCATCCGCCACGCGCTGTCCGAAGTGCAATTTGGGCGGGAAGGTCGCCTTGCTGGCCCGCTCGGCCACTAATTCCACGCCCCACATCAACCCGATCCCGCGCACGTCGCCCACGCAGGCCAGGTCCGCCAATCCAGCGCGCAATTTCCGCCCCAGCAGTTCACCTTTCTCCGCAGATGCTGTCACCAGGTCGTGTGTCTGTATGTAGCGCAGGGTCGCCAACCCGGCGGCCGCGCCCACCGCGTGGTGGGAGAAGGTCCCGCCGTGCACGAAATTGCCGCTGCCGTTCAAAATGACGTCCGCCCATTCGCCGCGCAAGGCTGTGATGGAAAGCGGAAAATAGCCGCCGGTCGTCCCCTTGCCCATGGTCACGATGTCCGGCTCGACGTCCCAGTGCTGGAAACCGAACCAGCGCCCCGTGCGCCCGAAACCGGCCATGACCTCATCAATGATCAGCAGCAGCCCGTACTCGTCGCAGATCTCGCGGATGCGGGGCCAGTAGGCCGGCGGCGGGACGACCGCGCCCAACGTCGCCCCGCTGACCGATTCGGCGAGGAAGGCAGCGACGTTCTCCGCCCCCACTCGCTTGATCTCGTCGGCCAACGCCTCGGCACAGCGCATCCCGCAATCGGGGTGCGTCAGCCCATACGGGCAGCGGTAGCAATAGGGCGGCGGGATGTGGGGCGTCTCTGGCAGCATCGGCTGGAACGGGCGGCGCATCTTTGGCTTGCCCGTCATCGCCAACGCGCCCAGGGTCGCGCCGTGATAGGATTGCCAGCGGGCGACAATCAGGTGACGCCCCGCGCGCCCGCGCTCCATCTGGACCTGTCGCGCCAACTTGATCGCCGTCTCCACGGCCTCGGAACCGCTGCACATGGGGAAGAAGCGCACGTCCGGCAGAGGCGTCACCGCTGCCAGCGCCTCGGCGTACGCCTCCATCGGTCGGCTGGTGAACATTGTGGGGTGGGCGTAAGCCATCTGGGCGGCCTGTCGCCCAATGGCATCCGCAATCTCGCGCACGCCGTGCCCGACGTTGACCACGAGCGCCCCGCCGGAAGCGTCTAGATAACGTTTCCCGTCGGCGTCATGCAGGTAGACTCCCTCTCCACGCTCGGCCGCCGGGTGGAGATGCCCAGCCTGTCGATAGAAGACGTGTCCTGTTGCATGAGTGTCAGATGTGACCATCGCGTTATATTCTCCGCACCAGAAGGGACATCCCCAGTCCCCCACTGACGCACAGGGTCGCCAATCCCAACTCGACGTCTCGCTGCTGCATAGCATAGAGCAGCGTGACTACGATGCGCGTGCCGCTGCAGCCCGTGGGATGTCCCAGCGCGATCGCTCCGCCGTGGACGTTGCGGTGACTCACGTCCCAGTCCAACTCTCTTTCCACGGCCAGCACTTGGGCGGCAAAGGCCTCGTTGAGTTCGATTAATTCGATGTCGGTGAGAGAGATGTCGGTTTGATCCAGCATCTTGCGCGTGGCGGGCACCGGCCCCATACCCATACGGCGCGGGTCGACCCCAGCGCTGGCGAAGGCCTCGATGCGGGCCAACGGCTCGACGCCCAGCGCCTGGGCCCGATCCGCCCGCATGACGATCACAGCCGCCGCTCCATCGGTGATGCCGCTGGCGTTGCCGGCTGTGATGGTCCCATCTACCTTAAATACCGGAGAGAGCCGGGCTAGCATCTCCATCGTGGTGTCGGAGCGTGGACGCTCGTCGCGCTCTACCTGAATCGTCGTACCCTTGCGGTCTGGCACAGCTACCGGCGTGACTTCGGCGTCAAACCAGCCCTCCTCCCAGGCCTGGACCGCCTTGCGATGGCTTTCCAGGGCCAGGCGGTCCTGTTCCTCGCGCCCGATGCCGTATTCCTCCACCAACACCTCGGCCGTGCGGCCCATCATCATCTCTGCCAGGGGGCAGTAATAGCCGTCCCGGTGCATGGCGTCCACCAGCACGTCGTCGCCCAGGCGGTAGCCCCAGCGAGCGCCCATCAGCAGGTAGGGAATCTGTGACATTTGTTCCACCCCCCCGGCCAGAACGATCTCGTTTTCTCCGCTGAGGATGGACTGGCAAGCCAGGGTGATGGCTTTGGTCCCGCTGCCACAGGCCTTGTTGATGGTAAAGGCCGGTCGATCGACCGGCACGCCGGCCCGAAAGCCGATCTGGCGGGCCAGATTGGGCCCGTTCCCCGCCTGGCGGGCGTGACCGATGATGATCTCGTCCACGTCCTGCGGCGTCAATCCGGCCCGGTTCAGAGCCTCCTCGGCCACGATGCGGCCCAACTCGACCGCCGATACGTCCTTGAGCGCCCCGTTGAATTTCCCAATCGGTGTGCGCACCGCTGAAGCGATCACTACGTCAGTCATATGTCCTCCTCAATTTTACACACGCCTTATTCACGCGCCCCGTTTGGCGCGCGCCATCTGATTCCTTTCGTGTCGATCGAGGTGGGCCGGTTCGAGGGCGCTCACCTCGCCGCTGAAGAGCTGCTCCAGGCCGACCTGGGGTTGGTCCAGGCCACGCCGTTTCCGCTCCTCGCATATCTGGCATTGCTCCGGGTAGCCGCCGGAGCGGGTCTCCTCCGCTTCAGGCTCAATATACCGGCCGATGGTTCCTTCGTAATTTCTAAAGATCACCATGCGCTCGCTCCTGCTGATGATGTAGCAGGGGTCGATGGGCGTCTTCCCCACCCCGCCGCCGACGTCCTTGATGTACCGGGGCACTGCGAAACCGGTGGTATGCCCCCACAGATGCTCGATGATCTCGATCCCCTTGCCGATGGAGGTGCGAAAGTGCCCGATGCCCTGCGAGAGATCGCATTGGTAGATGTAGTAGGGGCGGACGCGGTTGTGCACCAGGCGCTGGACCAATTCCTTCATGATGTAGGGACAATCGTTGACCCCCTTGAGCAACACGCTCTGGTTGCCCAGCACGATGCCATTGTCGGCCAATTTGGCCAGCGCCCGCCGGGATTCTGGCGTGACCTCGCGGGGGTGGTTGAAGTGGGTGTTGAGCCAGACCGGCTGGTACCTTTTCATCATCTGGACCAATTCGTCGGTGATTCGCTGGGGCATCACCACCGGCACGGCGGAGCCGTAGCGCACAATCTCCACGTGGGGGATCTCGTGCAGCCGGGCCACGATGTATTCCAGCTTGTCGGTCGCAAAGGTCAGCGGGTCGCCGCCGCTCAACAGGACGTCGCGCACGCCCCTGGCCTCCCGGACGTAGGCGATCATCTCGTCGATCTGGGATTGGGGGAGCGGTTGGTCCGTCTCGCCCGCCATACGCCGCCGGGTGCAGTGACGGCAGTACATCGAGCATTGGTCGGTGACCAGGAATAAAATCCGGTCGGGGTAGCGATGGGTCAGCCCCCGCACCGGGGAATCGGTGTCCTCGGCCAACGGGTCCACCTGATCCTCGTCCCGGATCTGCGTCTCGAACATCGTCGGCACCGCCCGCATCCGGATGGGGCAGGCGGGGTCGTCGGGGTCCATCAAGCTGGCGTAGTAGGGCGTGATGGACATCCGCAGGGTGTTCAGCGATTCCGCGATGACGCGCCGCTCCTCCTCCGTCAGGTTGATCACCTGGCCCAGTTGCTCGACGGTCGTAATCCGATTGGCGATCTGCCACCGCCAGTCGTTCCATTGCGCATCATCCACGTCTTGCCACAGCGGGATGCTTTGATAGGGTCGCCTTTCGGCCATTTACGAATCTCCTCAAGAACTAGAAAAAATTCGAGGCCCGTCCTCGGGCCGATTGGCGCCCCCGGGACGGTGGCTAGAGCGATTATTTAAGACTCTCTCTTAACGGTATAATCCCTGCGGGTCCAGTTCCTCCCGCAGCAAGCGCAGGTCCTCATCGGTTGGGGATTCTGTTTCGCCCAGATGGGGGGCGATTTTCAGCTCCCACCCGACCGCTTCCTGCACCTCGGCCAGTTCGACCCCCGGATGGAGGCTGTGCAACACCATCTCGCCTGTCGCCTCGTCGAAACGAAACACGCATTTGTCGGTGACGACCAATTGGGGCCCGCTGCCGGGGAGCCTTAACACGGCCCGCTCGCCTCCGCCGCCCAGGTGTCCCGGGCTGGTGAGGAAGTGGAGCTGGTCGACGAAGGCCCGCCGCTTGAGCCGCATGATCACAAAGATCTGTTGGGCGTTGATGGCGATCTCGCACGCGCCGCCGCTGCCGGGCAAGCGGACCTTGGGCTGCTGCCAATCGCCGATCACGGTGGTGTTCAGATTGCCGAAGCGGTCGATCTGCGCGCCGCCCAGGAAAGCGACCTCCACACGGCCTCCTTGCAGATACAGCCCGAACAGATCCGCCATCGAGCAGACCGACGTCGCGCCGCTGATGAGGGTCGGGTCGCCGATGGAGAGGGGCAAGCGGGCGGGCTGCGCGCCGTAGACGCCGCTCTCATAGATCAATTCCAAGTGTGGGGCCACCGTCCGCCGCGCTAGGTTGCAGGCGCTATTCGGCAGCCCCACGCCGACAAACACGGTGCGCACGCCAGCCAGCGCCCGCGCCGCCGCCACGATCATCATTTCAGAGGGTGTGCAATGGGTCATTGGTATGCTCCATAGTTCACGGATGCAGCCATCGCCTCGCCGGGGGCCAGCCGTTCCCAGGTCTCCGGCCCCAGTTTCTCCAGGTATGCAGCCCGATCCGGTACGCCATAGACCCATTCATCGAGCCACGCCTGGGTCGCCGCCTCGTCCCGGCTGATCTCGTCCCAGGCCAGGTAGAATGTGTTATCCCGGTCGTAATAGCCCTGGACGTAGGAGGGATGCGTTCCGTAAGGCTCACGGACGAGCGCGTCCACCAGCAAGCTGGGGATGACGGTGCGGTTGGGGTCGGAACGGATGATGTCGGTTTCCACGATCTCCTCGACTACGACGATGACGTGGCGGGCGGCAAAAGCGACCTCTTTCTGGACGCCTAACAGGCCCCACAATTGGGTGTTGCCCTCCGTGTCGGCCCGCTGGGCATGGAGGATGGCGACGTCGGGATTGAGCGGCGGCACGACGGCGATCGTTTCGTCGCCGTAGGGGCTATCGACGGAGCGGATACGCGGGTTGACCGCCGGCAGGTCGCTTCCACTGTAGGAACGCAGCGGGAAAAAGGGCAGGTGGTAAGCACCGGCCAAATACCGCCCCACCATCCCAAAGTGGGAGTACTCCTCCAATTCGAGAGGTCCGGGGACGTCCTTCTCCACCGCCCGCCGCACGCAGTGCAGGGAACCGACGCCGGGGTTGCCCAGGTAGGAAAACACCATCTTGCGGGCGCACCCGGCCGCGATCATCTGATCGTAGATCAGATCGGGCGTCATCCGGCATAGCGTCAGGTCGCGACGCGCCTGGCGGATGATCTCGTGGGCGGCGGCGAAGCAGATGCAGGCGGTGAACCCCTCGATCGCCACGCTGTCCCCGTCGTGGACGTGGGCGGCGATGGCGTCCCGCATGCTCATCAACTTTTCAGGCATTCTCCACCTCGGTCACGGCCGTCTCGAAAATGTCGAGCGCCGTATCCGCATCCGCTTGATCGACCACCAACGGCGGAGACATCCGGATCGCCTTGTCGCCGCACTCCAGGACGATCAACCCCTGGCGGAAACAACGCTCGGCCACGGCGGCGGCCTGCTCGCCGGTTTCGAACTCCACCCCGATCATCAGGCCCATGCCGCGCGCGTCGATCACAATCGCAGATTCCTCTTGCAAGCGTTGCAAACGTTCCAGGACGTAATCGCCCACCCCGGCGGCGTTCTCCATCAGTCCTTCCTCAAGCAGATTGAGCGTCTCCAGGGCCGCCGCGCAAGAGACCGGATTGCCCCCGAACGTGCTTCCGTGGGCGCCCTTGGCCCATGTCATCACATCCGACTTGGCGAGAAAACCCCCCAGGGGCATACCAGAGGCGATCCCTTTGGCGACGGTGATGAT
>Ga0209614_1000435_pt1 | contig 37275 bp, 46 predicted proteins | sample BlaSprsedimmetaG_FD_185484 | JGI IMG/M metagenome (GOLD analysis project Ga0209614, IMG submission 185484) | Hot spring sediment bacterial and archeal communities from California, USA to study Microbial Dark Matter (Phase II) - Blank Spring... ...
AACTGATGGCACAGGTGGGTGGACTGCTGACGCTGGAACTTTGGTAAAGACAACTTCGGACGGAACGCTGACGGCTACGCCTAGTGGGACGTTTACGGTAACGGCTGGGAAAGTTTATAAAGTTACCATGACCGTAAGTGCGGTGAATGGGCTTATTTATTATTATGTTGGTTGGGCGTTTGGGCGTATGTTAACTGAAACCACTTTTACAGATTATATTATAGCTAGGACAACTAAAAAGATAACTTTTAGAGGCAGCGCAACTGCAACCTGCACAATTACATCTCTTTCAGTTAAAGAAATAACAGACGCTACTGGCGGCTTGACTGTTAATGGTGGTGTTACTGTTAGAGGCCAAACATTAGCACCATATTCATCTTTTTATTATCCAGCGTATAGTTTTGCGGGCTCACCTACTACTGGATTTTTCTGGGCTCCTAATGACGGCTTAGGCGCTGTCTATTCGGGAACACAAGTTATGGTCATTACAAGTGCTCTTTTCGGAGTTCTCGCAGATTTTATCCGCTTAGGGGAGTATAGTTCGCACGTTAGATTATATGACGACGATGCAGATATTCTCGCTATCCGAAACTCGACTCGACAGAATATTTTCCGTGTTTACAACACCTACACCGATGCCTCCAATTACGAAAGACTTTCTCTTACGGGTGTCCAAGGTGCAAGTGTAAACATCACTGCCGAAAGTGCGGGGACAGGCTCTGCTAATCTGGATTTAGTATTGACTCCGAAGGGAGATGGAGCAGTAAAAGCTAGTAATATTCAGCCGATTATAGATGATACTTATTATCTTGGGAAAAATGATGATGACTCTCCGCTTGCTTGGAAAGGGGTTATATTAAAAGATACAACTAACGGAAAATATTATCGTATTGAAGTTATAAGCGGTGTAATTACAGCCACAGATTTAACTGATTAAAGAAAGGTATTAATATGACAGAACAAGAAATTAAAGCGGAAATATTTGACATCTTAGTTGAGATTGAAAAGCATCAAGGCGAAATCCATAAGCTTAACGAAATTAAAAACAAGTTATTAATGGACTTGGAGAAAGCAAAGAGGGAAAAATGAAATATACAATTACTTTAACAGAAGAACAGGCGGCGGGATTGGCTTATGCAGTTGACAAGCACAATGCGGAATTAAAAGAAGATAAAAAGCCACTCACGGCAGAGGACTATATTTCCTTTGTTTTCGGTCACGTTTGCGAGAGATACCTTGCGTCTATGCGTAAAGACGAAGCAAAGATAGTTTCTGATAATTTTGTAAAAACAGGAATATGGGAAACTGACGTGGAGGCAATTAAAAAGGCGGAAAAACTTGAAACGGAAGAGGTAAAATGATTTATCTAAAATACTATGTCAAAAATGATTTAGGCGGTTTTGCGGGCAAGGCTTATGCGTTTATAATCCTAATCCACGTTGACTATAAAAACGACAGGGGGCTTTTAGAGCATGAAAAAGTCCACGTCAGGCAATTCTGGCGCAATCCTTTGCACGGATTGTTCTACAGGTTTTCTAAAAAGTATCGCCTTAAATCAGAAGTCGAAGCGTATCGTAAACAGATTGAATACGGTGCAGATATAGACAACATGGCGTGGTTATTGTGGGACAGATACGACCTTGACATAACGCTAGACGAGGCAAAAAAACTTTTAGAGGGTTAATATGGCAAATGTTAAAAAAATAACTCATATATGGAATGAAACTGGATTAACAGTTTATTGTATTATTCGTAAAGATTCAAATTCATATCTGCTTAATAATGCTGACGGTACTTTTGCAAGTGCACCCGCTGACCCGTATATTTCATTAACTGAAGATGCTACCATAAAAGGACTATATGAATTATCAGAAAGCCGCACAGCGTGGGCTGACGATGATTATACGGTTGTAGTTTATAAGCAAGTTGGCGGTTCTCCTAATTTATCAGCAGATACTGCTATAGGTAAGGGAAAGATAGAAATAATAAGTGATACGGAAGTAGTTAATGTAAGCGTGGAAAAGGTTGCGGGCACGGCGCAGACGGCGGGGGATGTTACAGCAGTAGCAAAACTCATTGAAGACATTTTGAGAAATAAGATGACTGTCACGAATGCTACGGGTGCGGTAACGCTGTATGCTGATGATTCAATTACTCCGTTATTGACCACAACATTACAAGATGACTCGACAACTACCACCAGATTGAGGTTGACATAATGATTACTATAAAAGAATTAAACGAAAAGTATCAAGCAATTAATCCGTTATGGAATCTCGCTGGGGTTGAAGCATGGCTTGCGAAAAAGGGAATCGAAAGAGATATTATTGACACTACTATAAAGCAGGCGCTCCTTGATTTTTCCCAAGAGACTTTGCCAGAAACAACTTTTATTTTTGATAATACAAGAAAGGCAAATTCGCTTGCAAAGTATGGAGAGGCGTAATAGAACGATTTGGATTTTGGTTTTAAGGAGGATATATGTACGGTGGATTTTACGGTGACAACAATGCAAGAAAAAAAAACAAGATGCGTCGAAGTTACATTTACAAAAAAACAGTAGGGCGGTAAATGCGGGGCAGAACGAGAACGCTAGTGTTTATGTAATACCTGTTGCGACAGTTGCTACTAAAGTTTAGGAGACAATATGGCAAGATTTATAAAACAGGGCGTTGCAAGAGATGGCGCTGGAAACGTGATAGCAGGCGCCACGATAAGTGTTTATGAGGCTGGAACTACGACAGTTGCCAATATTTATGCGACGGCTAGTGGCGGAACGGCGGTAAACTCAGTTGAGTCTGGAACTGACGGTTCGTTTTCTTTTTACGTAGATGACGGCGACTACGCAAGAACACAGAAGTTCAAAATAGTATTATCAAAATCAAACTATACTTCTCAAACTTGGGATAATGTAATTTTGATGGATGCGTCAGAGGTTGCGGCGGCTGCTGTATTAAATACGGCGGGAACCTCTACATCTGGCAATCTACCGATGTTTAATGATACAAGTGGTCTTTCGGTAGAAGATTCTGGGGTTGCACTAACTGATTTATTAACGAAAGATGATTATGCCGCCCATTCAATTCTTGCCGCTGATACGGCAGGTACTCCCGTTGCGGTTGAACTAGCTGCATCACAGTTAATCGGAAGAAAAGCTACTGGTGAGATTGTTGCGCTATCAAAAGCAGACCTACAGACAATTATTAATGTAGAGGATGGTGCTAATAACTACAACCTTCCCACTGCTTCTACAGATACACTCGGAGGTGTGAAAGTAGGAAGTGGTTTGGGGGTATCTGAAGGGGTTTTATCTACTGAAGAGGGCAGTGATGAAGATGCAGTTCATTTGAGTGAAGAAGCTGAAATTTCTACTCTTTCTGACAAAGCAGCTCCCGCCCTTAATGACATATTCTTAATCGAAGACAGTGCAAGCTCTCCTGCATTTGGTAAAAAGAAAATTTCTTACAACACCATACGGGATTATATTCGGGAAGAAGTTTCGACGTGGACAGGGACTTTTACCAATAAAAGAATTACTAAAAGAACGGTTGCGGTTACTTCTCATGCCACGCCTACTTTAAACACTGACAATGCGGATATAGCAACTATTCTTGCACTCGATACAGACATTACCAATATGTCCACAAATTTAAGTGGGACGCCAGTAGCAGGGGATATGATACTGTTTAGATTTAAGGATGATGGAACGGCAAGAGCTATCGAATGGGGAACTTCTTTTGAGAGTTATCTTGAGGCACTTCCAACGACTACAGTTGAGAGCAAGGAACTTGCGGTATTGTTTCTTTATCGTTCTAAATGGAGTTGTGTATATGCAGGTTCGGAGGCATAAATGACGCAAAAAGACATTGACAGATTACTGGCGGGAAGAAAAGTGGTGGACGACTATCGTAGCGTTGCGGCTTCTTACCGTGAAGCTGACACACTAAGCAAAGTGACGGCGAAAAAGACTGATATTGCGTTAGCGAAAGAAAAATACCAAGACCGTGAAAAGGCAACGGAGAAGATGCACAATGGACTTTATAAACTTGGTTTTGGAAAAGGAGCAGACCCATCAGCATTTGAAAGCTTTATGGAATTTAATAATGATATGAATTTTAAAGTATTTAAAGAATGTCGTCCCATTAAGGGTGAATGTGACTTATGTGTGGGATATGATAAAGACCCACCGTGTAAAGTATATTATAAGGAAAAAGCCTGTATCAATACATTTACTCCTTTGCTAGATGATAAAATATACAAAATATCATTTGACCGGTTCACTGGGAGAACACCATGTCAGGCTTGTCCTCCTGGACATGGCTTTCAACCTGATACAGCTAATTACAAAGAACTGCCTTTTGACGTGGGGTGGAAATAATGGCTACCGAAACTTTACGCCCGAATGATAATGGTGATTTATCACAATGTTATGGGTCTGATTACGACTACACTAATAACTATCAACTGATTAATGAAGAAACCGCAAATGATGCTGATTATGTTAAGGGTGTTAGTAGTCCTTCTGTTGACCTTTATAATATACCCTCAACGGCAATTCCGGCGGGTTCAACAATTAATAAAGTTACTTTTTATGGACGGTTTGCCAGACGTGATTACGGTATTTCAACTGGTGATTGCAAGTTCGCTTACAAAAGTGGTGGCTCAACATATTACAGTTCATCATTAGCGGAGACAACCTCATATAGTGAGTTTTCTTGGGAACAGACGACAAATCAGAAGACATCGGCGGCATGGACAATAGATGATATTAATGCTCTTCAAATCGGCGTTGCCTTGTATTATTATGAGGTGGATAAAAGTAGCTCAAGAGGTCTGTGCTCCCAACTCTGGATAGTTATTGATTATACGGAAAAAAACATGGAAGAAAACAATGCTTGGCTTATGTTCTTTATGAGGTAATTATGATTGACTTTGATAAAAATAGACGATTCAGAAGATTAATACTTGCTTGGATAATGCTGTTGATTACCGTGTTTGTTACGTGGGCATTTATTGACCCACCTGATATTCCACAGCATACAGCACAGGTGATTCTAGGTGTTATAGGGCTTCTGGCTGTCGGCTTTGGATTTTACCAATGGCATAAAAGAAAAGACGAGGAAAAAAATTGACCAAATATTTTCTTATTAGCACGGCGGTTTTGCTTGCGGTAATCGCAGGGCTTTCGCTATATGCAAAAAGTGCGAAATATGAACGTGACTTTTTCAAATTACAATATGAAGTGGCTCACGCCGCAAATCTAGCCAACGAAGAAGCTGTAAAAGAACTGATAAGAGAAAAAGCCAAAACAGAAAGACTGCTAAGCGAAAGAATAAAAGAACAAAAACAGATGGAAGAAACATTCAGAAAAGAACTTGAACAAAGAAACAAAGAAATTGCCGAATTGAGAAAGCATGAAGAAGTTGCTGATTGGCTTGATAGCCCTGTGCCTGGCCATTTTATTGACTGGCTGCGTGGGCAAGCCGATAATAAAAACTGAAGTTGTTAAGGTATATCCGCCTGCGAGTTTTGTTCAGGAAATAAAAGAACCTGAACTGCTCGAATATCCTGGTAAGTTGACAACAGGCGAATTGATTAATTATCTTTGGTTGCGTGGTGATTTGTATAGGAAAGCGTTTCAGGAAGCTGAAGCGGATAAAGCAAAAATAAAAAAATGGATGGAGGAATGATTATGGACATTGTAGGGGCGTTTTTAAAAGGTTTTTTGGGTGGTTTATTTATCGGTGCAAGCGGAATTATCGCTATCTTGATAGTGGTGTATAAGAACAACAAACAGAAGATTTTGGACTGGCTTTCAACTCACTAGGAGGTTATGGTGGATGGTATTGTAATTAGTGGGGTAATTGTAAATGGCTCTTTGCTTGGGCTTGTGGTGTTTTTCTTTGTGCGGTGGATGAACAGGGTCGAAGCCGATAGGAAAGAAGATAGGGCATTAGCGGAAAAATATAGAATAAAGGACAGGGACGAAGTAAGAAGGATAGTTGAAGTCGTTGCTGACAGGGCGGAGCGCACCGCTAAGGCTATTGCCGACAAGGCAGAACTGACATCAAGGGATATAAAAGAGAGAATAGAAGCTAATAGGTTGTTTTATGCACAATCTTACTCTGATATTAAACAGGTAAATATTGACTTTAAACACTCAATAGATAAACTCGCTGATAAGGTAGGTGTTCAAAATGGCAGAATAAATAGACTCGAAAAGGATTTAGCGGCGCAAACCGCCATTTGTGTTGAAAGAAACAAAAAGAGAAGTGCATAAGAAGAACAGGAGGGAAAGATGAGCTTAAGGGATTTAAATGCTAAGATGCCTGGTGCGCCAAATTTCCAGTATAAGGAAGTCATCGAATCTTATGAAGCTACTCGGCTTGGTATTGACAACACTCCAAACGAAGAACAATGGAAGAACGCCGAGGAAACGGCTAGGGTAATTCTTCAACCTATTAGAAATAAATTTGGTCGCTTGAGGGCTAGTTCATGGTTCAGGTGTCCGCAACTGAATACCGCAGTTAAATCAAGCGATACTTCTCATCATTTAACAGGTAGGGCGGTGGATAAAAAGCCGTTGGTAGCGTCTGTGACTCTGATGCAGGTATTGTGTTTTGTTTATGATAATTTGCCTTTCCGAGAACTGATAGCAGAATTTTTTCCTCATGGTTGGGTTCATACGGCATATGTAAAAGGGGACAATTCCAGAATATTGAAGTTGAAAGATGCTAATCATCATTATTCAATAATAGACATTGATTACTTAATAAAGTTATACGGAAGGTAGGAGATTTAATGCAGCAGGGCGCTGAAGATTATAATAGCTGGGCTGGCTTCTTTTCCTATAAACCGACGCAGGTATTGCATTGGCTGTTAAACAGTCCGTGTAAAATTACTTGCCTTTTTACGGGCAATCAATTCGGAAAGAATGAGACTGCAGTAATGGATTATATCTTTTCTATTTTAGGCTGGCACCCCAATAAAAATAAAAACATTACAGATTCAGATTCAGTAAGAACTTTGCGGTTTGCGTCCCAAACTCTTCCAGGGGAAAAAGAGGAAGACGAGGTAAGGAATACGCAATATCCGGCTTTTAAACGAAGATTCCCGTCTACACTTATAGAGAAAGAAATAACAGCAAGAAAGCCAGTAATGACAGTAAAAGTTCCTACGGGTAAGAATGTTAATATAGAGTATGTTTCATTCTCTCAGGATGTTCAGGCTGGTGCTGGCGTACAACGCAGAAGAACCTGGATTGATGAAGAATGCAATAGGGATTTTTTTGATGAACAAATCCCCCGCCTACTGGCTGCTGATGGGGATATACTGTTTACCTTTACCCCAGTCCCTGGTGCTATCGGCTGGGAATTTGATGAATTGTATGAAAGAGCAAAGTATATATACAGAACAAAAACCGTCAGAGATAGAATATTTCAGCGCACAGGAGAAACACTCCCTGAATGCGAAATAACAACCAGTAAGGACGATATATGCGTTATTATGGCTGCTACTGATGATAATCCTATTTATGAGGATTTAGCCAAGAGACGGTCTGAAATGGTAGGTAAACCTGTTACGGCTAAAGAATACATAGACTCCATGTTTGATATGTATGATGATGAAGATGTTGTAGACGCAAGGCGCTATGGTTTATTCAGGCAATTATCTGGTAAAATTTATAAATCATTTACGCAGAAAATCCATGTTATAAGACAAGAGGAATATTTTCCTCATGGCGTCCCTGAATACTGGAAGCATTTTAGGGGGATAGATTACCATACGTCAAATCCGTGGGCGTGTGTATGGCTTTCTGTTTCTCCGCAGGATGAAATCTTTATCTGGTGCGATTACTCAGCAAGTCCGCAGCGTATGATAACCTATGATATAGCCCTGAATATTGCTCAAAGAAGTGGAAATTATAAATATCTGTTAAACTTAATTGACCCATTGGCAAACAGCAAACAGGTTAATACTAACTTAACCACAGTAGAAGATATGAATAGATTTTTTATCCAGTTCAAAAAAGACGGTGTGGGAACTGGTGGGTATTGGCAAGGATGGGATACTAAAGGCGGAAGGGGCAGAGAGGAGATGACGAAGCGGCTCCTCAATTCCTTGAAAGTAGGCAAACCATTCAATAACAAAGTTATCACAGGCGAAGGGGATATGCAGCGAACTACCATATTGCCGACTATATGGATAACTGATAATTGCACTCATCTTATTGATGCCATGAAAAACTGGAGATTAGAGGAATGGGGTTCGAGAGAGATGTTGAGCCGTAATGACCCGAAAGAGGCGGCGCAACGTAAGTGGTCGCACTTTCCTATCACTGTGGAATCGATGTTAAAAAACCCTATGATTTCAAATGCAAGGTGGGGAGTTGTTACTGGTAAGCCACTAAAGAGAAAAACCTATTTTTAGAAAGGAGTCTATCATTCCGTTATTTGATTATTATTGCAAAAAATGCCTAAAGAAGTATGAGGTCATGGTTCCTTTAGCTAAGACTGATGACAAAATAAAATGCCCTCGTTGCAAAAAGAACTTGATTAAATTAATAAATCGTGTATCATTCATCCTAAGATAGGACATTAATATGGCAAAGAAAAAGGCAAGAGACTTACAATTCGGGGAATCAATCGAAGCTAAGGTCACAGGGCAGATAGTTGAGGAGTTCCAGACAGCCAAAAGAAACCAGAAAAATAGCTTTGATGATTTTGAGAAAGTAATTGACATCCTTGAATGTGAGCGCACCGAAAAGGACTATGAGTGGCTATCTGATATTAGTATCCCGGAATATGCTTCTATTTATAATACGGAGGCATCCCAATGGGCTAATCAGTATTTCCCCTCAAGAGACTTTGTTGATGTCTATTTAGACGGTGAAACAGAACTAAGCAAGAAAAAGGCTTTTGCAGCAAAAAGCTTTATAAATTCAATGCTTAATGTTCGTAAGATGTATCATTACCAAAAATACATGAAAGCCCGTTCTATCAATAGCACTTATGGCTGCGTTTATGCGGTATGCTCATGGAAACAGAGGATACGGCAGAAGGAAGTCTTCGAACCACAAAAAGTATTGGCTGGGTATGAAGAAGATGGCAGGCCTGTATATGCTACTAAGATTGTTCCACGCATTGAAGAAATCGTAGAGGAAGATAGATTTCATTATGAAGTACCTGACCCAAGAAATGTTTTTACTGATAGCAGTTACGTTTATTCAGTTCAGGAAAAGGAATGGGTAATAATCAGGGCTGAAATGTCTTACGAGCAATTAGTTGCCAGTTCTGCCGACAACGGGTATATTAATCTAGACGAATTAAAGAAAATATCAGTAGGTGAAGATACCCAGTCAAACAAACTTGCTAGGGGGCAGGAAAGAGAGAAAGATAAATCCCAATTAAAACGCTTCGACATCCTTGAAAGATTCGGATTGATATGGGCGATTGTTGAAGAAAGAGATGAAGATGGCTACCCTGTAAAAATGAAGCCAGCATATAATGATAGAGGCGAAATAGACGAGAGTGCTGAACTTGTAGAGTCTATCGTTACCGTAGCTATTTATGGTAATACTTCCACTTTAATCAGATTTCAGCCAACACCATTTAGAACTTCTAAAAATGTCCCTTTCAGACCGATAATCAGGGGTCTGAATTATATTCATGCAACCAAAGATGTTGGCATGAGCGACGGGAAATATGCCAGGGAATTACAAGTAGCTATTAATGATACGCTTAATTTGTCCAATGACCGTGTTAAATTAGCTACAATGCCGACATTAAAAGTCCGCCGCCATGCAATGGAAGATAATGATTCCATTTATTTTGAACCAGAACATATGATGATGGTAGACAATCCTGATGATATAACAGAATTTAGAATCAGCGATAATATCCAGGGCGCTCTTATGCAGGCGCAAATGTTGATAGGGAAAATGCAACAGGTCAGCTCAGTTTATCCAACTACAATGGGCGACCTTCCAAGAATGGCAACCACCACGGCAACGGCGGTACAGGGTGCATCCAATCAAAACAGTTTAAGGTCTAATTACAAAGCACTCACTTTTGAATACACTTTCTTAGTAGAGTTCTATTGGGTAATGTTACAGATGGGCTATCAATTTATGCACCCCAAAACTGCCATAGCTATTATGGGAGAAAATGCACAGTTCTTTGACCCTGAAGCGGATTATCATTACCAGCCTGTAAGTTCCAATATAGAAGTAGAATACAACAAAGCCCAGAAGGTGCGAAATATAGACCAGATTATAGGAAGATTATCTGGTTTAGTCAAGATTATGCCTGGTACAATCTTTGTAATTATAAAACTTCTTGAAATGCAGTTTGAGCTTTTGGGGCAGGAGCAACAGACAGTAGTTCCGTTGTTGAGAAAGATTATTGAAATGGGTATAAATAAAGATGAGCCACAGGGAGAGCAGATTGCCGACCAGGAGCCAATACAGACTAGTAACCAGTATGGTGTGCCTGTAGGTGGACTGGAACAACAGGCAAGAGAGGGGTCTGGTCTATGACAGTTTTAGCGAAAGAAGAAGTAGATAGTTTTCTTGAGAAATACAGGAAACGTGGTGAGCGTACCCTGTCTTTGTTAGGAAAGCTGAAGGGCTTTATTGATGCTAAAGACACGGAGTTCGGCAGGGAATTTTTATCAGACTTGATAGTAGAACATGAACGCCTGCTTGATAAGATAGCGGCGTTTGAGGCGACAGAAGAAGAGAGGATGGAATACAAAGTAGTTCGTAAATTGCTTCTTAGGTATAGTGAAAAAATCAATATCTATCATGAAGCAATTAAGGAAATAAAAACAAATACGAAAGGAGATAAAGTATGAGCGAGAAACAGACCTTAGAAAATCAATCCCCGTCTGAAGGCGGCAATGATGATTTTACTTCGTCTGAAGAAGTTCAGGATTTATCAGCGAATGATGAAGGTTTAGAAGGTCTCCCTCAAGAGCATCAGGATGACTCCCTTGAAGAACAGCGAGAGCGTTCAAGGCTTGGTCGTAAAGTTGCGTCCTTTGAGCAAGAGATAAGTGGCTTAAAACAGACTATATCCGAACTTACTTCGATGTTGGCTACAAGACAGGATGGTACCAGGGCAATGGAGCAACCCATAGAGGATGCACCCCCCGTAGATTACATATCCACTCCAGAAGATTTAGAACGCTATAATCAATGGAAGGAAGCCAAGATGAGTAGGCAGCGGAATGAGTACGCAAATCGGTATATTCATAGCGTAAAATCTATGAGTTATATTAACCCAGATTTACACGCAGATATTGAAGCCGAATTGTTTACCAATGTTGATGAGTATCCGACCTATAGTGGTCATACTGACCCTGTTGCAGATGCTGGGCGGAATTATCTGAAGGCAGAAAATAAGCTTCTAAAAATGAAGCTTGTAGGGGGGCAGGCGCCACAGGCTAATGTAAAAGGCGGAGTTCATCAGCCCACAGGGTTGTCAACTACTTCACAGGTTAGTCAGGCACAGAAACCACAGGTTAAGTTAGACCCTTATGCTGAAAAGTTTCTACGTGCTTTGGGTGAAGATACAAACTCTGAATGGGTTCAAAAATCGCTGGCAAGAAAAGAATGAGTCGTTTAAGCAGAAAAAAACCTTCAAGACGAGTGAAGGGGTCTTTTGAAGATGGTGGTAAGTGGCTACGTTGTTGGAATTGTGGCTTTCATCTCGATATTACGAAAGTTTCTACGGGAACTGGAAGCGGTATCGTGCATAGAGAGTTTTCTGACATCCCCATGAGTCCAGTATCATCAGGCGACCCGAAATTGGTACAATTATATTTGGATACATTTAGTACGGTAGGTGGTGTAATACAGAATGGGGCGGATAGTGAACCGATAACGGATTATTATTTGCCGAGAAAACCAGTTGCGATAGGCGGCTGCCCATTTTGTGGGACAAAGAACTTACCGTAGTTGATAAGGAGATAATATTATGAGTTTGGGATTTGAGGTAGTATATAGCCCTCAGAAGCCTATTTGGGTTCCTGTAAACGGGACTGCAACTCTTGCTCATGGAATGATGGTGTACTATGGACATAGGACGCCTACCGATACTGGCGGTGTTATCGTAATGCCTGCTGCGTCAGGCGCTGGTGATGCTACGAATTTCCATGTACCGTTTGGTATTGTTGTTGGCGACAACAATGCTACACCTACATATTCAACACTGGCTACTGCTCTTATTAAAAAGCAAATCATTACTGGTGTTAATACGGCGGATGGTCAGTTAGCGAGAGATTGGCGTCTTGTAGAGGGCGGGATGTACGGTAAGGGAGACCCGCAGCCATTAGTTCAGGTTGCGAGAATTACCCCTGAGACCGTTTTGAAGGGTTATTTTAGAGGTAGTGCTACTGTAGGTACTACGGTTATTACGGAAACAACTGCTGTCAGTGATTTATCTACTACTGGTGCAACATTTGCCGAATCATTTGGTTTTACTGGCGTGGCGCAGAACTCGACTCTTTGCTATACAAGCGGAGCGAATGCAGGTATTTATCGTGTGCGTACTGATACTGGTACGACAGTTACGACTAATACGAGAGCATTCCCTTATACGCCTAGTGTTGGTGATAAGGCGAAATCTGTTAATGTAAAGCAGGGTATTTGCCGTATGAATACCGATACGACTTATGGGCTGTGGATTGATAATACCGCAGAATTAACCTCTGATTACTATGTAATTAACGTGCTAGACATTAACCTTACTGGTGAACCTGGTACGGAATACTGCATCTTTCATTTCTTGAGTGATGCGCTTTCTCCGACCAATACAGCCAGATTGACAACTTAATAGGAGGTATGAATTATGGGAAATCCTCTTACTAGCTCACAATTTATGCGACTGCTTGATGACAGGCTCCGCAAAGTGTATGTGGATTCTTTCCAAGAGCTGCCTTCTATGGTTGACAAGCTTTTCGGCGTAATAAAATCCGACAAAGCATGGGAAGAGTTCTATGGTGTTGGCGCAGTTCCTGATATTCCTGCGTTCAATGGACTGCTTGAATACCTGAGTGTTGCTCCGCAATATTACACCAGAATCGAACCGAAAGAGTTTGCTGGTGGTATTCAGATTGAACGTAAACTGTTAGACGATGACCGCTATGACGTTATAAAAACACGTCAGAATGGTCTGATAAATTCTCTCTATCGTGTGAAAGAGAAATACGGCGCCCAGGCTTTCGCTTATGCCTTTAGTTCCGCATTGACCTTTTCTACGAGTGAAGAGGGAACTGCCCTGTGTTCATCTTCGCATACAACCAAGAGTGGAGCTTCTACTGCTACTGGTTTCTCTAATGCGGGTACAACTGCATTGAGCAAAACTGCGATAGGTGCAACCAGGGTGCTTATGAAAAGATTCAGGAATGAAATCGGTCAGCGTATCGTTATTGAACCTGACACGCTTATCGTTCCTGATTCCCTGTATGATGCAGCCTGCGAAGCCGTAGGTAGAAATGAGACTGGAGCTTCCTCTGACCGTGACCCTGATTCGGCGGATGGAAAAATCAATCCCCAGTACAATAGGTGGACGATAATTCCGTATCCACGTCTAGACGATTATGATACCAATAACTGGTTCATGGTTGATAGCAAACAGATGAAAGAATATCTGTTGTGGATTAACAGAATTGACCCCGATATTACTACGGAGAAAGATTTTGATTCCATGATGTTTAAACAGGCGGTTTATGCTCGCTTCGGCTATGGATTTACGGACTGGAGGTTTATATATGGAATGGCGGTATCCTAAATAATATCGGATACATAGCGTTCTTTGACAATTAGTTGTTGCCAATTACTCAACCCGTAAGTATATTATACTTAACGATAGGGAGGTATGATATGCTTACGGACGAGTATATAGCAGGTTTCTTTGACGGTGAAGGTTGTGTGATGATTAATGCGGGCGGACGGTGTACAGTTACAATAACACAGAAAAATCCAGCTGTATTATATCTCATACAACAAAAGTTTGGTGGTAATGTTCATAAGAAACACATGAAGTTTTCTGAATGTTATCATTGGCGGTTAAGTAGCAAAAACGAAATTCTTCCGTTCCTAGAGCGAATGAAAGACCTTTGTTTCTGTAAAAAACAGGAGATTGAATTGGGATTAGAAGCTACGCATTTGGTGCGTGAAAACAATGATGGTTGTAACCCTTTATCATCTGGCGAATATGCACAGAGATTATCAATTCGGGCGAGAATGCAGGCGTTAAGACCAAAGAAAACTTTCTGTTCATTATCTTCGCAGGAATATCTTTACCGCCAAAAAGTAAAAGAAGATGCTAACTGGTTATGCAATAAGTGTGGAATGGATTTAAAAGATATACGTATTCGTGACCAGATTGTCAGCGAGGAAAAATTATGGTGCCGTGCTTGCGCTGCTAATAGAACGAACCATAAACCTTTAAAGCCTATTACTAAAGAGCGTATTGAAGAAGTGTTGAATACGTATAATAGTCTAGACGAGGCGTGTAAGGTTTTAAATATTGGCAGGTCGGCGCTGTTTAAAAAGCGCAAGGAATTTGGGTTACCACAAAGAATTGCTCTTAGGGGCAAAAAGCGTGGTACATACATAGACAAGTAGGTAGGGGGGTAACTCCTAAAGCCCCCCTGCTGAATAAAGTGTAAGCGGAGGTGTGGTTCTTCTGGGCGGTGCATGGGAGATAACCCCGATAATGTTCGGGAATAAGACAGGGCAGCGTCACTAATGTAAGGAGATTTATTATGGGTTTAACAAATTTTCCGAATGGGATAATGAGTATGGATGTGCTATGGATGCGACATCTGATTATTATAAAATAAAGTGCGGTGCCGATTTCTGGTGCGGCTATGTAAAAGGATTGGGGAAAAAGATTACTGTTCATGGCAAGTCAACAATAATGAAGACAGTAGATGGCTTAGTCTATGGATACGATATAAAGCAAAAATAGAAAGGAGTAATTTTTCATGGAAGAGCAAAGTAGCGAAATCAGTTTTTTTTCTGAAAGCGACATGGTAGTAGGGAAGGATGGACAAAAGAGGATAGCATCGGAAATGCCTATCTGGTACAATAGGCAGATGCTTGACGAGCTTTCGGAAGATATTAGAATGGCTGAATTTGAAATTAAATCTGGCAGAATTAAGGATACCAAGCTTAGTGAGGCAAAAGAGAGGTTGAAAAAACTTCAAAAGAGAATGGATGAAGTTGAAGAAAGTATGCCCAAGCTTGATGCCAGGACAAAAGACTTCCTTGCAAAAGCCCGAAAAGACTTAGGAAAAGAGATTGCGGCCAAGATGTTTACCCGTTCTGATATGAAGAAAGGCTTGGCGGATGTGCATGAAGAAGTGCGGCGGTCTGAAGTTCCGTCTATAAAGCTGACAGGTGAAATGATGAAGCTTGCTAAGGCAAGTAATGTTACTCCGATAGATGGGAAGGTATCAAGAACACAAGCGGAAAAGATGTGGAAACTTTCCAGTAGGGTCTTGGATGAAAACAGCAATACGGAGGTGTTGCGCAGGGATTAGGAGAATAAGGTATGGACGGGAAGCAGTATCTTTACCAATTAAGAAACTTATTGCAGGAAGGAGAAACTTCTTCGTTCCTTGATACACGGACATCGTTTGATTACATATATCAGGCGGCGTGTCAGTTTGTTATTGAAACAAGGCTCCTTACGGCAGAAACAACTTTAACAACTGTTGCTGGTACGGCTGATTATGACTTACCAGTAGATTATCTTTCATTGTATTTGCGCAATTCAACCAATGAGTTTGTTATCAAATACTATGATGGTGCTAATTATACATTCCTGACTTACAGGGATATTGCTTCTATGTGGATAGACAATCCTACGGAAGGGAAGACTATACCTGATAACTTTGCGATAATCGATGGAGATACGCCCAGCATTGTTACAGGGACAGCTTCGGCGGTTGGCGCTTTAACTAATGGATACACTATTCTTACGTCTTCTACGTCAACATTTATCGCCAGCAAAGTATCAGTAGGAGACCAAATACATAATACGACTGACGGTAGTGATGGAGTTGTTATCGAGGTAATAGACGCTACCCATCTAAAGACTGCCATGTTTGGTGGGACTGACAATGACTGGACAAGCGATGATGCGTTTATTATTACGCCCCAATCCAGAAAGCAAATAAAGTTCAATGCCTATCCTGATACGGCTGGACATACTGCTACACTTCCTTACATTCAAAAGCCAGACCCAGTTTATACAGCTTACGGGAGTTACAGGTTCCCTGCTGTTTATATGCCTGCGGTGCTTCATTATGCGGCGTGGCTCTACAAGTATAGAGATAGGGAGCCGAATTTTGGTGATTCATGGTATAAGTATTGGGAAATGTTTTTGCGAAAAGCGAAGGCGAATGAAGACACCCGACCTGACAGGCACAAGTGGCGGGTGAATATGAAAAAGCGCACCTTTTTTGACAGGAGTATGCGTTAATGGCTGATAGAGATAAAAGTCTGACGCCTTTTAATTTTCCTTTGAATGGGCGGTTGATTACCAAATTGGATGGTACTTTACTTCCTGATAGCCATTTTCAGGTATTAGAAAACCTGAGATATAACGATGGCGGGATTGAAGCTATTAGCGGCGGTATGACAAAAATAAACGCTACTGTCTTACCTAAATTAAAAGTCCAGAATGGTTTTTTCTTTAAGAAAGCCGCGCCTAATACAGAGAGTCATATATTCATTCAGGTAACAAACCCTGCGGATAAAACGTCCGCTATTTACAAAAGTGACGGGAGTGATGCCTCAGTTCCTGAGGAGACCACCTTTTCGCTATTCCATACGTTAACCTCAGATAATACAGTTTATTTCACGGAAGCACCCGACCAGAGCATAGTTTATTGTAATGGGATAGGTAATTATATATGGTCAGGCGAAGAATACAGGTGCGGGAAATTTATCAATTTCGACCCTGGCGGAAGTTTCAGTTACGATTATACAGTTCAGGCTAATAACAATATAACCAATGCGGATAATGTATTTACGCTTTCACGGGTTTTGTCTGGTCTTCTGCCCACTACGGAAGGATTATGGAAGTTTGACGATAATTTGAATGATTCATCTGGCAAGGCAAAAACGCTTACTGGGGTGGGGACGCCGACTTATACTACTGGACTTTTCGAAAAGGCTTTAGCCCTCAATGGAAGTTCCCAATATGTTTACCGAGCATCTGATGCTGATTTCGATATGTCTGGTGGGCAGTGGACTTTCGATGGACGTATTTATGTTACCTCATTGGCTACGGAAAGACCAATATGGTTTTGGAAAACAGATGCTGATAACTATGTAAAATTGTTCGTGACAACTGGTGGAGCGATTTCTTTTGTCATTTATGACACGGGAGACAAAGTTGTGGAGCTTACCACTCCCGATGGCGTTGTCGCCCTTAATACATGGACTTATTTTGAGGTAGCCGAAGATGGAGATGTTTGGTATTTATATGCGGGGACATCAGGGCTTGCTACGTTATATGATATAGATGAAGAAAATAATAACAGGGCGGTGTTATATTCAGAAAATTTTACTTTAGGATATGATGAAACTACTTACTTTGCGGGATATATGGATGAGTTTAGGTTCAATTCTACGATAATCCATACTGAGCCGTTCCAAATACCTATTACCGCTTATACTGACGAATATGGTTCCCATGTTTATGTTGGCTCTACCCGCCCAATTTCTGGTGTAAAATATTATGTGGATACAGCTAACACTACTACGGGAACTGTAGTTGGATATTATTGGGACGGGTCTGCGTGGGTCTTGTTAAGTTCATTAGTGGATGGTACCGCAACTGCGGGGAAACCACTAGCCAAGACAGGCTCTATTACTTTTAGTAGTACTGTTGATACCGCTAAAGTGAAAGTTATCGAAGAAAATATTGCCTACTTTTACTACTTCGTTTTCTATGGGATTGATGCGACCACTAAACTAAAAGAAGTTACTGTTTACGCTCCGCCTCAAGAGCTAGTGGATATATGGGACGGTACGCCGAGACAGGTATATTCGTGTATAAGAAGGCTTCTTGGCAAATCAACTGATTATACACCAAACGTATATGCGTTAGATTACAATGCCAACATTGATGATACGTATGTCTCAATCGGCGGCCTTACATCATCGGGCTGGCTGGCATTCGGTTTTAATGAAAGGGTATCTGCCATAAAAATATTTATGGGGGGAACTTCTGTTAATGAATATGTTCGAAGTCTTTCTGTCCAATACTGGAATGGTAGTGAATGGACATCAGTCGGGAGTATTGAAGATGGAACTTCGGTAAATGGAAGAACTTTAAGCAGAACTGGTATAATCTCATGGAATGCTCCATCAAGAGTAAATGAGTTTCCTGTCAGTGTTGCTAATAGTTCTAAGTGGTATTATTACAGGTTAGTACCGTCTGGATTCCTATCAATAAAGGTAAGGATTGACCATGTTCAGGGGATACCTGTTCAGTCTGAAATTCCGCCCTATCGTTATCCGCTATTATGGCAGAATAGATTGTGGTTATTGAACGACCAATCTAAGGCGGCTAATGCTGCATTAGGCAGTAGCTATGGGACTGCTTGTGTCTTTAATGGGACTGATAGTGGGTTGTTGCTGTTCGGCGGGTCTAAGGGGCTTACGGCAGGGGCGACCCTGTTTACAAGATTCGGCGGGTCATTGTATGAGAATATGATAGTCTGCAAGAGTAATGAAACATATCTTGTTGACGGGGTTTCTTTTACAGGAGAATATGCGTTTGTAGTTTATCAGGTATCAGGCGTAAGGGGGTGCATAGCTCCGCTAACAATGAAAGCCTGCGATACAGGATACGAAGTTGCGGCGGGTGTTACAAAGCATGTGCTGACTTGGTTATCCAATTCTGGCGTGGTAATGTTCGACACCAACTCAATCATTGAAGTGTCTAGTGATGTAGATGATAAAGTGTCCGTGGGTGTTCCAGGGGGTATATCTTCTACGTTGGCTTCTTCGTCCTTTGCCTTTTATGATGCTACGAGGGGCGAATATCATTTACTGATTCCTACGGGAACTACGCCAACTTACCTTACAGAAGAACTTGTTTATGATACTATCAGAAAGAGATGGTATAATATAAAGAGGGGAACAAAGTATCTATGGTGCGGGTTTCAGGTAGAAGACAGCAGCGGGAATGCTTATGTATATGGCGGGACTGGTGACGGATATATTGAAAGACTAGAAAATGGGACTACCTTTGATGGTGTTGCTATTGCATACAAGTTTAGGTTACCCGACTCTTTACTTAACCAATCATGGGATACAAGAAAAGAAATAAGGCAAATCAGGCTTGTGGGCAAATGCAAGACTACAACTACGCAGACCGTTGCGGTAACGCATTATGCTGATGGAAATACAACGGCGTCAACTCCCGCTATAATTCCTTTTGCAAATAATAAAGCAGGTAGAAGATTTTATAAATTTGTAAGGTCTGTATCTTTAAGAGGATGTACTCACAGTCTGGAGTTTTCCATTTCCACGACTAATGAAAGTGGAGGGTTCGCCCCCTTATATGTAAGCGGACTTTATAAAGTAATTGATTATGATATGGAGGAGACATGAGTTTAATAGGCGATGCTCAGGCGTTTATAAGAGAACAAAAATACGGGCAGTCAAGGCAATTACCGCCTAGAGGTGGAAGCCCACGGGCGCAGCCTAGCTACATGACCGCTGCTTTGGAATCTCCTGGTGGATTTCAGACACAATCTGTTGAACAGCAATATGATACCACAAAGCAACAGAGAGAGGGAAAGCCTAAGGAAAAGCCTAGCGGTATACTGAATATGCCCGCCCTTACCTCACCTTTGAATCAGCAAATACCTGAACTTTCTGATTTGGAAAAAGCAAAAGGATATTTGGGCATAGCTAGAACTGGTGTCGAAGCTGCTAATCTTGCAGTAAAGGGGATAGATAGTATAGCCGATACTGATTTAGGAGGTACGGTAGGAGACACTCTAGGTAGCGTTGGGGCAGCGTTGAAGCCTGCTGCTGCAGCATTGAGTGCTTATAATATAGCAAGAGGGAAAGGAACTCCAGAAGATTATAAGGCTGTTGGTATGCAGATAGGCAGAGCAGCCCCCGCTGTTATTGATGCTATTACTTCAGTAACGAGTTTAGGTTCTAATATCCCAGCAATTAGCGGGTTTGGCGGTAGCGGTAGTGCAGCCGCTGCAAGCACTGCTGCAAGTTCTCTTGGGTCTACTATTGGAGGCGTTGTGGGCGGGATTTCAAATGTGGCTGGTTATAATGCGACAAGAGAATTAGCTGGGGCAGCATTTGGGATGGGAGCCAGAACAATGCAAAAAAGTGGACACAAAGAAACACGCCGAGCTGGACAGCAAATGAGTACATGGTTAGCACGCCCGATTTCCGAGAACGCTTCTCTAGCAATGGCATCACAACATATAACAAGAAACATTGCAGATATGTTTGGCAAGGATAATCCTGTATCTAAGTTCTTATATACTGACCCTTATGTGCGGTCAATAGGTAGAGCGATTGGGTACTTTACAAACCCCGCTGCTGGCATTGTAGACTTATTTAAAGGTAGCCAACGAAAAGCTATAAAAAATGAATTAAAGAAAATCCAGAAAAACCCAGCAACTAGGGTTGGGGCAGCAATTTTATCTGGTGGTCTCAGCGAAATATTTTGTTTTGCTGAAGGCACGCCTATTGAAATGGAAGACGGAACTACCAAACCAGTAGAAGAAGTAAGGATAGGCGATTTCTGTAAAGGCGGTGGCTTAGTTACGGGTTATGGAGTTTGCCTGTCTGGAGATATTTATGACTATCAAAACGTCCATGTAACAGGCTCCCACGCTGTATATGAAGATAGAAAATGGATAAGAGTAAAAGATAGTAAGATTGCAAAGCCTGTAGTTCTTGATGACGTGATAAAGGTTTATATTCTGAATAATCTAAACCACTTACTGATAGTGAACGGGATTATCTTTGCCGACTTTGGTGAAGTTACCAATAGCGGACATATGAATGACGATGAGAGGTTGGAATACTTAAATGCTCATTGCAGAATTTAATCCTGATAAGCATTATAGTCAACTGTGCGACCTTTGGAAAGAGCATAACTGGTGCCCTTGCCCCCTTGATGCTATACCGAAAGAAAGCTATATTGCCAAAAACAATGGAAGTATACTGGCTTTTATGGCAATGTATGTAGACGAAAAGACTATTGCCGTAATAGACTGGGCGGTAAGTAACAAGATATATCCAAAAGAAATTAGAGCGTATGCCCTTAAAACTTTATTTGAATATCTTGTAGAGCGAGCAAAAAAGAAAGGGTGTAATTATATTTACAGTTTCACAGGCAATAAGAAGTGGGGTCAGAAGATGGAGTCTTATGGCATGAGGCTTGCCGAGCAGGATGCGGCGACTTATATAATGCCATTGAATAACGGAGATGTAAGCTTTATCAGCGATTAGGAGGTAAACTATGGGAGATTTAATGCAACAGGCTTTCGATGCTATCAAAAACCAGAGGGGGCAATCAAGGTTGACAGGCAATCAACAGTTAATGGGCGGCGCCAATCAGGATGAACCTCTGTATGAAGGCTACTTTGATGCCATGATGAAAAACAGAAGGGCGGACAGGGCGCAGGCAATACAACAGGAACAATTCAACCGCCAAATGCTTATGAGTAACCGCCAAATGAACATGAATGAAAAAATGATAAAACAGAGTAACGCCTTAGGGTGGGGACAATTAGGCGCACAAGCTTTGGGGTATGGTATGAAAGCCATGCAGCCAGCAATAGATAGATGGCTTGCGCCATCACAGGCGACTACTCAGTCAGAAACACAGTCATTAGGAGGCAGTTATGGTGGGTCTCAGTTCTCTGATGACCAGTATCCAGCATTTACACCATACGACAAGGCGCTGACGGATATGTATGACCCATCCAGCACTACATCCTTTATGGGTGATTGGTTTGGTGATTGGTTTGGTGATTTGTTTAAAATGTTTGATTTTAGTTTCGATGTCTTTTAGGAGGATTGCGAGATTATTAATTTCTGATATTAATTTCCGATAAGGAGGCAATAATATGAATGTACCATATACAAGTCCAGCAGTTTTGGGTGAAGGGTTTGCCAAAGGGATAGAGATGTATAACCAATCCCAGCAAGCAGCTCTGAACAGAAATCAGGCTTTGCACGCTAAACTGCAATATGAGAAGGCAATGGAGTTTATACCGCTTGATAAAATAGCAAAAGGTATCCCGCCTGATTTGCAGGAGCCGATATTGAAAATAGCTGAAGGCGGCGGATATATAAAGGAAATCAACGGCGTGAATGGTGTGCACAAATACCAGTTACAGAACTTTATGAAAGACTTCGCACGAAACAAACTATGGCAGGCTACTGTATTGGAAGAAGCCTCTAACATGATTGCTGAAAGGCTTGAGCCAGCTAAACAGGAATATCAGCAGCTTCAGGCTCAGGTACAGTCAGATTTGGCTGAATATCAGGGCAGGATTAAGGATATAAAAGGGAGGGAAGCCAAATTAGGGTACCCACTCAATTCTCAAATCAGAAAGATTGAGGAAGAGATGCGGCAGTATCAGACCACAAGCCCCGCCTTTGCCAAAATGAAACAGCTTGAAAGCGATATAATGAAGGCAACTGAGCTACACTTGAAAAGAATAAATGCGCTTGGTATGATTGAAACTGGTTATGAAAATGATACAAAAAAATACGGTAGGGAAAATGCGCTGAAACTTTATCAGGGAATGGTATCAAGAGAAGCCCTTGATTATAATCTGGAACGCCAGAAACAGCGAGCCAAGTATGAAGAAATAGAAAACATAGAGCGTATGAAACAGGCAGGTGCGACCACAAGAGCTGGTATGAGAAACAACTCTACTCGTGGACTCCCGCCAGTTGGACAGTGGGAAGAGGAACAGCCCAACTTCCTTAGCCGTGCAGTAAGAAGTGTATTCGGCGGCAAACCCAAAGATGAAGGGGAAGAGATAGACACTAAAGAGATAGACATTAACCGGTACTTAAAATAGGATACTAGCTCATGGACTTGTGGGAAAAGATTCGTAGCCAAAAGAACTTTCAGTCTTTGGATTATGAAAAACAGCTTTTAGTCGGAGAGAATTTTTTCAAGCAGGAGATAGCAGAGAGTGAAGCGTTCAAATCCCTGAAGACAGATGAAGAAAGAAACAAAGTCTACAAGAACTTCATGGCTACGTTGAAGCCGACAGAAGATTTAGCTAAACAACAAATAGCGAACAGAAAAAAACCAACCTTTCATACAGGTTTTGTAATGCCTGCTGTTAAATCGGTTGGTGAGGCGGCCGTGGCTGCTGCAACTATGCCAGTTGGCTTAATCGTTGGTGGGGGGCAGTTTGTGACTGAAGGTGTTGGACACGCTGCACTGGCTGGCATTGATTTGTTGCAAGGTAGAAAAACCACCCCTGCCGCACAGACTTTAGCTGATATGAGTGAGCGTGCTTTAGGTACAGTAGAGAAACTTACCTATATGCCGAAATCAAAAGGAGGGCAAGCTATTGTAGAGACCGCATTACTTCCTTTTGAAAATTTGGCTGAAGCAGGACACCGAAAACAATCCGAATATTATGACAAAGCAGATATTGCACAAATGAACGGATGGGGCAATATTGCTGACAACCTAAGAGCGAAAGGTTTTTTAGTCGGGTATGGTAGTGAGGCATTACCGCTGTTACTACCCTTTTTATTCAGGGGCGGAATTGGCATTTCGAGACAGGTAAAAACTGCGTATAACCGTTTACCTCATAGAACAAAAATAGTTCTTTCAGAAACCCAACGAAATATAAAAGCAGATATGGATGCTGGTAAATTGTCTAATGCTCAAATCAAGGAAGCTTGGAAAAATCCGGAAAACAGGGAAGCAATCCTAAATAAATATGTTAGGACACAGCAAACACCAGAACAAGCAACTGTAATAGAGCAGGTGTTTCAAAAGAAGAAAGCTGCAAAGCCCGCAGAATCCGTCCAAGAATCTATTATTATAGACAAAACAGGACAAAAGAAAGTAGTGACTGGGCAAAAAGGGAAGGGGCAAAGACAATTATCCGAAGCTGAGTTAAAAGCGTACCATGATGAAGCTGTAAAAAGCCACGATGCTAAGGCAAGAAAGCTTAATAATTTAGACCCTAATCCCACCATTAAGCAGGGCGTGGTTGAGCCTGTAGGGGTTGATATGTTGCGAAAACGGGGTATAACTGAATTGACTTCAGAGCAAGTCCCCTCTCAATACCGTGTAGCAATTAAAGATAATAAGGGGAATATCATTAAAGGCAAAAAAGGGGAAACACATGGGCAGCAAATAGAACGCCTGTTAAAAGAAGGCAAAGATGTGGCGTGGGGTAATGAGACTGGTTTTGTAGACACTAAAGGACAATATATAAAACAGGCACAATCTCCTAAAGTTGCAAAAATATTAGAAGCACAGGAAGGGGCGGGTGTTCTTACTGCCGATAAATTAGCTAACCTTGATGCAAGAGTGGCAAAGATAAAAGTAAATATAAATAGACTGAAGGCGGAAGCAGAGACTAACCCTAAATTAGTTGAGACTAATATTAAGAAAATAGAAGCCCTCATGAACGAAGCATATGAGATACAGAGGAAAGTAATTGACGCTAAAAAGAAAGCGGCACCGCCTGCTGCTACCCTTGATGTGCTTGGTTTACAATCTATCTGGGAGAAAGCTGCCAAGTTGGTATCCAGTAAGACATCTAAGTTCTTGAGCCTGTTCAGAACAAAGCCAGAGTTAAAACCTGCCCTGCAAAAAGGTTTGGAGTCCATGATAGAACATGACAGGGCTATCAGAAATGTAGAATTCATGGCTAAAGAACTGACAAAAATAGTCAATGATTTCCAGCCCGATAAAAACAGACAGATGCTCATGGTTCATGCTTATGAACATAAGATGCGGGGCAAATACTGGGAGCAGCTTACTGAGCCTGAGAAGAAAATGGTAAAATGGGCGGCGGCTGAGAAGCAGAAACTCAATGACTTTATCGAAGAAAACAAAATCCTGACAATGATGCACGATAAGAAAATAAACCATATATACCACCATTGGATAGATGCAAAGACTGGTGAGGCTTATAAGGCATTTTATGGGAAGTTCAGCAAAGGTTTACCTCAATCGAAGCAAAGGGAAATCCCAACTTATGAAGTTGGTATTGAAAAAGGATTGAAACCCGCCACAACTAACATAGGTGAACTGATAGGGCTGGAATGGATTGCTGCAACAAGGGCGAATAGTGCAAGGGCTTTAATCAAAAATTTATATGGCATAAAGGGAGACCCGAATACCAGTATTCAATTAAGATTTAACAAGGAACCTGTCCCTATCAGAATGGTAGAACGGTGGGATATGCTTGTGAAGCAGGGATTAACGGAAGGATATAAAAGGTATACAAACCCTGCATTGGATAAAGCGATGGCTTTCAAGACAGCCGATGGTAAGGTGGTTATTTTCAAAGGTGCTGTTGGTATTAGGGAAGAACTGTATCCGTTTGTGCGTTCTTATATAGAATCGCCCAGTTATGGGAAGCTATCTCAATTAAATTTTGTCTCCAAGAGCATGAAACTAGGCATGAGTTTCTTTCATATTGTATCTTTGGGCGTTCAGGAGCTGGCTAATATGAGGGTGCCGTTTACCCATATACCTGAAGGGCTTCGTATGATTAAAGACCTTACACCTGAAGTAAAAATCCTGCACCGAGAAGGACTTGAGTTATGGAAAGGTTACGAGGACTTGGGATATAAGAACAAGTTCTTTGAAGGGACTGGTCTGGTATCAAAGACTGGGAATGTAGTTACAGCCCCAGTTCGTTTAATGCGTGACTTTATTTTTGATATTGTCCAGCCAGGGATGAAAACATCTTTTGCTGTTATGCAGTTCAATAAGCTACTCCCGAAATATTTAAAACAATATAGTCCAGGGCATTCAGTAGAGAGTGTGATGGCTGCTATAAAGCAGAATAAAAAACTACCAGAAGGCGCCTTAAAATGCGCCAGAGAGGTAGTCCAGAAATCTGATGGGCATTTTTCAGGGGAGCATTATAAGCGTTCCTTATTGGAGACCAACCGTTTTATGGTCAAAGCTTTTTTCACACCCGAAGCCAGAAAGCTGTGGCAATGGCTGTTGTTGTCTTTTACATGGCAGAGAGAACATTTACTTGTGGCAAAGAATGTGTTTAAGTCATTCCTGCCTGATGCGGCAATCAAGAAAATGGGACTGGCTGAAATGGGCGCAATCAAGGGGCAATACCGAAAATACCTGCTTGGCGGGTTAATGATAGTTGGTGCTGTTGATTTGTTTAACCAGATGACTACTTATGAGATGGACGGTGAAGCTAAACATATTTGGCAGAACCCTCGTGGTAAGCGTCTAGCTGTAAGGGCATGGTGGAATGAACCTGATTACTTTACTACAGATAAAGATGGGACTGTGCGATTTGTGCAAGGAAGGCCAGCCTACATTAGACCAATCAAATCTTTATTTGAAGTGGCTGAATGGGCAAATGACCCGACCTCTAAGTTCTTTTATAAAGTAGCGCCAATAATTTCCGCTATAATGAATTTGAGGGATACTCAATTTCCACAAGGTAGAAGTGGTTTTGAGAAGACGAAGGATTTCCTGTTCGATGTTTACACTCCGATTGTTCTTAGCCAAGCAGGTGAAGTAACAAAGGGTAAAAAGGATTGGAAGGGCGCAGCCCTTTCCTTCTTTGGTATGCCCACAAGTAAAGACCCTAACCGTAGGACTGTTGACGCATTAATAGGGAAGTATTTATCTACCAAAACTAAAAAGGACTATGATAATCTAAAGGCTTATATAGATAAAATGCCTTCCGATAATATCAAGCGCAATATGATAAAGAAATACAGAAATGAAGTTCTGATAATCAATGAAAAAGATAAGGACTTTTGGCGTGAGGCGCTGAAAGCCAGACCAGAAAAAAGAGCCAGAATGCTTTACGATAGATGGTCTAAGATGCCTGTCAATGAGGAAGCCAGAGAAAAAGAATTAGCCCAGCAATTAGAGAGCTTCCTGACTGACAAGACTATTGAGGAGTTTATAAAGATAGCCAACAAGATGTAGGAGAAAAAGACTATCTTCCAGAGGCTACAGGGCGGAGCTATTTAACCTCTTTTTTACATCCCATTCTTCACTTTCCAGTAATTTACTAGGGCAAGGAAGCATCCGTAGCCTTTTTTTCTTTCTTCGTCTGTAAGCCAAACCAGGACTGAATTAGCGTTATGTTTGTTAACGTATAGGATACCACATTTTTTGTTGCGTCCCCTGTCATACGCCCCTAATTGCATATGTTGGTCATGCCAGGTTTTTACTTCTGTTAACAAATCCTTCTCAGTCGTTTTTATATCAATGATTTCGGTTTCACTTTCCAAGTCTATTTTACCACCATAGGTTTCAGTAGCAAAGGATTGTTCGCATTGCCATTCTCTTTTGCCTATTTTTGTTTCCAATTCTTTAAGGGCGGCAAGATAAAAACCCTGTCCCTCTTCTGGTAGTTCTTTCCCCTTCAAACCATCCTCTATCCATGCGTGGATTTGCTTACCTCTTAGGGCGGCTTGTTTAGATTGCTCATTGGCGTCCTGCTTTATCCTTGCCAGAAAGAACTCATCAGCCTCCCCTTCCTGTCTTTCAAGTGTAAGGCAGGATAATATATGCTGGTCAATTATCCATGACTGTAGCATGGGCTTGGCTGCCAGAGCTATTATGGAAGTGACACTTGGTTTCAGGTTTAATTTCCTTGCGTCCCTTAGCGTAGTGTTACGGCGCTTGCCGTTCTTCCCTATGATTGTGTATTTGGGCGTCCCATCTGCTTCATACCAATGCCCTTGTTCTGATGTTTGTTCCAGAATTTTTTCTTCATTGTTGTCCATTTTATCGCCCTCCAAGAATTAGTCTAACAAAGAATTAGTCTAACAATTTCTGTCAGTTGTTTATCAGTTGTTTATGTTTGGCTTTTGTTCTTCACTCCAAAAAAATGCCTTCCTTATTTCGATTCCCTCTTTTAAATGACTATCTGTTACCCACATAAAACAAGCACAATCATCGGCTGTATAGTTTTTAACCGGAAGATTTTTATGTCGGCTATTGTCATTGTCGGATATATTTTTCCAATAGAGGCAAAGCGTTTTTGTTCACCATTTTTATAACCATTTATTTTATCGCCGTATAATTGCTTGCTTGAATATTTCCACGGCGGGTCAGCATAAATTATGTTGTTTTTTTTCATTTTAAATTAAACCAAAATAAAATATAACAAAGGCAATCCAGCCGAGCGCTACGCTCCGGCTGTTTTCTGCGTTATTTCGCCAATTCCTTCATTCTTTCTTCTTCCCATTTCCTATCGGCAATAATTTCTGCACGTTCTAGTCTTGCCTCAAGTTCGGCTTCTTTATCGCCATAAGGGTCAAAGTCAATAGCTCCGTCTTCAAATCGGCTAAACATCTTGGTCATTTCGTTACCCCCTTTCGTTTCGCAAATTTGTCAAACCTTATTTTTAAATAATGGACACCGCCAATTATATACCCGTCCATCTTCGGAAACGCCGATTGCCTTTGCTGTTTCTTCTGTGCAGCTACCGTCTGCCATATAACCTGAGTCTATCGCCTTTTCATATTTACAAATCCAGTCCATTTTTTTTTCATCATATCCCTTGGCGCACTCATCACAGTTATATGATTTCCAATCTTGATATTGTGAGCCACAATAAAAAGGCACACTATTATTTTTTTTGTTCATAAGCCACCTCAATAAAATCTCATTCCATAATGCCTTTGATTTTTGTGGTATAGTTTGTTCTGTATTTTTTTTTCTGGCATTCTGTTTTTTTCGCTTTCTAAAAACAATCTGAAGAATCTTGGCATATCAGTTCCATCAAGGTCAAGGGAGAAGAGCCAGGCGAATGCATCCCCAAGACTCATGGAGTAAGTTACCTTTTCTCTTGCTATTACCGAAAGATAAAAGTTTTTCCACTTTCCCTTCTCAACCATTTTGTCCTTGAGGGCAATCATATCTTTTTCATCCAAAGGGTGTTCAGTTTCACAATCTCGGTGCTTATTGCATAAAATACACACTTCGCATGTCCCCACTGGGGTGCTTTTCACCCATTCCGTATGGGTACGCCACTCATGTCGACACCATCCCATATAATCATATATCTTTTTAATATTATCTTCTCTGGTCATCACTTAACCTGTCAATCCAGCCGAGCGCTACGGCTATTTTTTGCGGTTGGGCTGCTTATCCTTTGCCGTCCGCAAGCGCCACGAAACAATAAAATATTTTGTATCCTTTTTATCAATGGTCATGTTTTCATCAGCCCATCTTCTTAATTCATTATGATTCAAAAAAACAGCCCTTACAGATAAAACGTAAAATTAGTTTTTTTAATATCTTTCATTAAAATCCTCCTAAAAAAATCAGATAACCAGTCAATCTAATCAACTGTTATACCGCACTGCCAAGCTCGGCGGTACATTCAACTTCGTTGCCCCATACGTCCCAGCCTATCTCTGGGTAGCGGCAAAACAACTCCACGCGGGGAACATCACCGCAAAGCCAAACTATCATTTCCCGTATTTCGTCTGGCTTTCTACTATGTTCGCGCCTCGGTGAGACGACCAGTTCCCTCACTGACGCACTTTTTCTCTTTTGGCTTTTCTTTCGTTGCCAGTAAGCGCAGTTCTGAATTACTACGCGTCCAGTTCCCCCCGCCGAAAAAGTATTTGCCCGTCGCTGTCGTCTTAATCCAGTTGAACGCAACAGTCTTATAGGTAAACCCCATGCCTCAATGCAGCGCAACGCGAGGGGTAGCTCGGAGTTCATCACCCACAAAAACAGGACACAATTTGCGTCTGCTATCGAGCCAACTGGCAAGGCCACTATGTCTTGTGCCTTCATCGTAGAGTATAGGTTGGCCTTAGCGTCATCACTCAGCCCTTTTCGGTTCTGGAAGTTAAACGGCCACGGGGGGTCGGCATAAATAATACTGTATTTCTTCAAGTCTGCAACTCCTTAAATGTGCGGTATAACAATCACATCAACTCGGACGCGGAAACAGCCCCGCGCCGGTTATGTGAAGCGCTAAGTGGATAAAGCCTTGTGGCATTTTGCACACACCGATTTATTATTATCAGCTATGCGGTCACAAAAATCACATAGCCGGAAACCACCATTGACGGCTCTTTGAAACCTTCGTGCAGCAGAATAAAGACTTTTTGCCGTTATTGCACCGAATGGATACGGCGTTCGTCCCCACAAAATATAGAAGCATGTTTCGTCGTCAGCGTTTGGTATTGCTGCTTTGATTATGTCGTGTGTTGTCATAAAAATAAAAACCTCACTTAACTAGTCAATACTAGTCAATCCAGCCTATCGCTACGTTCCGGCTGTTTTCTGCGTTATTTCGCACTATTCAGCATCCGGCATATACTGCAGGAAAGCGCCCTTCCCTTTGCATGGGTCAAGAACCCGTCCAGAAGGGCAGAAAAAAGAAACAACGTCACGCGCCACATCATCCGGCGTGTAAACAACGTCAGATTGTATTGGCTCAAGTTCTATAAGTTCTATTTGTCTCATAATTTTAAAAATTCACTTAACAAATCCATGCAGCCGACTCGCTCACGCTGATGTCGGCGTTATCTTAATCACTAATTGTCAGTAGTATGTTGTCGTTTTTCTGGTATTGCGCAGCCCATGTATGAATATCTTTAATGGTTGCGTTTTCATCAAATACTTTTGTTCTTACCTGAGTCTCAAATGAATCAGGCGATACTTGAACTAAAGTTCTTATTTCAGCCACATAAATATAATTTACCAAACTCATATATCGTTACTCCTTTCTTTTTTCCTCCTGCCAGTATTTCTACCTGAGGAACTATCCTGTATGTGGGGATAAGCTCCCCATGTGCTTTTGGAGGGTGAGGCAGGATTTGATACCTGCATGATTGCGTAGCCCTCAACTTATGCCGCAATCGGAACTATCTTTCAAGTCGCCTCGTCTATACTCTTCCGCCACTCACCCCCAATATATTATTAACGCTATCGTAATGCCGATTACCAACGCCATCAACACCCACCTGATTGCAACCCACAACGGATATTGATTAAGTATATCGCGGATTGGCACCTTTATTTTTTGGGGAAATGGATACCAGTTCATCATAATTTCCTCCTTTACGGTCTGCCTATTTCCTTCCCCTGTTTTTGGACGCTTTGATTTCCACTTCCTGCCATGAAGGGGATTTGGCTTTGGCTTGCTGTGAATATTTGATAAATCCATACGTCTGGAGAACATTCTGCATATACCTTACATTGGAAGCATGATTTGTGGGGTGTCCGTGATAGTTCATCAATGCTTTGGGCAAATCACCGTTCACGGCGTCCAGTTTCTTCCGCATTATGTAATTCCCCGCCTTAACACCAGTCACATTACCATGCAAATCCCTTACGTCTTTAATAATATTCGCTTCTATCAGTTCGGGGACGTGACCTGGGCGGCTGATTATCTGGTGCAGACCCCTTGCCCCTGTTGAAGATACGGCGCCAGGAAAGAACAGGGACTCATTGTAGATTATGGCGAAAGCAAGTTCAGGCATATCAGAGTGCTCCAGAATAGCGTCTACAACAGCCACAAATGCCGCCTTATCCATTCTTTTGTCAGATAAGGGGTAGAATGTTTCTATGAGAAATTCTCTTGTCTCAGAGTCAATTCCGTGTTGTAGTGTTTTTGGATATGCCAGATAGCCGATAACTGTAAACTGTATAATCAACAGGAATGTCAGCCCCGCAATATACAAAGCCAGTTTCCGTTTTGATAATGTCACCTTGAGCTCATTACCTATATGCATTATGTAGCAGTGCGAGCAATGGAACTCACTCTTTTCTTTGTCCCACATACCCTTGCGTTTATTTTTACCGCACTTAATACAGTTGGTTTTGGCTTCCAACTCTACGTAATCGTAGTGTTTATTGCTTTTCAGTTCAGGATTAATTAGTTCACGCAATATCTTTATCATTTTTCCCCCTTATAATTCTTGCCCCAGTAAAAGAGTCTAGTATAATAGACACTATTCTGTTGGATTCATTAGTTCCAAAAAAAGGCTATTATAGTGTCTTATTGTCGCATCTATCCCCTTAGATTCCTTTATTATGCCCTGATTAATACAGGCGACTGCAATATCTTTAGCATAAGAGGCAGCGAAAGACTCATTTTTGCCAGCCATTTGGTTACGTGGATAATAATGAGTAGCCTTTGTTTTTAGTTCCTCTACATGCTCAGGTACATGCTCAGGCACATCAGTTAGCGACTCTTTAGGCTGTGTAACTTGTTGTGGGGCTTGTTGTGGGGCTTGTTGTAGATTTTGAGTACCCTTTGGTAGCGTCATAAAAGTTGCAGTCTTGTCTTTGCTTTGGAATGTATAGAAATCTATAGTTGAGTTTACAGAGTTACTGACTACATCCATTGTAGCAGGGTCAGTACAAAGATATTGTACCTGTTGACCGTTTACTTCCATCAGCACAGTTAAGTAACTCCCACCAGCTTTCTTTGCCTTTTCGTAAAAACTGATTACTTTTCCAACCATTTTTAGTCCTCCTTTTTTTCTTGTTTTGGGATTATTTGTTCTGTTATTCTATCCAGCGCATTAGCTATGCGCTCTAGCTGATAGACCACAAGTAGCTCATGCGATTCCTTTAACGCTTCCATCCTACAAGATTCGCATAAACCGCTTGCGCTATATGCTTCTTCCTCCCCTTTACTCTTAAACGTAAGGGGAGCCCCACATTCAAAACAATTACAATCTTTTTTATCTACCATAATTTTATCTACCATAATTTAGCTCCCTTCTCTTTTTTTTTGGCGCCTCAAAACTAGCAAAATCCGCCGAGCTTGTCAAGCTTTTTTTCACACGGCGTGACGAGTTTTTTTAAAAGCCAAGAAAATCCGAGACTTCCGACCCGATAAAAAAATAACTTGACAGGGTGTGAAGATTTTGCTATGGTGTGAGCATGAAAAAACAGACTTATTTTAGAAAAATAGTCAAGTTAAACCGAAAGAAGTTAGTAAAGCGGCATGGGTTCCGTCCTTCTACGGTATCAATGTGGGTTTCTGGTTCCAGGATACCTAACTGGAAGAACGCAAAAAGGTTGGCAGCCTTATTGGATATACCAATATCTAATATGCCGTATTACAGAGCAGAAAGAATATTAGACTAACACTACGGCGGGTACAAGCTGTCAGTAATGCGCTTGACGTTCCCCAACGTGCCTATTCCCGCCGTAGTGTAAGGCGAAAGGGGTGTTAAATGAATAGTGAAATGAAGGAATGGGCATTAAGATATGCCGAGGCAGGTTTTTCTGTTATACCGGTAAACCATGACAAAAAGCCCATAATCAAGTGGGAACCTTACCAAAAAAGGAAAGCAACAAAAGAGGAAATAGAAAAATGGTGGACTATAACCCCGACTGCTAATATCGGAATAGTTACGGGCTCTATTTCTGGTGTGGCTGTTGTGGATATTGATACGCCAGACCTAAAAAATGAAATGCTAGATAACATTGAAACCCTGGCAGCTCCGCCTATCTCATTAACTCCAAGGGGTGGCAGGCATCAATGGTATGCTTATCCACATGAGGAAGTCCGTAACACTACTGGTATGTTCCCTAATGTGGATTTTAGAGGGGAAGGCGGTTATGTGTTAGTTCCACCTAGCACTAATGGAAATGGAAAGCCATATTCATGGAAAAATAGCATTTTAGATAATGATTTACCTATCCTTCCTAAAGATATTATTTATATAATAAAAGGGCAAAAACCGAAAAATGCTGAAAAAGAGGACGAACTCCTTGATTTTGCGGGGAATTCGGCGTGTCAGCACCGTGTCAGCATGCTGACAAATGCTGACAAATGCTCACAAATGCTGACAGAGGGGCGGCGGGACGATGATTTGTTTCATATCGCTAACTGTTTAGTAAAAGGAGGCGCAAAGTATGCAGAGATAATGAAGGTCATAGAAATTCTTGCTAAATCATGTACTCCACAGTTTCCTATAGACCAAGCTATGGAAAAAATAAAGAGCGCCCTGAATAGGACTGAGCGTAAAGAACGCACAATCATGGAAGATGTAAGAAACTGGTGCATGATGCAGGAAGGTTTTTTTAGTGTCAATGACTGTTGTATCGCCCTTGCTGTTAGCACAAGGCAGGATAAGAATGCTGTATATACGTCAATGGGCAGGCTTGTCAAAGAAGAACTAATAGAAAAATACGGCAAAAAATCAGGTTGCTATAGAAGGATTGAACGTGATGTAACGGAAATGGATTGGGAAAATGCGCCTACACATGACCTTGCAATAGATTATCCTTTAGGGATAGCAGACCTGGTTAGAACATATCCATCAAATATTATCATAGTAGCAGGCACAAGCAATGCGGGAAAAACTGCCTTCTTATTAGACTTTGCCAGGAGGAATGCCAGTAGATTTAAGGTGCATTACTTTAATTCAGAAATGGGGTTGAGTGAACTAAAGATGCGCCTTGATTTATTTCAAGGTGTAACAAGAGAAACATGGCGTAAAATAAAATTCTATGAAAGGGGGGATAACTTTGTTGATGTCATTGACCCTAATGGGATTAATGTCATAGATTATCTAGAAGTATTAGATGAGTTCTGGAAAGTAGGGGCGGCAATTAAAGGAATACATGATAAGTTAAAGAATGGTATTGCAGTAATAGCAATACAAAAGAACAAGGGTGCCGACTTAGGTAGGGGTGGTGCATTAGGATTAGAAAAACCACGCCTATATTTAAACATAGAACATGGTAATTGTAAAATTATCAAGGCTAAAAACTGGCGCAGTACTGAAAACCCAAGTAATATGTCAATCAGCTTTAAACTCGCAGGTGGCTGGAAAATAATTCCAGACCAGAAAGGATGGTGCAAAGAATGAGTGATAATAATTTTGAGCTAACTCCAGAAGGATTTTGGGTAATCGTAAGAAACCCTAAAAGCCCGCAATCTAATATGCCGACTAAAATATATACGAACTTTAATCATGCCACAAAAGAAATGAAACGGCTCACCATAAAAGAAAGGGATAGTTTTTATCTGATGAAATCAACAATAAAATGCAGTCCATCCGGGGAAGTAAGATGGGATTTTTTAGAATAACGAAAGGATAGCAAATGACAAAAGAGATACAAACAGTAGGAGAAAGATTCTTTGAGGTTATGACTTGGTGGCAGGAAGGTGTTAAGCTTTCAAAAACAGGATTCGTATTGATGGGTAAAGCAATCTATATATTTAAAAAGGAAAAATTGTGGCGTAAAGAAATAGAACATATACCGACTTTTAAATATTGGGTAGAACATAGTCTCCATATATCAGTAGCGCAGGCACACAGATTAGCACAAGTTTATGTAATGGTAGGGTATTTACTAGAAGAAATGTCTATAAGTGTAGATATATCAAAGATAACCTTGTTGCTGCCATATATGGCCGAAAAAACAGATGCTGAAAAAAGAAACCTATTGGAAATGGCAAGCATTTGTACAATAGAAGATATAAAAAACAATATAAAAGAAATGACTGGTAACAAAGATAAATGTACTGATGTTTGCCCTCATTCCGAAGTTGAACTGATAACCCGCTGCCGCCAATGTGGTAAATGGCTTAAATAACGAAAGGGTTGATATGAAAGCACAGCCCAAACCAGTAAAAGCGCCTAAGAAAAAATATAAATTTAAAAGGAAAAAAGTATCTAAGAAAACACTCACAAAGAAAACACTCACTAAGAAAACAGATAATAAGAAAGAAGAAAGAAAACGACTGGAAAAAGAATTACTGGGTTTATTTAGTAAGATAATTCATGCAATCTATCATAACAAATGCGCCTGCTGTAACAAGGCGGGGACAGATGCGCACCATTTTTTTGGCAAGCAAGCATATCCTTCAGTCAAATATAATACAGATAACGGAATTTTGTTATGCGCAGGTTGCCATCTTTTTAAAGTTCACCGTAAAGGGCAAACTGAAATGGTAAGGGATGCGTTGATTAACCGTATAGGATTGTCCCGATTTGAGGCGTTAAAAAAAGAAGCCAATGAGGTCAAGCGCTATAAATTACCTGACCTCATTGACCTCAAGGCTAGACTACTCGCTGAGCTTGCGCGGTCTGGAATATTTATTAATTAGGTAATTAATATTATCCAGTTTATTATTAACGTCACCCTTTAGGGCGCCCAAAAGCTCCCGCAAGTATTCAGCCATCTTGAAGTTGTCCTCATTAAGTTCGGCTATAAGCTTATTCTTACATAAGATGTTGTCTTTTAGCGCGCTAATTAATTTGTCTGTATTATTCATCGTTACCCCCTTCACATACCAGTTTATACTTAGGATAAGTATGCGTTTCTTCTCCTACCTGTATGAGCCTACAAGTTGCACCTTCTACTTTTTCATAATTCCAATAAGGCGTAAGCAATATTCTGCCTGCCTTACCATTGAGATACCATGTAGGTCTATCTTCCGACCCCCCTTTTTTATCCAACATAATACCCTGCTTGGCAAAAAGATTAAGGGTTGATTTGACTTCGTCCATACTCAGAGCCGACCATGACAGGTAGATAGTATCTGCATCCAAGTAGATATCAACCTTTTCTGGCATAACATTACGGCAGATTTCTAAGTCCTTCCTTAGCCCTGTAACTTTTTTTATTTGCTCTACATAATACTTTACTTTAGCCATAATTAATTTGTCCATAGTATTTCCTCCTTAGTATTTCCTCCTTAGAAACTTGGCAATCATTTCTTTCTTTTTTTATAGCCCTTTTTATTTATTTGCGCTTAAAATTTTTAATCACAAATTCAAAAATTTCTTTTGCCTCTATATGGTATTAAAAAATTCACTTAACAAAATTCACTTAACAAATCCATGCAGCCGACTCGCTCGCGTTGCTCGCTCACGCTGATGTCGGCGATATCCAGTTTATTTTCTTCGTCACACCTCCTTATATAACTGCTCTACAATGTTAATTAACAATAGCCGTTCTGACTGGCTACCACTCGTAAATTCTTTCTTAATTATCCGCAGAAACTTGACAAACATTTCTGCCTTAACAGCTTCAATGAGCTTTAAATCTTTAGCGG
>Ga0209614_1000436_pt1 | contig 37107 bp, 28 predicted proteins | sample BlaSprsedimmetaG_FD_185484 | JGI IMG/M metagenome (GOLD analysis project Ga0209614, IMG submission 185484) | Hot spring sediment bacterial and archeal communities from California, USA to study Microbial Dark Matter (Phase II) - Blank Spring... ...
TGTTTCCTTGTTGAGCAATGCGGTGATATTCATCCTTAATTGCAAAATTAAAGAACGTGCTCATTGAATATTGATCGATCCCGCAGCATAAAGTACATTCGATGAGAGGGGGTTATTCGAAGTTCTCTCAAATCATTCTGAATATTTTTTGGAGGCAAAAAGGCGACTCATAGGGGAAATCCAACGCGGCAGTAAGAATTTCTGAGAGATGAAGAAAAGGAGTGTTCAGTTTTGGCGTTTTGAATGTTCAGTTATGGCGGTCAGGGTGTACAATTTCAACGGTCAAACTGTTCAAACCTGTGCGTTGTACACAAATATTCCTGATGAAGAAAATAATCTCCAAATCCGCCCATATATTTTATTCACAGTACTAAGATAAAAATTTAAGCTTGGGTTTTTAGCTGTTCTCCTATGTCATTGACCGAGCCATTCCCAACAACCACCACCATAATCTCTCGCAAGCTCTGGTCGTCAAGGCAATGGTGCTCAACGATCTCGGATTCGTCGAGCGCCGCCTGTATCTCTTTCCCGAATTCTTCGAGGATATTGCCGTGGAGCGCCTGCTCGGGGACGGGATCACCAGAGAGCAGCTCAATGACGATCTCCTCGGCAGAACGCTCGATGCCATCGCAGCATACGGGCCGACCGAGTTGTTCAACGAGATCGTAGCCGAATGTCTCATCGGGACAGAATTCGGATCGCAGTGCATCCACGTCGATACCACCAACTTCAGCGTCACGGGCAACTATGAAGCCGACTTCAATACCAGCGAAGTCCAGATCACCTACGGATACCCCAAAGACGGGAGATGGGACCTCAAGCGGTTCGTCCTCGGGATTGCTGCCAACCAGCACGGGGTACCGCTCTTCCTCCAGACCTTCTCGGGAAATGAATCGGACAAAGAGACCCTCAGGACGATTATCAAAGCACTCACCGAGAACCTGAAATCATCCGATAAAGTCTATCATGTGGCCGATTCGGCATTTTATTCCGACGAGAATCTCAGGACACTCGGCACCCGCACCTTCTGGATCACCCTGGTGCCGGCGACCATCGCACGGGCAAAAGAGATGAGTCAGGCCGAGGTCGACCTCACACCATTTTCCGATCCCCGCTACGCATATGCCGAATATTCGTCGACCTATGCCGGTATCGATCAGAAATGGGTGCTCTACCACTCTTCTCCCATGCAGGAACGCATGGAGAAGACCTTCGATGACAAACTGAAGAAGGATTACGAGAAGGCACAGACCTCATGGCGCAAACTCGGCGCACGGGAGTTCGCCTGCGAACCAGATGCCAGAGCAGCGGCGGAACGCTGGGTCAGAGATCATCCCCGATACCTGCTGGAACACTGTGAGGTGGTACCGGTCAGGAGGAGAGCGGAGGGGAAACGGGGACGGCCGAAGGCCGGAGAGGTCCTCAAGGTGGCATACACGCTCTCTGCATCGATAGTTATCAATCACGAGTACATCGACCAGGAACGCAAAAAATGGGCAGGTTCGTCCTCGCATCCAATGATGCCGATCTCTCGCCCGACGAAATGCTGGCCACGTACAAGGGTCAGGGAACGGTCGAACGCGGGTTCCGGTTCCTCAAGGATAAATCGTTCCGGGTCTCGGAGATCTATCTGAAAAAGAATGCGAGGATCCAGGCACTCGCCATGATCATGGTCCTCTGCCTGTTCATCTATGCCATGACGGAATTCGGGCTCAGGAAAGCACTGGAGAGAACGGGGGAGACGGTGACCAGCCAGACAAAGAAGCAAACCCGGAGGCCCACCCTGAAGTGGACGTCCTTCCCGTTCCGGAGAGTGAGGGAGTTCGCACTCGTCACGGAAGATACGAGGACCCGGAAAATAACCAATCTCAACGATGAATTACGGAAAATACCCAGATTGCTTGGAGAGGGATACGAAAAATATTATGACTGAAAAATTAAGTGCGGAATATGGGTTAAACATAACAATTCTTATCCAACATGAATTATATCCTAAAAAAAGATTTGTGTAGAAAATGGGGAAAGAGAGCAGGTTCAAACAGATTCTGGGTCACCTCTGGTTGAAGGAAGAAACCTTTCATTCTGGTTGCCGTTGAGGGATTATTCAAAGCCTATAATTCATAATTAATTTGCATCGTTGTTTTTTCGGTTAAAGGTATTTAGAGAGAATATTCTTCCATACAATGGTCTTACTATTTTAATATATACCCCGCTGGCTGCTAGATATAAGATCGAAGAATATTTTGTTGCGAGATAGCGCTGCTTTACACTAGGATTATACTTTGATTTTGAGCGGCATAATCTTTCCAAATTTGCTCCGATTTCTTCATATATTTCTATATTATTTTCACACGCCCATTTGATTGCTTCCCAATGTAATAATTCATTTGATGAGATTGTTTTATCTTTTGGTTTTAGTGCGCCTATCCAAAAAATGATTTTGTTTTTGTCAACAAGTCCCACGATTCCATTTATTATTTTCCCATCATACTCGACGATGAATAGTTTTAAGTTATTTGTTTGGTAAAAAGTTTCATATAATTCTTCTAAATATTCTTTAGATTCACTTAATTTTCGATTTTGTTCTGAATATCTTTCGGCTACTTGATCCAATAAAATATTTAAATCATTCTTTGTACCCGATCTTATAAGGATCTTTTTTTCAGAGATGTTATTTAATTTTAACACTTTTTTTATGTGGTCTCTTGCATCTTTATCAAAGTTATTCCAGACATAATCTGCTCCATGGGTGAGATCAATAAAGTAATCAAATAATGGTTGGATATTATACTGACGCCATATGAATGGTCTCGGATCCAGATCACTAACTATTGATATCATAACATAGTTAGCATTCAAATTATTAAATATGAATTCATCTATGCTCCTTAGAAATTCTTTCAATATTGATTCTCTTTTACTTTGCTTAAGATCGTAATAATCTGAAAGAATAGGGCCGAGATATGGAACTGCTGATCCTGGTGGCGGAGAGAAAACGCATTTGATGCCAAAACGTTTCGAAAAAAATAGGGGATATAACCCAACGATGACAGAACCTCGGTATCCTATAATAGGATATAATTTTGAATTTGAGTGTTTTTCGATAATTTTAAGCCATTTATATTTATGAAATAATGTTCCATGGTATGATGAATTAACGATATCATTCCACATTTGTTCATCGTCATCTGATGCACATTTTAGGTCAATCTTCATTTTAACTCCAAATAGCAAATTATGATACTCATGAGATTTGTAATTTATTTTGCGATATTTGTGAAAATTGCTTTCATAAACATCAACATTCGGGTTAATAAAGCTCATAATGTTTTTGGTATCAGGAATATTTATATTTTAAGTTTATTTCTCGATTCTAATGTAATCAAATTAATATCAACCCTATGAATAAGCACATACAAAGACTTATACAACTCGGTTTTTAATCAAAAAGTCGTTATTCTCCTTTGCAATCCACCCGCATTTTTAGACATCGACGCAAAGGGAATCATATTGATCTTTGAGAAAATATCTGGTATGAAAACCATCCCTTGAATATGTAAAGCATCCCCTAGAACAGCCTGCTCCTCTTCAATTCCAGTCGTCACTCGAAGTTCATCTGCTGGAGGATACACCCGGTCTTAGTAAAGATCTAAATCATCTCGCCATGATCCATTCCCCGGTCTGGCCTGACCGCAGATAGTTTTTACCGGTTTCATCTTTCCTGAAGATTCGCCATATCGCCCGTGGTTTGCGAGTAATCTCACCTTGCTTTGCATGGGAGGAAAATTTCGTAATTTGTAAAAGATTATAAAGTTAGGTCTCGGCCAATTTGAGATCCTTAGTACTCTTTATCACTCTCGCGGGATTACCTACAGCAACACTGTTTGGTGGGATGTCATGTATTACAACACTCCCTGCACCAATTATCGAATTTTCTCCAATCCTAACACCCCTGATAATATTAACACCTGCACCAATATAAACAGAGTCCTCAATAACAACTTTTTTCTTTATTGTTGGATATTCTGGATTTGAACGATGATAACTACCGTCTTGAACAGTAATTATCGTCCGAGGACCTACTACGACATCATTTCCAATTTCGATCAACCAAGGTCGAGTTTCTTCTAAAAATGCTTGATGACCAATCGCAACATTATCTCCAATTTTCGTCCCTCTCAATTTATAAAAAAAGCGTGCAATTCGCCAGTGTGGAGCATTCATCGCAATTACATGTAGAACGTTTTTTACCATATAGGAATAACGCAGTTTTTTATATCCATCAGATTTATCTTTCGTAATAATATCACCAAATATCATTTAATGTTATATTTCAGCAAATGTAAAATCTCACTTATAATTATAGAATCCCTCGCCCGTTTTAATACCAAGCTTTCCTTCTCCGACTAATGTCTTTAATAAATTTGCAGGTTTGTAAAATTCAGATTCCAATTCGATATGTAACTCATTCAAAATTGAAATGCAAATATCAAGCCCAATATAGTCCGCTAATTCAAATGGTCCCATTGGGTGATTTAATCCGAGTTTAACAGCGCTATCAATAGATTCTTTATTCGCAACATTTTGTTCTAATAAACGTATTGCTTCATTAATTTGTGGCAGTAGTAGCCTATTAACAACAAAACCAGGACTATTACGAATAACAATCGGTTCTTTGTCTATCGATTTCGCTACCGCGAAAATGGTGTCTATAACATCATTCGAAGTCTTTTCTCCAATGATTACTTCAATCAAAGACATTTTTCTGACAGGATTGAAAAAGTGCATCCCTATACATTTTTCAGGCATTTTTGTTACGGCTGCCAGTTTATCTATAGATATTGATGAGGAATTGGTAGCAATTATTGCATTCTCCTTTTTAATTTCCGAAATTTCCCTGAATATTGACTCTTTGATATCGAAATCTTCGGATGACGCATCGATAATCAGATCGCACCCTTTCAAATCAAGATATTCTGTGGTAATCTGACAGCGATCAAGAATTTTCCTTACATCATCTGAAGTATATTTTTTTGACAAATTCTTTTGAATTCTTTCATATATACTGACGATTTTGTCACTATTTCTCGTCTTTAAATGTACATTGAAACCATAAGACAAAAAATATTCAGCTATCTGCAATCCCATCGATCCGATTCCAACAATCCCAATCAAAATTGAACTTTTTCTGTCTAATTCGAAATCAACACGATCTCCAATATTATACTCAATGGTAGACTTCATTAGTTTTTTAACGTTATTTTCATCTTCAATTAAATACACATAATATGGTACTTTTTCGTTCCCTTTTGATGGAATATTAACCTGTGTGTAGCCCAAAACGCGATATTCTTTACTGTGTTGAGATAATAAATCCTGCCCACAAAAAATACATCTCTTGACTTGGTAATTCCAATATTTATTGCATCGGCTGCAATAATACGCCATATATCACACCCCCAATATGGTAATTCCACAAGTGCCCCCAATACCGCCAATATTCTGAGCCAATCCAATTTCAGGATTATCAACTTGTCTTTTTTCTGTTTCTTGGCGTAATTGGGCAACAATCTCGAATATCTGCGCCAACCCAGTAGCACCAATTGGATGCCCATTCGCTTTCAGACCGCCATCTGTATTTACTGGAAATGGTCCATCCCGCAATATATCGCCATTTTTTATTAGTTCTGAAACTTCAGATGCACCACAAATCCCTAAATCCTCTAAAGCTATCAACTCACTTATCGTAAAGCAATCATGAATTTCAATAATATCTAAATCAGCAGGTGTTATTTGAGCTTCCTTATATGCTTGTTTTGAGGCAATTTTTGTTGCAATGAATGAAGTTAAATTGATTCTTTCCGTTAAAGAAATTGTATCAGTCGCAATTTTTGAACTCATCACCTTAACATCTCTGTCAGAGGTCTTGTTCTTTGACAATATTACTGCAACAGCACCATCTGAAATGGGGCTACAATCGAATAAATTCAAAGGTGAGGCGATCATTGGAGCATTTTTTATCATTTCCTTTGATACCTCTTTGTAATAAAAGTGAGCAAGAGGATTTAACCGAGAATTCTGGTGATTAATATAAGATACTAACTCCAAAATGTCATGGTTAATATTATTTTTTAGCATATATTGCTGAGCTATCAGAGCGTAGGCAGCGGGAAATATTAATCCATTCGGAAAATCATATGTTCTATCCCCAGCCATTGAAATTGCATCTGTTGTTGGAAGCAATCCAACCCCAGTCATTTTTTCGACCCCTACAATCAGAATATTGGAGTAATTTTGTAAGCAATAAATTGCTTGATTAAAAGCAACACTACTAGATGCGCATGCCGTTTCAACACGAATAATTGGAATATTAATTCCCGGAATCAGGGAGGAGATCATTGAATTCAAATGTAGTTGGCCATTCAATGGCCCTGAAAGAAAATTCGATACAAAGATCGCCCCAATTTCATTAATGTCCAAATTACTATCATCCAATGCATTTAATATTGCTTCATAGGCTAGTTCTTGCAAATTATCAGATAGATTTCCAAATTTTGTTCTCCCTACTCCGCTGATGTACATAGTATCACCAATTTAGTATTTTCTTTCAAATTGAATTCCGTAATTCCCGAAAAAGGACCGGAATAAATTGGAGTACTTGCTATTTTTTCCATGCATTATACCCTCATTTATATCGAAAAATATCAATCCTTTTTGTTCACAATACTCTCGAACATTAATTGGAATAATGAATGAGATTATACAGATTATATTTGAAATATTTCCATTAATTATTTTTTTAAGTTCATTTTCATTTATTAATGACTGATAAATTAGGATTGAGTTTTTATAATAAATAATTTCCGAATCAGTGTATTGATTTGTCTGCAAAATGGAGTTATCATAAACACGATTGAAGTCGACTAATATATTTGAAATTATTCTACACTTCTCATCGAAACTTAATTTTTTAGTTATGTTTGATGTCCTATTAATCTCCCTTGCAGGATTTCCGGCAACCACACTATCAGGCTCTACATTTTTAGTTACGACTGATCGCGCACCAACAATAGAACCTTTTCCAATCATAATGTTTGGCATTATGAAAACATTCGCGGCAACCCATGCTCTCTCTTGAATAACTATAGGGCCAAAATTCGATGGGGCACCTGTCAGTATTGAATGCCATACACCATGTGTATAAAGCCAGCTGTCAGCACCTATTCCTGCAAAGTCTCCTAAAGAAATATCATGCCTTAAATCCAACAGACAATGTTGATCAATATAAGAGCCTCTGCCCATAAAAAATTTTGATTGCCCCCATATTTTCGTATTACATTTTATTTGCGCGCCTCTATGCAAGCTTAATTCTTTTGCTAAAATGGTCACATAGTCTTCAATAATCACATTATCGTCGATATGAATCTTATAAAAATCTAAACCAGAAGGAATGATTATTGACCCAAATCCAATTTCAACATTATTTCCAATTTTTGCGCCGAGCTGTCTATAAATTGTAATTTTTAATTTTGAAGGTAAATATGAAAAAAAAATTTGAGATATTTTAAGAATGTACGTATTAAAAGACAATAATTTCCACCAAAAATATAAGATATCTAACACCTAAAAAATTTATTGTTTTGATTCATCCGCTCTGTTTAAATACTGTTTTAAGCCGGAATTAAAAATCTATTGCATGATCGAAGGTACTGGGGCTCCCCGAATAATTATGATCATAACAAACACGGAGCCGGTACATGGATCTACGAATAGGTATATCAGTTTTATTGATGCGGCGCTGGACACGGTGAAGGCATCAGGATGCTTTTTTATTCATCCCGATTCTCTAAAAGAACCTATAATCAGCATCAGTATAAGATGCCCCTTATCAAAGATCTGAGACAGAAACACTGAATGTGCGTCTCGCTACATAAATTCACGACCAGAATCAGCTCGATAACCTTCAACAGAATCCTCAACCGGGTGATTGCCCGGTTTTACTTGTGCGGGAAGACAATCCCTATAACTGCCATTGATTCATCGCGATTCACCAGCTCGTATGCCAGTCAGCATTACTCTTGGCGTACTGAAAAGAGCAGAAAGAGGTTCCTGAAGCGCCAGCAAAGAAAATTTTGATTCTCAGATGACATCAATTGCCTTTGATGCTTAGAACCATATCATTCGGAGATTGAAGCTATCCCAGCACACAGTACACGATTCCCAGATGCAATCACAGTACTGAGATGGGTACACACGATCGGTAAGGCCACCGGGTATGTGCCCCAAATCGCTTTTGAAGAAGTTTCACTGAGAATGCAACTTCATGAACGAGGAATGCTATACAGATTCAATTTACCGCCACATCCGGGAAGCACTGCTTCGGCATCGATGATCCCGGTCCGGAAAAAAAGGAGGAATGGGATCTCAGGGACGAAACGGGAAATCAAAGATTTCCCTGACAGGAAATTGCAAGGTACTTTTCCGTGTATCAAATGACAGAATATAGCCGAGTTCGATGAAGAAATCTATCACAAGAGAAATTTTTTCGAAACTGCCCTTTTCAGTCTTAAAACGAGATTCAGGGAGAACTTGAAATCATGCAAGTTCTGGTATTGTGTCAAGGAGATCGAAATCAAACTGAATCTCTGTAACCTCAGGGTGGTGCTGAAAAAATCATTCTTTGTTGTTCTCGTTGAGGGATTCTACAGAGCAAAAGATCCCAAAATTTTTAAAACACACATTTAGCTGACGGGTAAAAAAGTAATACCAGAATACAATCATCCAGAGAGAGAAAACCACCCATCCTATATGAATGTGCATCTCTTCAATGACTCCGGCCGGCCCATAGAGATAACCCGAGTAAGCGATGATGGTCACTCGCAGAATATTCGCTACATAGGTGCCGATATAGCCCAATCCGATGAGGCCAAGACTCCGTCGGGTCCGGCCCTGCGGAAAACTCGAGAGCACGATCGCCGCCGCGGCGGTAAATGTGCCGAGCGACCATATCCCGGTACAGTCAGCGACCACGGCGAGGGTGATGGGATCCCCGGACAATGATCTAAGAGTGATGAGGTTTCCGGAGGTCGTCGCGGGCACGCCGGTGAGGTTGAGGATCAGCACCGAGAAGAAGACTATCGGCGGGATAAGAGGGGCCGCGATCCACTCCTGGTGGCGGATCAACAGTTCGTACACCTGAAACCCGAGGACCACAATCGCCGGAAACGAGACCGGGAGGAGGAAATCGCGGTACCCGAGCAGGGCGAAGACGATAATGCCGATACCGGAGAGGAGCAGCGAAAAGTCACCAATCGAAAACGGGGGGTTTCCGAAGCCGAGCGGGATATTCAGAAACGAGAACACGACCAGGCCGAATCCGGCAAACAGCACCGCGAGCCGTTTCTTCTGCTCGAGCGTGGCAGCCGCGTTCCGCGAGAGGTACAGGATACCGATGCAGGAGAGAAGCCAGATGCCAAGAATATCGAATTTTAAGTAGGATGCCGATGTCGCAAGGGAAAAGAAAATGAGACAGAATGCAACAACAAGGAACCAAATTTTCGCGGCCTTCCCTGGATCAGCATCCACTTTCTTACGATACATCCATTTACCTGACGGGAAAAATCCGCCGTTCGCCCGCTCCCCCCGCAGGAGGAACGTACATCTGCCCCAAGAAGGCTAGCTTCGCTGGCAACGGGCCGGCGGCCTGCTCCTCTGTTGCTCTCCGCCGTTCCGAATCATTTGTAACTAATATACGGTTGTGCCAGGTAATTATTAAGTGCTTCTTTTCTTCCGGAGAGAAATCAAAATGATATAGACTGGAAAATATTGAAAAATAGGTTACTCCTCCTTTTTCCGCACGACAAAGATCGCGAAGATCATGCCGATGACCGCACCGAGAGAGATCGCTATGGTTGGGAACTCAGGGACATAGTGCATATGCTCATTGATGCAGTTATCGACATACATAATCGCACTGAATGGAACTGTCTTACCCTCTACACCAACGACACTTTTTGGGATTGCCACCTCGATAACGTAGTTGGGGTAACTATTATCTTCTGTAAGCAGCCAATCACCCGTGTAGACTAGTTTGGCATCTCCCACCTTTGAACCGGATACAATTATGTCAGGCTTTACGGGAAGCAAATATCCTTTCTTTTCCCACATTTCTTCGGGATCGTAGACAATACTACCCTGAGAGTAGATCCCTTTTGTTGGGTGAACAATAACGCCGTACTCGTATCCGAGATCGCCGGTGGAAAGGTTGTTATCAAGGTTCAGTGCCAGGTCGCCAGGCCGCTTGTCACCTATCCCATAAGGATCCAATGAGGTGATAATGGCTACGTAAATATAGTCATCATCCTGATCAAAATACATCGCCTCAAGATCGTAACACTCGCCGCCATAGGGCTCGCTTACCTCTACCCCATTGCTTGCCAATTTTTGCTTTGGTTCATAGAAGGTTGAATAAATACTCCCTACACCTTTGATATGCACTCCGGATGGATCTCTGCCGTGGGTCGGGTCGTAATTGTCTTCGACCGTGAATTGAATGCCTGCGTTCGGCAGCCAGGTTTCGTTTACGCTCCAGTCGCCTGATTTCAGTGCTGTAAGGCCCCAATCACTCAGGTCGCCATCGATGGTATACGCCGCCGCGGGCCCGACAAAGGCCAGTAACGCCGCCAGCGCGCAAACGCCTATTGTCAATTGTGTTTTCATACGGTTCATCTCTACTCCTCCCCCAGCGCGTCATGTTGTGGAATACGGAGCGTGCTGGTGCCGACGGCTCCAGATCTTCCCTCTGACGCGTGGATGTATCACCAGTATACATTTGATATTATTTAAAAAAATTCGGTATATAAAGGTGGAGAGCTAAAATTAGCAGCAACGATAACCAGTATTGATAACTGATTATCGCTCTAAGCAATGTTTATATAATGAATTTGAATTGTTTTATAAAATATTCCCATACTGCCTCTGCCTGTCAACACGACACAGGAATGCAATTGCATGTCTCGAAAAGCATATTTCATGAACCAGCATAATTGTTTCTACCGATGGATGGCATCCAGGCGATTGTGTTGGGCCTCATCCAGGGGGCCACCGAGTGGCTCCCCATCAGCAGCGAGGCCCAGACCATGCTCTACATGCTCAACCACCTGGGCCTCGACCCCCAGACGGCGCTCACCTACGCTTTTTTCCTCCATGCCGGCACGATGATTGCCGCCTTCGTGCGGTTCCGGGAGGAGTTTTTCGATGTGCTCCGCAACCTCTCCCCCTCCTTTCCGATGACCCGGGTGCTGGTGATCGCCACCCTCTGCACCGCCGTCTCGGCGGTGCCCCTCTACCTGCTGCTCAGGTACGCGTCCGTCGATGCGGACGGCACCGTCTTCACCCTGATCATCGGGCTGATGCTGATCGTGACCGGGCTGGTGATGCAGCGGGCCGGCTCCGCAGGGGAGCGGCACCTTGCGGAGATGACCGATGCCGATGCGATCCTCGTCGGGGTCGCGCAGGGCTTCGCCATCATCCCCGGCATCTCCCGGTCGGGGACCACCGTCGCCGCCCTGCTCGCCCGCAACATCGAGCAGGAGACGGCGCTGACCGTGTCGTTCCTGATGAGCGTGCCGGCCGCGCTCGGCGTGCTGGCCCTCGATTCCGGCAACATCGCCCAGATCCCGCTCCAGACCGCGGCGGTGCTCCTGGCCTCCTCGCTGGCAGCAGGCTACCTCTGCATCGACGTCCTGCTCGCGGTGGCGCGACGGGTGGCGTTCTGGATCTTCTGCGTGGCCCTCGGCACGCTGACGGTGGTGCTCGTGGTTGGCGGGGCACTGCTCTGACCGGCTCGAGCGCCTACGTCCTTTTCCGGCCGGGTGATGCAGGGAGAGGGCAGTCCGCGAGGATGGCAGAATCCTTCGAACCAGAAGACCGAATGAGGTGCCGCCGGTTGCGGCAGTCCTCCAATCGGCCCGAAAAAAGAGATTATTCGTTCTTTCGCCTGACGGCGAACACCAGTCCGAGCATTCCCACCAGAAGCCCTGCCGGGAGGGCAAGGGTGGGGAACTCGGGAACGGGAACGTCACCCTTGTAGCCGCAGAAGGTGATGTGACTGACGGCATAAATGCCCGGAGGGACGAGATAGGTATCCGATCGTGAACCGCCCTCATAGACAGAGTAATGATAGACATTCGCCTCAGTCGCGGCCTTGACGATGACATGATAAATGTCGGCGTCTTCCGAGACCCAGTCGAATGACATCGGCTCATCTCCATCCTTGTAAGTGAGATTGAATATCTTGACACCACCGTCGGTGGCTTGGTTAGCAATTCCAACCTCACCTTCTTGTGGATCAGCCTCAAACTTGGCAATTTGCACGCAGGTGGGGTCACACGGACAGATATCTCCACACGTTGGATTGCCGCCCACCGGCACAGGTTCAACTGATGCCGCCCACGCCGGTGCTACCATAACAACCGCCAGGATGAGGAGCGCACCGACAGCGAGGGGCAATTTGTAGTCGTTTGTTCTCATATTCTTCACTTCCTCCTCCATCACCTGCCATTCGGATGCAAATGAAAGATAGTAGTTCCAATAGCATTCATAGTATAAAAGAATTGTGCGTATTATTATCCTAGTAATTATTATATAATCAATAGTAATATAATCCCCAGAATCTTGCAATTTGTCGGCCTCTTTCGTATGGGGCCTCCATACTGGGGGAAATCAGGAGGGGAAGCCCGGAAACCGCGTAAAAATTACTCCCATCACAAAACACGCCATGACCACCGGATCCGGGGGCCCGGAAGATCGAGAAAAGGAACAATCGCCGGCCGGGCCTTACAACGCGTCGATCAGGCCCACGAAGTAGTAGCGGATCTTTGCCGCGTATCCGACATCCACGTAGCCGTTGCCGTTGAAGTCGGCCCGGGGCCCGTCCTCGATGAGATCGGCCGCCATGTAGGTGACCATGGTCACGTCGCCGACATCGACGTAGCCGTTCTCGTTGAGATCGCCGCGCAGCAGGGTTCGGATCATGCCGGCGGCCTCGTGGCGGTCGGTCCCCGCGGCGTTGCCGGCGGTGAGCGCCACCGTGTAGGTGCCCGGCTCGGCGTAGGTGTGCCGCGGGTGCTGCTCGGCGGAGGTGGCGCCGTCACCGAAGTCCCAGAACCACGAGATCGGCTCGTTGGTGCTCGTATCGGTGAATTGCACGGCGAGAGGGGCGTCGCCTGCGGTCACGTTCGCCGCAAAGAGGGCGTCGGGCGCAAGCAGGGGAGAGGCGCGGGTGTAGGCCTTGAGGCACGCGTTGGTCCCGGCATAGAGAGTGGTGAGGTCGGCCCACGCGCCCCCGCCGGTCAGCACATAGCTCTCGCCGGGCCCTGCCGTCGCCGCACTCGCATACCCGGCGACCGGCGACTCGATAGCCACCGGGTACCGGTAGCCGGAGGTCTGCAGGCGCACGGTGACGGAGAACCGCTGTCCCGCATCGAGCGGAACGGCATCGTCGAGAACCACCGTGTGGTAGCCGGGCACCGCCACCCCGTCCGAAATGGTGGCAATCGGGCCGGCGGCGGCGATCGGGCCCTGGTCAGGGTCGAGGTACACGGCGATCTCGCAGGCGGTGTCGACATCGGGGATATAGAACCCCACCGCGGTGAGGTATTCCGCCGATCCGGCCGTGTAGACGTTGGCGAACGACGCCGTGTCGCCGCCGGTCCCCAGGCTCCTCGTCCAGCCGAGCGGGTCGTAGCCGTAGACGCGGTCATAGGTGGTGGTGGCATCCGCGGTGAACAGGACATTCGTGCCGCCGACCTGAGCGTCATAGTAGGAGATGAAGAAGTACCCGCCGTCGCCGAAGCCGCTCCCCCACGAATTCTTGGCGATGAATGCGCCGTCGCCCGGGGCCGGGGAGGCGAAGGCGTTTTGGTCGTAGGCATCGTCCCAGCCGACGAGGGTGATGGCGTGGTTGGAATGCGAGGATCCCGCGTAGTAGTAGGAGGCGTGGGCCGCATCGTAGCAGGCATCGCTCCAGTAGATCGAGGAATAGAGTGCCCCGTACGCGGAGATGGCCTGCTTGAGGTTCGCATTGTCGGCGGGATCCTCCCGGCCCGGGATGAAGAGGATCTCGTGCACGTGCTTGACTGCGGACAGACCGGCCGGGGATTCGGTCGACGTGACATCGTAGGGATCGTCCGCCTCGTTCACCGGGCCGCTGCCACGGGCGAGGTAGGCCGCGGCCATCATGGCGTTGCCCCCGCTGCAGGGATCAAGGTCAAACCCGTGGGTGTTCTTCAGGTTGTTTTCGGAAAAATCGTAGAGTTCGTCCGGGAGCAGGAACGATTCCAGGGATCCATAGGTGGCGAACGCCCAGCAGCTGCCGCAGGACCCCTGGTGTTTCACCGGGGAGACGCGGCCCTCATCGCGAAGGTCGTAGGATGCGCCGCTAAGGAGGATATCGGAGGATTCGACATCACCCGTCTCAGTGAGGACGGTGTCCGCAGGGTGATGACCCCCGAAACCGGCACGTTTTCCCCGCAGGTGGGAGAGATCGACCGGCGACGGGACGGCCCCGCCGGCGAGGGCGCCCTCGCCCCGGTGGATCCCATGCATTGCGGCGGGCTGGTCCCGGTATTCGACGAATTGCTGGTTGAACGGAGCAATGGCCGCGGGATCCGGGCTGTTGCCGGCTGCCGCAACGATGACGATCAGCACGGCAGACGCCAGAAGGGCGAACAGAACTGCTCTGCGCATGCATCGGTCCATCGAACTCCTCACCTGTGTGGTTGTTGTGGGTACCATCCGGATCCCCGGTGTTCGTGCGCGTGAAAAAAGGAAGATAATCCCTCCCTTCAGAAGAGCGCCAGTGAGATTATCCAGTAGACGAGGTAGACCGAGCCGAGCGCTATTGCCTTGATCAGGTACGAGAGCATGCGGTCGAACTCTTCAGGAGAACCGAATTTCCGGAAGACCACCGTTCCACTGAATACGCCGAACGAGGTGAGCAGGGTGTGCAGCGAGATCTGCTCTGGAATGCCGCCATCATCGGATGCGGGATCAGCAGATCCGTTTTGTTCTGTTTCGCATCCGTTCTCCCGCTGTCGGGCTTGAATGGAACCAGCCGTGTTGCCCAGATCATCCTCGTTGGGGGATCCTTCCACCCCTGAACCGGACTGGTCGATCGTGGACTGGTGGACCTTGTCCTGTTTTACCGGGTGCTCCTTCGGGGGTGAATCCGGGGATTTTCCGTTGTTGGTCTTGTCTTTCGCTGTATACGAGTCGTCGCCGGAGGAGGAGGGACTGGGTTTTGCCGAGACGGCGATCAGGTTCGTCTCCGTGATCATGGCCCCCCCGTATTCGTTGCAGACGGTGAGCGTGACCGTGTAGGTCCCGACTTTGGCATAGGTATGGGAGGGGTGCTGCGCCGTGGAGGTCGCACCGTCGCCGAAAGCCCAGAGCCAGCTCGTGGGGTTGTTGGTGCTCTCGTCGACGAACTGCACTTTCAGCGGCGCGGTGCCGGAGGCCGGAGTGGCACTGAATGCGGCGACCGGAATGCCGGTCGTCGGTGTATCCCCGGCGGTCACGGTGATGTATCCTGTTTTCACCGCAGCATCGGAACCATCGCCGTTTTCGACCCGGAGCGTCACCGTGTAGGTGCCCGCCGTCTCGTAGAGGTGCACGGGGTGCTGCTCGGTGGCATTGGCGCCGTCGCCGAAGTCCCAGAGCCAGCTCGTCGGGGCGCATGAGCTCTCGTCGACGAACGAGACCAGAAGCGGGGCCGTTCCCGAGGTGGGGGACGCACTGAAGGCAGCGACCGGGGCGTTGAGTGCATCAACCGTGATGGAGTCCGTTGCGATCGCCGTGTCGGAGCCATCCGCGTTGGTGACGGTAAGGGTCACGGTGTAGGTGCCGGCCGCTTCGTAGGTGTGCACGGGGTGCTGCTCGGTGGAGGTGGCACCGTCGCCAAAGGCCCACGACCAGCTCGAAGGCGTATTGGTGCTCGCGTCGGTGAAGGTCACCTCGAGGGGCACTTTCCCGGAGGTCGGCGTGGCCGAGAAGGCAGCGACGGGGAGGGCCAGCGCCTCGACCGTGATGGAGTCGGCCTTCGTCACGACATCGGATCCATCTGCATTCGTGGCGGTGAGCGTCACCGTGTAGGTGCCCGCTGCTTCGTAGACGTGGGTCGGGTTCTGTGCGGTGGAGGTGGCACCGTCGCCGAACGTCCATTCCCAGCTCGTCGGCGCATTGGTGCTCGTGTCGGTGAAGGTCACCTCGAGGGGCACCTTCCCGGAGGTCGGCGTGGCCGAGAAATTGGCGACCGGAGGAGCACGTTCGCTCACCGTGATGTAGTCGGCCTTCGTCTCGGCATCAGTGCCGTCCGCGTTGGTGGCGGTGAGCGTCACCGTGTAGGTGCCGGCGCCGCCATAGGTGTGGACCGGGTGCTGTGCGGTGGAGGTGGCACCGTCACCGAAGGCCCACGACCAGCTCGTCGGCGCATTGCTGCTCTCGTCGGTGAAGGTCACTTCGAGCGGGAGCTTGCCGGAGGTGGGGGTGGCCGAGAAATTGGCGACCGGCGGGGCCAGATCGCTGACGATGATGTAGTCGGTCTTCGTTGCCGCATCCGTGCCGTCGTCGTTGGTGGCGGTGAGCGTCACCGTGTAGGTGCCGGCGGTGCTGTAGGTGTGGACCGGGTGCTGTGCGGTGGAGGTGGCGCCGTCACCGAAGGCCCACGACCAGCTCGTCGGCGCATTGCTGCTCTCGTCGGTGAAGGTCACTTCGAGCGGGAGCGTCCCGGAGGTCGGCGTGGCCGAGAAATTGGCGACCGGCGGGGCCAGATCGCTGACGATGATGTAGTCGGTCTTCGTTGCCGCATCCGTGCCGTCGTCGTTGGTGGCGGTGAGCGTCACCGTGTAGGTGCCGGCGCCGCCATAGGTGTGGACCGGGTGCTGTGCGGTGGAGGTGGCACCGTCGCCGAACGTCCAGGCCCAGCTCGTCGGCGCATTGCTGCTCTCGTCGGTGAAGGTCACCTCGAGCGGGAGCTTGCCGGAGGTCGGAGTTGCGGAGAATCCGGCACCAGGGGGAGCCAGTGCATTGACGGTGATATAGTCGGTTTTGATTTCGGCATCTGACCCGTCCGCGTTGGCGGCGGTAAGGGTCACCGTATAAGAACCTGCAGTTGCGTAGGTGTGCACCGGGTGCTGTGCGGTGGACGTCGTACCATCACCGAAGGCCCACAACCAGCTCGTCGGCGCATTGCTGCTCTCGTCGGCGAAGGTCACTTCCAGGGGAACTTTGCCGGATGTGGGAGAAGCGGAGAATCCGGCACCAGGTGGAGTCAACGCGTCGACAGTGATGTAGTCGGTCTTCGTCTCGGTATCGGTGCCGTCCGCGTTGGTGGCGGTGAGGGGCACCGTATAGGTGCCGGCGGCGTCATAGGTGTGCGTCGGGTGCTGTGCGGTGGACGTCGTACCATCACCAAAGGCCCACGACCAGCTCGTCGGCGCATTGCTGCTCTCGTCGGTGAAGGTCACCGCGAGGGGCACCTTTCCGGAGGTCGGCGTGGCCGAGAAATTGGCGACCGGGGCGTGCGGTTCCCCGGGGACCCCGAGGACGGTGAGGGTTCCGTTCACGATAGTCTCGAAATTGATGGGCAAAAAATTGCTGCTGTATTGTGCAGGAGAGAGCAAAAGGTCACTGGAACCGGCTGACGCACCGGCCTGAATCGCGATGTCGACGATGGGTGTCGGATCAGTCGCCGTGATGGGCTGCTGCACACTGGTGCCGAGAATACGGAGCCATCCCGCTTCATTATCGATATTTGCCGTGATGTCCAGGTCCGGGAACGAGGCATTTGCAGAAGCGTCGGTGATCGAGAGGAGCGAGGGATCGTACCAGAGATCGAAACTGAGTCCCTCGGCACTCTCGACATCGGCGATCGTTACCGAAAAAATACGGGAATCATTGATATACATTTCGCCTGTTGGTGCAGCAATCCCGGCAGCCTCAGCACAAGGTACTAATAGGAGGATAATCAGGAGGCCAAAGAGGGCGTTCTGGTTGATTTTCACGGTTTTCCCCTCCTATTTCGTCCTTTTCCCGCACGATACCGGGTGGCGGGGCCGGGGCGATCGAGCGCGCATCCGGCCCCCTCCCTCGTGGCTTTCGACTATTCTGATGCTATATTTTGCGATTCCAGCATGCTGAATTGGATATTCCGGTGACGTCGCAGCGCAGTCCATACGTTCCTACCATGTAGAAAGTTATCAAAATAATATAAAAAGATTACTGTCGGTGATTATCTATATCGTATTGCAACATGGTTATTCATACCTATTTATCCAACTTGATAATAACAGCCAATACATTAATATATATAAATTTGCAAAGATTACTTCGATGATAACCAGTCCGAAGGAGTATTCCCAGATATTCGATACCCTGAAACTCAACCCGAGGGGCATGTCGTTGAAGCAGATTTCAACGGCAGTGGGAATGAACCGGATTTCGGTTGCGAGATATCTTGACGTCCTGCGAACCACCGGACAGGTCGAAATGGTCCCCTACGGGCAGACAAAACTCTTTTACCTCTCAAAAAGCGCACCGGTCTCCGCGCTTTTAGATTTTTCCTCCGATTACGTCATTCTGTTGAGTCCGGACTACCGCATCGTGCAGATCAACAAGCGATTTGTTGAGTTTTTCGAATACACAATGGACGAGCTCATCGGAAAACCGCTGGGGAGCGTGTTTTATTCCATTGCGGAAGACATTCCCATTGAAAAAATGATCGAACAGGCGCTGTCGGGGCAGACGATCGACAGGGAGATCAGGATTCTCAAGGAAGAAGAAGAATACTATTTCAAGATCAAGATTGTTCCCACGGTATTTTATGACGGGTCCCCCGGAACCACGATGATATTCAACGATATCACGGAATACAAGCGATCGATTGCCGCATTGACCGAAAGCCAGGAAAAATACCTCAGCCTGATCGAAAAGATCAGCGAATTGCTCGAATCGATCGAGACGGCAGCAAGCCTGAATGACAATATTCGCAACCCGCTCCAGGCCATTGTCGGTTTGGCTGAAATTGGAGGGGGCGAGGACGTCAGCAAAATCCAGAACCTCGTGGAGGAAATCGACGAGATCGTGCAGGAACTCGACATCGGGTGGGTCGAATCAACGAACCTGCGGCAGATCATCACAAAAGCGCACCAGTATCTTGATGCACAGGAATGAATGGCGCGGCATGCCGGGATACGCCCATTTTTCCTGATGGTTCCCGTCCTGGCACAAAGCGCCCGATCGTTGTTCATCCGCTCTCCGGGCGTGTGCCCCGCACCGGTATGCAGAGGAACCCCTCCTGGCGCGACCACCGGACAGATCCGCCGGCGGGAACCGCAAGGGCGAGAGAATATTTGAATAGTGATAAATATATTTACCGATAGTAATATAACTGTAGCCTACCATTGTTCTCACGGTAGAACAAGCAATGATCTATCGCGTCGCGCGCAGGACCATCGAACCCCTTTCAGCGTTCCTGGATCGCACGGGAATCGGGTATGCGTACGCATGTTCAAAGCGGCTCTTTTCCCCCCAGATCTCCATTTTCACCTACCACCGGGTGGGCCCCCAGCTCCATGACTGGCTGTACCGGTCGATCAACGAATCTGTCTTCGAACGACAGATAACCTGGCTGAAAGCAACCCACGAAATCGTTTCGCTGGAGGAACTCGCGGCCATCATCCGCGAAAGAAGGCAGCCGGAGGGAAACATTGCGGTCATTACCTTCGATGACGGCTACCGGGACAACTACCTGTATGCATTTCCGGTCCTGAGAAAATACCAGGTCCCTGCCACGGTGTTTGTAACCACGGGATGCCTCGACCGGCGGACACTGCTCTGGGGCGATGCACTCTCCTATATTGTGCTTACGACCGACGCCGCTGCGATCGAGCATGAACTGCTGGGTGCAATCCCCATCAGAAATCCAAAAGAAAAGGCTGCGGCACTGTTCGAGATCAAGCAGAACGTCATGAAAAGGATCCAAAATACCCAAAAAAACCGCCTTCTGGAGGACCTGGCAGGCGATCTCGGTGTCGAGATCCCCGGGCATCACGGAGACGACATCATGCTCTCATGGGATGACGTGCGCCGCATGCGCGAGGGAGGCATCTCGTTCGGTGCGCATACCGTCACCCATCCCATCCTGTCGAATACCACATTCGACGAGGCACAATTCGAAATCGAACACTCCAAACGCCGCATAGAAGAGGAGCTTGGCGAGCGGATCAGCGCGTTCGCCTACCCGAACGGCAAGCCGGCAGACATCAATGCCGACACCGTCGACCTGCTGAAGCGCAACGGCTTCACCTGTGCAGTCACCACCCTCCCCACGAAAATTACCCGCGATGCCGATATGCTGGGGCTCGGAAGGATCACCACGACCGATAATTACAGTCTTTTCAAATTTCTTGCGTCGGGCATGTATTCCGACTGCGTCAACCTCTTTGGATCCGGTGAGCGAGGCTGCACGCCTACGCCGGGCAGTCACTGACGACTCATTGGATCTGCAGGGATGGGCAGCGATGCAGAATGAGGTACACTGATACACACCGCCGATAGTGGCCGCCCTGTGCGGTGCTGCCGGCACCAGGAGCAATGATACAAAATACGGGAGATTTACAGCGATATATCTGTGGTGCATGCGTTTTCCCGGCGGATTTTGCGAAGGGCGTTTCCCTGCCGGACATCATAAAAGTTATCCAATAATAAAATTATTATAATTAAATATAAATAGATGGTGGCAGCCAATAGATATTCGAGAGAGACGCGGTCCGAACCACCGCCGGAAAGGGCGGTCAGCGTCCCGCGGGAAACCGCGGCGCGGTGGAAAGAACAGGGGTTGTCCGCCCGCAGGGAATGTGCACGGATACTGCACCCTGCACCGGATACAGCCGCACCATTGAGGAGAAGGCTATGAATTCAAATAAAGGTCGCATTGCAGCAATTGCGCTCCTTGCGTGGCTCATGCTCGTCATGATCTTCATGATCATGCTCGAGACCGTCAACCTGGAACTCTTTTTTGTACTCTGGCTATTCGGGCTGTTATTGATCCTTAAATTGATTGAAACGCCCTTTTCAGAGCCGCCACATATGCAGCGCCTGAAAAAAGTCGCCGTGGTCGGCATATTCATTTTCAGCATCCTCATGGCGAAAAAAATAATGGAGATACTGGGATCATGATGGGCAAATCCAGCATCGTGCTGCTCCTTGCTGCAACGGCACTGTTCATCGTGCTGATGCTACCGTTCGCAGACTCGCCCCAGCTCTACGACGTCCAGACGTCCGCACGGACGTCCCATCACACCAATCCGCAGGTGTTCGGAGCCGAACTCACCACCGGATCGGACAGAATTTTTGCGGATATGCAGAGCCTCCTCGATGCAAACGAACAGATCATCCGATATATCCGGGCGGGGGATTATATCGCCGCAATCCATGAATATCAGAAGTATAGTGGAAAAACACAGCAGTTCACCACCCTGGCGACCAATCTCGGACTGGCACAATCCGACATCGGGACCTTTGCGCTTGAAAACGTGCAGAACAGGGAGGTGGTGTTTGACATTTTTATTGGCAGCATCCGTGCGGAACAATTGCGGAGTCGTGAAAATACCTACGAAGAACAGGGTGATGCGGCACAAGCGGCTGCCACCAGGGAGGAGAGGAGACGAAACTACGAATCCCTCTCCGCAAAAAAAGGAGAATTAACTGCCGTCTATCAATCCCTGGCAGCGATTTCCGCACAGTATCAGCTCAATGACGAGTCCTATCTCGCATCCCTCAGGGCCTACGACGCGTATCTCAGCGAGCTCTATTCCAGCATCACCGGCGAGGAACGGGGGGTGCCGGAGGAGGGCGGGCCCCCGGCAACCGGCGAGGCAGGCGGAGATGAGACAGCCATCGTGCCGGTTCTCCCTGCGGCGAGCGACCGCGTCCGCATCTATTTCCGGATGTCGCCGGAAAACGGCATATACGGGGACGAGATCCGGATCACCGGGTCATTGCGGGGCCCGGATGTCGCCAGCAGGGTGATCAATATCTACCTCGACAACCAGAACTGGGCGACAGCGACGACGACGGAAACCGGCGCATTTGAGGCTGTTGCATCCGTGGAAAAGATGACTGCCGGCGTCCACGCCGTCTACTGCTACTCGGGTGCGTCGTATTCGAACATCCAGCTATTTTCCGTGGCCCCGTCAGAGAGCGTCCTGACGCTCGAACTCGAGGAGGAACCGCTGAGTAATAACTTCATCTGCAGGGGCACGCTGTATGCCGCGGACACTACACCGGTCAGGAACGCACCGGTTGAACTCTACGTGAACAGCGCCCGCAAGGCATTGCTCACGACCGGTGATGACGGCTCGTATGAGACGGTGCTCACGCTGCCCACCGGTGAAAACACGATACAGAGCATCTTTCAGGGCCAGTTCCGGGGGTACCCCCTCGATGCCTCGCGCAGCAGTCCGATCAGCGTGGCGACCGGCTACAATGTAGCCCTGCTGCAGGGGCTCCTCTTCCTTGCAGGCGCAGGTCTCATCTTTTACGTCGCTGTCCGCCTCATATTCCCGGGGACCATGCCGCGGCTGCGGGACGCCACACAGGGTCCGGGATCGCGGGACGGCGCACCGGCACTCCTCCCCGTCCGGCCCGAACCGGCTGAGGCACCACGGGCGATCTCGCCCGGCGTTGCGTTCGATGAGTTCCTCGCCCGCTCGCAGAACAACGATTGGCTGAATGCCATTCACGTGCTCTACCTCTCGCTCAAAGAGACACTGATCGCAAAACGGCTTGTCCCGCGGCGACGGTCCCTGACCCCGAGAGAGATATCGAGAACCCTCCAGACCGGCAGGAGATCCGATATCATGTCCGCATTCATGGATGCCTATGAACGGATCTACTTTGGACGGATCTTTCCCGAAGGCCGCGAGCAGGAGATGGTCGCAGCCTCATGGCAATCGATTCTGACCTCGCTCGGAGATGATGACCATGAACCGTGACCGTATCCTTGTCGTGGCGATCGTGGCGCTCTCGCTGGTTGCCATCGCAGCCCATTTTTCATCCTCCGCTGATGAGTACGGGCGCGACAACCCCCGGTGGAACGGCACGTCGCAGTTCTCCGCTGCTGCCGAACGGCACGGCGCCATCGCCCTCTACGAGTATGGTTCGCTTCCCGGCCGGTCTGATTCGATGCTGCTGATCATCGCCCCGGCCAGGGGGTTTGCGGAGGCCGAGATCGGGGCCTGCAGTGAGTTCCTCACCCGAGGAAACACCATATTCATCGCCGACGACGGGCGCGGCAGCAACATCCTGCTCGAAAAGCTCGGCTCCAGCGTCAGAATCGTCCCCTCGCGCCTGCGGAGCATCGATCGTGCGTTTTCCCACCCCGACTCCATCCTCGGGTATACGGAACGACCCGACGATCTGGTGCAAGGGGTGAATGCAGTGGTACTGAACCGGCCAAGCTACGTGACCGGAGGAGAGGCGCTCATCAACACATCGGTTCTCACCTGGGAGGAGAAGAGTGGAAATTACGAGGTGGATGCAGGCGAGACGCTCACGAATTATGCAATATTCACACGGGAAACGGTAAACGGCGGCACGGTGTACGTCCTCGCGGATCCAAGCATCTTCATCAACGGCATGCAGGCCCTCGATGTGCAGGATAACCGGCAGTTCATCCAGAATATTCTCGCCACCCCCCACCAGGTCATCCTCGATCAGGTGCATTGTGGAGGGGCGGCGCCGATCGGGTCGGACCTTTCCGGCTATCTTCCCGGGGCGGGTATGGCGATAAAGATTATCGCTACGGTATGTTCACTAGCGGCAATCATATATTTATTTTATAGTAAAATATTTTAATTATAATATTTATTATAGCTATATCCAGTTGAAAACGGATGGCAGGACAATGACGGATACAGAGATGATCGACAGCATCTCCCAACGGAGAATCGGTAATTCCGAATTACAGGATATATCACGCGTATTTGAGGATGTCAGGGACACCATTGGCACCTTCATCGTAGGAAACGACAGGCTCGTCGAGCTGGTGTTCATATCGCTGCTGAGCGAAGGGCATATTCTCATCGAGGGGTTCCCCGGCACCGCAAAGACCACATGCGCCAAAATCGTGTCGGCGCTTGCCGACTGCGAGTTCAAGCGCATGCAGTGCGCGGTCGACATCCAGCCCGCGGATATCATCGGCATTCATACATGGGACCAGGAGAAGAAGGAATTCAGGATGAGGAAAGGGCCGATTTTCTCGAATATCTTCCTCATCGACGAGATCAACAGGCTCTCGCCGAAAAGCCAGAGTGCGTTTCTCGAGGCGATGAGCGAATGTCAGGCAACGGTTGACGGGATACGTTTTGGTATCGCAAAGCCGTTCTTCGCCATTGCCACGCAGAACCCGTTTGAAAAGGAGAGCATCTTTCCACTCAGCGAATCGCAGCGGGATCGCTTCATGTTCAGCATCCAGACGCAACACCTTGTGGGAGAGGACGAACTGGAACTGATCCGGCGCGAGCACGAAGGGTTACTGAGGGCGGAAAAATTCATCGGCACCCTGGCACCGGTCCTTTCCAGGCAGATGATCCTGCAATTGATTGAATATGCCGCAAAAGTCCATGCAGAGCCGCACATGCAGGAATATATCAGGGATATTATCATGGCGACCCGCAATCACGGAGACATTTACTTCGGGAGCAGCTCACGCGGATCCATTGCCCTGCTGCGGGGAGCGAAGGCATGCGCAGCGCTGGACAACCGGTCCTACATTATACCCGACGACGTCCAGAAAATCGCACCGTATGCGATCCAGCACCGGATCATTCTCACACGGGAGGCCGAATTCAGCGGCGTGACCATCCCCCGGGTGATGCAGGAAATCATCGAATCCGTCGAGGTGCCCTGAACGTGCGGATGGAACGGGCAGCAACGGGGATTGCGCTTCTCATCGTGGCCATCGGAGTCCTCGGGCTGGTATTTTCCGAGACGGCATTCCTCTTTGCTGCATTCAGCCTGATCCTCTTTCTCTTCTTCCGGTACCTCGTATTCAGCGCTAATGTGCAGGCGACGATTCCCACCGTGCACACGGAGAGAAAGATAAAACATGGCATGTTCCGCCAGGGATCCGACATCCACCTCGACACCGCAATCCACTATGCCGCCGTTCCGGCCCTGCACCTGACATTTTCCGATATCATCCCCGAGGGAGCGCTGCTCGTGCACGGTGCGACCGAAGTGCACGCTGGCGACGATAGCCCCGGCGAGTGCACGCTGCACTATACGTTCAGGCCGACGAACACCGGGGAGATCCTCTTCGGCGGACTCCGCATCGACTGCAAGGACCCGCTCTTTGCCGAAACGCTCACCCTCACCGATGCGCAGTACCGCCGCCCGGAACTTCTGGTCTATCCGGTCCAGCTCTTCGATTCAAAGAGCGAGAAACGACACACGGTCCACAGCATGACCAGCATCCCCATGGCGGACCCATTCGAGGTCCAGTATTTCCGCGAATACCAGATGGGCGATGCGCCGAAATCGATAGACTGGAAATTATCCGCAAAATATGGCAAGATATTCATCAGGGAATACTCCTATTACCGCACATCGGGACAGCTGTTTATCATCGATCTCCCCGACCGCGAAAGGCTGGAAGACGGCGAGACGTTCCCGAAGCTCAAGGAGGCCCTGCTCTGCTCGATCAATGCGGAAACGAAAGAAAATATCGATCTCTTCCTCGTGCAGATCTCGGGAGGAAACCTGATTTCCGCTGCCCCGATGCCGCACGACTTCAATTCGATTATCCTGGATCTCAACAGGTTGAAGCCGGAATACCGCCGGCTTCACCTCTACAGGACGCCTGACGGCGCCCGCCACACGATGCACGCGGAATACATCTCCCCGGATAAGGAGGGAGCGCAGTTCGTGTACGCACTGGACAGGATACGGGAGCTATCCTCGGAGATCAGCCGGTTCACTCCCTTCGAACAGGAAATGAGCAGGATGTTCCACCGGGTGAACCAGTCGGAAGTGAACCTGTTTACCACCTTCCAGGGCGATGACAGCCACGTGCGGATCATTCTGCGGCAGGCGGCAAACAGCGGAAAACATGTACACCTCTTCATTCCGAAAGAGGCGTATTCAGCACGGAACGAGAGCAGAATCAATAAATTGCCCTTTCAGTCGGTGACAATGGTATGAACAACGCACGTATGCTCCCCCGGGTACTGCTGCTTTCCCTCTCGCTGGTGGTGATCGTGCATGCCCTCGGATCGTCGACATGGTTCGCCGGGCCTGCCGTGCTGCTTGCGCTGCTGGCCGTACAGGCCAGACCGGCACCCTCGACCGAACGCAGCTATGCCAGCCTGGCAATCGGAGAGATTCTCGTGATCATTGTCGGATTATCCAGCATACCGCTGGCATTGCTCGCCCAGATCCTCGTGCTGATGCTCGCAGGGGTGAACTTCCAGCTGGTACGCCCGGGGCGCATCTACGCCGACATGCTGGTGAGCACCTTCACAGGAATCACGGCGGGAATCGTGGTACTCGCGCTGGACGACGTCTATCTCATCCTGCTGGTTATTCTCTGCGCGGTCCTCTCGATGCTGGTCTTCGTGCTGTTCAACGAAAAACGAATAATGAGAATTGCGGGGCGAATCCATGCGTAACAGAACCTCAACTCCCACTCCCTGGCCCCCGATGATCCTGATCGGGGTTGCACTGCTGCTTCTGATCATCGTGCTTCTCACCAACCGGGGGGATATCACGACTGCCGTACTGATCCTGGTAGGGTTTTCGAGTTTCGTGACAGGCATATTCATGCTCACGTTTACATCCAGTGAGACGGTACACCCGGGAATTGCAAGCCTGCTCCACTTCCCGGGCGCCATTCCGCTTTCGCGCCTTATCTCGGATCTCGGGATCAGCGGAAATGCGCACTTCGTCCCCGGGAGCAAACTCTACCCGGCATCGATCATGCAGTTCAATCCGGTGGCGGCGTATACCCCCATCACCCCCCAGAGCGACTATTCATTCTATGCCGAACCCAACGGGATGGGAGTTCTCACGCCCCCTTCGGGCTCGTACCTGCTCGAATCGCTCGAGCAAAAGTATGCGGTGGTGATCCCTCACCAGCAGGAGGAACTGTTTGCCGCCATCAGCGGTGTCTGCGAGGATGTGCTCGAGATCGCCGAAAAAGCGTCCGTGGCGAGAACCGGTGATGGCATCACGGTCGAACTTCACCGGTTCCGGTTGTACCAGGGATGCACTGCACTGAAGCAGGAATCACCCCGGTGCTGCTCGATGGCGCCATGCCCGGTCTGCAGTCTCATTGCGAGCATGATCGCACGGGGGCTTGATACGACGACCTCCATTGACACGGTGGCGTTTGATGACGGGTCACAGACCGTCAGGATACAGGTGGCCCTTCATTCATGAGGTGGTTGCGACCCAGATGTGAAGATTGCGATAACTTGCGGCAATCCGCTCCATCCCCCAGATATCATCGGACGGCACGTCATCGGTAAAGAGCAGCAGGTCGATCCGGTTGAATTCCCCGCTGTCCACGGTGAAGGCGTATGACCGCTCAAGTTCCTGGCCCGAGGCCAGCGAGAGAGAAAAACGGTCCAGCAGCTGCATCGAATCGATCCTCGTGGTGCTTGCGATGGCGTCCGTATTCACCCTGACCCCGAACACTTCGATCATGTACTCAACATCCCGGTATTCATGATTCCCGATCCCGATGAGCAGATGGTGCGGCTCGTCGAGGGTGATTTTCCGGGGGTACTGTGCAGCCTGCCCGTTTTCCCCGAGGATATAGAATTCTGTAAATTTTTCACCATCCTTGGGAACCGCCATCACGAGGACGGTGGTTGCGAGGGCGAGGAGAATCGACAGGGCAAGCAGGCGGGAGAGAAACCGGTGGCGGTCGGGGCCGGGTATGGCGATCACCGCCCCGAATGCGCGGACGAGGCGGCCATACGAGACGGAAAACCGCACGGCGGGATCGAGAAGGGCACGACGATAATAGGCAACGATCAGGGTAAACCACGAAAAACCGCATAATGTCGCGGATACGGTCACAAGCCGGATGCCCCACGGGGTATAGTTCAGCATCAGGCCGATGAGCGCGGCGAGCGCAAAACTCATGCCGAACGCAAAGATGATCCGCTCAAGAGGACTGATCTGGTCCTTCGAGGGGAAAAGCAGCGAAATAAGGGCATACCCGGGAATGAACAGGATCAACGGGACGGTGAAGATCACCCTCAGCGCTGTTTCGTTGACCAGGGGCATGTATATCACGATAAGCGCCCCCACTGTCAGCAGCAGGAGCAATTGCAGGTCAAAGAATTCGTCATCGCCGACGAGGTTCCGCAACCCGGTTCTGATGCGGTGTGTGGCTGTCATGGAAATCCTATTGAGTTATTTTTATTATATATCTATTATATTAACCTATCCTGGACGGTATATATAGATTCCGTGACGCACCCCGGACACCGCGCAGCGTCCGTGACCGCCCTGCCGGGCGAGGCGATTCGACCGTGGACGCGTAAAAATGACCGAAACGTGCCGCTTCATGTGCCGGATCTCTCCAGAGTGCCCACCCGTGCAGCCCGACCGCGGTGATCCGGGAGGGGAGGTGCGCGGGATGCGGCGCACATGAGCGCCACCGCAAAATATTTAATTGTCAATATAAAATTCAAAATATATATTTAATAGTAACGCAATACGATGCTTACCGGGTGGTTTCCCTGCATCGGAATAACAGTATCGCAGTCGTGGTTCCCGCATACAACGAAGAAGAGCTCATCGGCGAGACATTGCGATCCTTCCCCCCCTGGATCGACATGATCATCCCCGTGAATGATGCCTCAAAGGACAGGACAGGAGAGATAATCGAAGAATTTGCGGGAAGCGACCCTCGTATCGCGGTCATTCACCACACGAAGAACCGGGGTGTGGGTGCTGCGATCTGCGCCGGCTATGCGCGGGCGCTCGACGGCGGGGCGGATATCGTCGCCGTGATGGCCGGTGACAACCAGATGGATCCCGCGTATCTCCCCTCGCTCCTCGATCCCATCGTCGACGGCGAGGCCGACTACACGAAAGGCAACCGGCTGTACAATGCCGAGTACCGCCGCGGCATGAGCGCCTGGAGGACGTTCGGCAACATCCTGCTCACCTACCTCACCAAGATAGCGTCGGGAAACTGGCATATCATGGATCCGCAGAACGGGTATACGGCGGTATCCAGGGAGGTGCTGGAGCGCCTGGATGTCAGCCAGATATACCCGCGCTACGGGTACTGCAACAGCATGCTGGTGTGGCTGAATATCCATGGGTACCGGGCGCTGGATGTGCTCATCCCCGCAAAGTACGCGAATGAAAAATCAAAAATCCGCTACAGCGCATATATACCCTCGGTATCCCTTCTCCTCCTCAACAATTTCCTGTGGCGCATGAGGGAAAAATACGTACTGCTTGAATTTCACCCGCTGGTGCTTTTTTATGCGTCTGGCGTGATGCTGCTCTTCCTCGGGGTTCTTGGAGGCGTGTATTCCCTCTATTCTTCCCTATTTGCGGTGGACCTGCTGTTCATGAGGGGGGGGCTCTCCCTCGTGATATTCACGATCGGGATTTTGTTTTTCCTGTTTGCCATGTTCTTTGACATGCAGTCCAACCAGCGGGTAAACGGCAGATAAGTGATACTGAGACGAGCGGCAGGGCGGGGGGGTCGTCCGGCACCCACCCCCGCCGGGCCCGCAGCCGTGTTCATGGCCCCCTGCACCATGCCAGCGGATAGTCACTCCGTGTATCCCTACCGTACCGTGGCGAGTGCGGAAACCCCCTCCCTCACCGGGCAGGCAGGAGGGCGGCGGTGTCCGGAACCAGGAACGCGTTGAAAATCGCCCGGATTCCATCCACCACAATAATTTTATAGCACCAAAAATAATAAAGCATTAAATATAATAACGAAGATTTCAATCAGCCAGAGAGGATGTGCCATATGAGACCACGTAGATTTCCGCAAAGATCCATACTCCCCCATCGATTCGCAGAAACGAGGCTCGGACCACAGTGGGAGACACTCACGGCTGGAGCAGAGCAGCACCCGTCCCCGCATGCACGCACCCCCCCCGGATCGCCTGCGGCCCGGGGCGGGGCCCCCCTCGCGGAGCGGCAGGCAGGGCTCACGGTACAGGGTGGGGGTGGCGGCGATTAGGGTGCTGGTCACCATCAACCACCCGGCCCACGTGCATTTCTTCAAGCATTGTATCTGGGAGATGGAACGGCGGGGGCATGAAATACGGGTCGCCGCAATGAACAAGGATGTGGCCCTGAATCTCCTCCAGAATTACGGCATTGACTATACGCTCCTTCCGGTGCGGCAGAAAAACGGTTTCGATGTCATTGCAGAGCAGCTGAAATACGACTACCACCTGTATTCGATCGCACAGGAGTTCAAGCCGCATATCGTCACCGGCATCGGCGGGGTTGCCCCGGCACATATCTCGCGGCTCACCGGTGCAAAATCCATCGTATTCACCGACACGGAACACGCGGTGCTCTCGAATTCGATCACGTTTCCCTTTGCCGATGTCATCTGCACCCCCTCCTGCTACCGCGACGATGTCGGGAAAAAACAGGTCCGCTACAACGGCTACCACGAACTTGCCTATCTGCACCCGCGATATTTCCAGCCGGACCCGGGAATCCTGCATGATATCGGTCTTGACGAGCAGGACGATTTTTTTGTGATGCGGTTCATTTCATGGAACGCGGTGCACGATCGGGGGCAGCACGGCATCGAGAACAGGATGGAGCTGATCGATATGCTCACTGAGCACGGACAGGTATTCATCACCTCTGAATCAACGCTGCCGAAAGCGTTCCATAAGTACCTGATCTCGGTCCCGCCCGAGAAGATGCACGATCTGCTGTATTACGCAACGATGTACATCGGGGAGGGGTCGACGATGGCATCGGAAAGCGCGATCCTCGGGACCCATGCGCTACTCGTGACCACCCTGAGTTACGGCTATACCTCGGAAGAGGAGGAAAAATACGATCTGGTCTATAATTTTTTTCAGTACGACAACATTCAGGAGCGGGCACTCCGGAAAGCAGCCGACCTGCTGGAGCATACCAACCTCAAGCAGGAAGGGAAGCGCAAGCGCGAACGCCTCCTGAAGGACAAAATCGATGTGACCCAGTTTATGATCGATCTGTTCGAAGAGTGCGGGTGCTCCTGAATCGGGCCGTTGGCAGACGGGATGTCCAGAACGACACACGAGAGGTGATAGCGGTTGAATGTGCTGGTGATTATGAAACTGCCCGACCGGAACATGATGAACCATATTGTTCCCCTCTCGCAGCTGGAGGAGATTGAGAGGATCATGGTGGTGCGGGATACGGTGGGGCCCGCAATCGACAAGGTCGAGTACCACTGTCCGCCGTCGTGGACGCTGAAATTCCTGCCCGCGGCATACCTGCTCAAACTGGGAATCCTGCTCCGCCTCGCACGCGAGGAAAAGCCGTCTCTCCTCCTGAGTTTCAAGCTCTACCCGCACGGCATCCTGGCATTTCTTGCCGGAAAAATTGCCGGAGTATGCACGGGTGTTTCCCTGATCGGGGGGCCTGTGGAAGTGCTCGACACGGGCATCCCCGCGGTCGAAACGTTTGCATACACGGGCGGCATTCCCCCGATGTCGAAGAAGGGTGTATTCCTCCTGCCCATTCTCAGGACTTTTGACATCATCACGGTGACCGGGAACTATACCCGGAATTTTCTGGTTGCGCACGGGATCCCTCCCGAAAAAATTGTTGTCGTGCCCCATATCGTCGAAAACAACATCCATGCACGATCACGGGAGAAAACCTACGACATCCTCACCCTGGCACGGCTTGAACCGGTCAAGCATATCGACGTCCTGATCCGGGCAGTTCACCGGGTAACAGCATCGATGCCCGGCATCCGGGTGGCGATCGTCGGGGACGGAAGAGACCGGAAAAAACTCGAAGCGCTCACACAGGAACTCGGGCTCGAAGATCACATCATGTTCGCAGGATTCCAGCAGGAAGTGGAGCAATGGTTCAACAGGAGCAGGATATTCGTGCTCACGTCAGAACGGGAAGGATTTCCCTACACGGTCGTCGAGGCGATGCTTTGCGGCATCCCGGTTATCGCGTCAAACTGCGGAGATATTGCAGACGTCATTGCCGACGGCTGCAACGGCATCCTCATCGATGATTATCAGGATGTCGATGCATTTGCCGCCTCCATCGTGGCACTGCTCACCGATCCGGATGCCATGGAAAGGATGCACGCAAACGCATTGAAGACCGCAGCATCATTGAAATCAGCTGATATCCCCCGTATCTGGCAACAGGCGCTTGCACAGAATATCGCAAGAGATAATCCATGCTAAGTTATATATAATTTTACAATTATTTTTATTTGCGATATCAATGCCCTCACGACGTACCTCCCCGATCCTCGCAGTCTTCGGCTTTCTCTCTCTCGCAGTACTGCACATCGTCCTGCTCTATTCTCCCGCAACAGGCTACGAGATTTCGATTTACGAAAGCACGCCTCTCATCGCATGGGCGTGCGTGATATTTTCGTTATTTGCAGGGATCCTGATCATTGTCCGCCATGTCTTCGCCGGCAGGGCGGATACGAACCACTTCTGGATCGTGGGACTGCTCCTTATCGTTCTTGCGCGGTTCACCTTCCTCTATATTCCGAATTTCAGGGGGTATTTCGCATGGCAGGGGGATCATATCACCCACCTTGGCATGATCGTTGACATCGCGGAGTCGGGCAGCATTCTCGGCAATTACTACCCTCTGACCCATATCGTGCTTGCGGAAGCCCACCTTCTCACCGCATTGCCGGTCGAATTCCTCTCGCTCTACAGCACCGCGTTTTTCTCCGTGTTCTCTGTCATTGCGATATTCCTCCTCGCATCCGCCGTGTTCGAGGACAAAAGGATGCAGCTGCTCTCGATTGCCGCAGCAGGGGGTGTATTCTTCTCCTCGTACGATGTTCTGCTGATGCCGAACGGTTGGTCGATGTTTTTGATCCCCTTTTTGCTATTCCTCTATTTCAGGTCGAGAAATTCATTGCAATACAGGATCCTGACCGTGGTAATCCTCGTTGCCTATCCGTTTTTCCACCCGCTTTCGACGGTAATGGTCATCAAGATGCTCGTGGTGATCGGCGTGCTCGGGATCCTGTTCAGCTACATCGAGAACCAGCATGCGGGGTTCAACATCCATGTCAAACAGTTTCCATTCTTCGAGGTGCTGCTTCTTTCCTGCATATTCATCTTCTGGGTGCTGCAGTTTTCACGGTTTGAAATCAATCTCATGAGCATCTACACCACCATCATTCTCGGGGGCAGTCTCCCCTCGGACCCCCTCGCGGATATGTCGGAAAAACTCCTGAAGGTCAACATGGGAACCATCGATTTCCTGACCTACACCATCAAGACACTGGGAAGCGAAGCGATCTATCTGCTCTTTACGGTTCTCGCCACGATAGTGGTTGTTGCACGGTATCGAAACGAGAGAACCTTCGGGTCCATGGGCATATTCACATCATTTCTCATCATCACCTACCTGATCGGGATTCTGTACCTCGGGTATCTGCTCAATGTGTTCTCGTTTCTCGAGAGCCTCGATCCGGTACGACTGCAGGCCTTCGCCGTCCTCTTTACGCCTCTTGCCGTCGCATTCGTCATCAGTTACCTGCTCGCGAAACAACACCGTGCTATCGCCCGTATCTGCGTTGCTCTTATCCTTATCGCTTCGATTCTCAGTATCATTAGCATTTATCCGTCCCCCTACATCCTGCAGCCGAACAGGGAGATCACGATGATGGATATGGCCGGCATGGGCTGGATACTTGACTCCCGCGATAAGGACACTGATTTTGTCTGTATCAACAGCCCTCCCACGCGATATGCCGATGCAATCTTGGGAAAACAGCAGAGCAGCCAGACGATGAGATGGAAATACCCCACGATCCCCGACCATTTCGGCTACGATCAGCACCCGTCCCTCGGCTACGTGTATGCACAAAACCAGTATGCGGCACTGACGAAAATGGACAGGATCATGTACAGCACCGTCTGGGAGCCGGTCGGGAGATTTAACGATGCGGACTTTGAGCGGTTGAACGCTGACAGGAGCGTCAACAGGATCTACGACAACGGTGAGACAGAGGTCTATTACATCACGGTGGTATAATGCCCCTGCGGGATGTGCACGTCATGTATCTCCGGAAAACCACCGCGGTCCCGTCAAAAAAAGGGGGTGGGGAGAGGATCTCCAGATGTATGCCCTGCGGGCAATCCCCCGTGTGATGGAAATGGCCGCGATCGGCCATCCTCCCGGACGGATGCGCACAGAGGTCAGGTACCGGTCGTTCGCCCGGCAGAAAGACCACCACAGGGCGCTGTGGGATTAAACTAGTTCTGGAGCGCAGGCTGGTTCGATGCCGTGGCATTCCCTGCCTGATCGCCGGTGCCGGTGTTGCCTTTCACGAGCACGTCCATGCAGCCCTGCACGCTGATCCGGCCGTCGAGCGAGCCTTCGATGCTATTTTCTTCGATCGAGCCTTGATCGGCATTCTTGACGAGGATCACTTCACCCCCGTGGCTCCCGGAGTAGGTGTTGCCCGCAATGCGCACGTCGTCGGCAATGGTGCTCTTCACCATGAAATTCTGGCAGTCGGTGCAGGTGTTGTTGGAGAACTCGAAGTACCGCATCGTGCCCCGGTCGGTGGTATCTGCGCATTGCTTCACATCAATGAAGGTGTTGTTTTCGATGATGAACGTAATGTCGCGAATGTCCTGCCGCTTGCGGCATCCAAACCCGTCATGGAGCGTATTGCCTTTGACCTCACAGTATTTCGCCCCGTTGTTCACGAGATACTTGTTCCCGTAGAGATGGGTGATCTCGTTGTTGTAGATGTACCACGACTCTGCGCACGGGTGTGCGTCGATGGTATGGGCGATCGATCCGCGAAGGTAGTTTCTCTCGATAAAGGTCTCTCTCGGCACGCCGATGCTGCTGCCCGGGTGGGCCACATGCGTGATGCAGTGCCGGCACCGGTCGATGGTGCTGTCGATGATGCGGGTGTACGCTGAGGAGCTGTGCACGTCAACGCCGTAGCCGTAGCCTTTCTTCTCTGCATTCTCGATGGTGCAGTGAGCAATGGTCGTCTCGTAGCAGTCCATGATATGGGTTGCCCGCAGGCCGCAGCTGTCGATATGACAGTCCCGGAGAGTGGAATCGATGGTGTACCTCAGGGATATGCCGGAATAATCCCCGCTTTTGCTACCGCCGAGGATTGTGATGCCTTCGATGGTGACCGAAACCGGTTTGATGAACTGGACATTCGCATTCTTTGAAAGCGAGTACGTATGGAGCAGCGGATCATCGAAGGCGATCTCGTTTTCAGTCACGCTCTGAACACGGTGCAGCTCACCGGTCTTCATGCGCTGGTACCATCCATCATCATCCGGGTTCCACTGTGTGGTATCGAAGATGAGTATCAGGTCGCCTGCAGCGAGGCCCGAGGCATCGTTCACCCGCACCATGGTGCTGTTCGCCGGGACATCCTCTGCCGGGGCCGAGCTCGCCAGGAGCGTACCCTTGCATTCGATCAGATAATCTTTTGTCGCGCTCTTGAATACCGGCATCCCGATGCCGCGCAGGGTGATTGACTTTTTTGCGGTTATCGTGGATGCAATGGGATAGGTCCCCTGCTGGATCTCGACGACGCCGCCGTCGGGAACGAAATCCACCGCCGCCTGAATTACCGATGCGGCATTCGAACCGGATGCTATCACGTCACCGTTCCCGGCGGTTGCGGTGTAGGCGCTGCCTTCCACGGCAACCGTCGCAGGAGTGGTATTTACCAGAGACGTAGAATTTTCGAGAGTATTCTCCATAACCGGAGTGGTGATATTTGCCGTTTCATTGGGAGCAACGTCTGCTGCCGCAGCAGCCTGGCCAAACGCCAGAATCGCTCCCACACAGAGTATCCATAGAACCTTCGGTGTAATACATGTCACCTCCAGGGTTTCATTGACGTTACAATTGAATGTATAAAAAGGTTGTCCTATTGGATAACCCGTATGGGTTATCTTTGGCGATAATTAGTACTGCCGCCCCAATGACCCGTCCCAAAACCAGCACCGGCGCGCGCCGGGACGGAGAGAAAACATACACGAACAGGTACCTGTGCGCCGCGTAGCATCCACTTGATGGCACAGATACCCGCATTCTATGAAACGAAAGCAACGAGAGACATCAAACCTAAAAAAAGCACAAATTCTGCAACGAAACAGGAAAAAAGGTCGATGGAGGGGGATTTTTCCTGACCCACATGGCGGGCACCCCCCCGTTTTCGGAGCACCGGAATGCACGAACGACGCACGCCCGGAAAGCACCCGTGCACCGTTCGGGCGGGTTATGCGAATGAGTTGTCCTCGACGATACCATCCGGGGAGCCCGCTGCAGAAATCGCATCGGCACCTTTTGCCCCCCGGTAGGTATTTCCACTGACCCGGAACGAGTCTGCGTTCTTGACGATGACCATCGTGCCAGGGCAGTCAGTGCAAATATTGTTCGTGAATTCGAACGATTCAAAGGATCCCCGGCCCGTCGAATCAGCGCAGTCTTCCACATTCTCGAATGTGTTTCCGCTGATGATGTAGGCGTCCTGCTTCGAGTCCTGCCGTTTGCGGGCCCCGAAACCGTCATGGAGATAGTTCCCCTTCACCTCGCAGTGGCGGGCACCGTTGTTGATCAGGTACTTGTTTGCGTAGGCGTGGGTGATCTCGTTGTTGTAGATGTACATCGATTCCGCACAGGGGTGGGCGTCGACGGTGTGGCTGACCGTGGCACTGAGGAAGTTGTCCTCGATGTAGGTGTCGCGCTGCACGCCCGGGTAGGCGATGTACGACACATGCGTAATGGCATGCCGGCACCGCTCGATGTGGTTGTCGATGATCCGGGTATACGCGGAGGTCT
>Ga0209614_1000438_pt1 | contig 36991 bp, 36 predicted proteins | sample BlaSprsedimmetaG_FD_185484 | JGI IMG/M metagenome (GOLD analysis project Ga0209614, IMG submission 185484) | Hot spring sediment bacterial and archeal communities from California, USA to study Microbial Dark Matter (Phase II) - Blank Spring... ...
ATTCTTCGATCTGCCACGTGACGCCGCCGTGTTCCACCTCGTAGAGCCGCTTCACGATCAGGGGATTTTCGCACATTTCCTCCAACATCGTTGAAGCCTCCTCAACGGGAATGGCATACGCAAACGTTATCCAGGGGGTATCGTCCTGAATTCCCTTCACCGTCAGGGTAGCTTGATCCCCGGCAACGCGCACCGCAACAAGGCGTCTCTCGGCCAGAGCCAAATACCCTTTCCGGCAAACAGTCCCTTCTTTCTGACGCCAGGCAGGATCTTCTTCCACCAAAAATTTACGTTCCAATATTCCGGTCATCGATACTTCCTTTCGACTTCAATCCACATAGTTGGCCACGTGCTTTCCATGATGGCGGCGGAACGTCTGCGCCGCACCGGCGGCGCGTTCGTCGTCCACACGGACCCAGAACAGCACGCCTCCCTGGCTGACGCCATCCGCAAAAGCGCGTGCTACGTTTGGCGGCACAAAGTCCTGCTCTTGATTGGCGATGGGTTTTCTTGTTCTACTATAACAAAAAACCCCCGCCGCTGAATGACGGGGGCCGTTGGAAGTCCCGATGTATCTGGTTGCCAACGTTTGAATTGCGTTGGCACGTTCCTCATTCCCAGGCGATCTGGAGATGCTCGAACAGTCCGGCGGGCAGGTGGTCAGGATGGGCATCATGCAGCAGTCGCCCGTCAATGATAACCTGATGGAGTGGCTTCTCCACACCGTGGGCGGCGATCTCAAGATGGCGATAGCCGGCGCTGTAGCCCCCCTCAACCTGGCGCTCCAGTTCGAGGCGCGTGGGTGGAAGTCCGCTGGAATGCAGCGTAAAGCGGGTCAGGCGATAGTTGCCCTCGCGGAAGGCCCACGTGTGGCCGTCGTCCTCGTACAGCTGCGATTCTACGGCGTGTTGACCGTCGCCGGGATAGACCCGCAGCCGCAGCGTATCGACCGTCCGCTCTCCCGTGTACTGCATCACCGGCCCCAGTGGGACGACGGAACCGCCCCGCACGAAGAGCGGCAAGCGTTCCAGGGGCGCGTCTACCTCGACGCGCACCGGGCCGTGGTACTGCCGGTCATCCCAGAAATCGTACCACACCCCGGCGGGGAAGTAGACGCTGCGCGAGGTGGCGCCTTCCTCGTACACCGGCGCGACCAGGAGAGCATCGCCGCACATAAACTGGTCGTCCAAGGTGTGCGTTTCGACATCATCCTGGAACGCCAGCACAAGCGGGCGCACCACCGGCGTGCCGGTCTGCGCGCACTGCCAGAAGGCGGTGTAGAGATAGGGCAGCAGCCGGTAGCGAAGTTCGATGTAGCGGCGGTTGATGCTCAGGTATGGCTCGCCCCAACTCCACGGTTCCTGGTCGGGGCCATGGGCAAAGGTGTGGGCGCGGCACAGCGGGAGGAAGACGCCCATCTGTAGCCAGCGGGTGAAGAGCTCGCCCGTGGCGAAGCCGGCGTAGCCGCCGATGTCGGGGCCGGTGTGCGCCAGGCCACTCAATCCCAGGTTCATCAGCATCGGCATAGAAAGCCATAGATGTTCCCACGTCGCCAGGTTGTCACCCGTCCAGCTCAGCGCGTGCCGCTGCACGCCGGCCCACCCGGCGCGGGTGATGGAGACCGGGCGCGCCTCCGGGCGCGCCTTCTGCAGGCCCTCCGCCGTCGCCCGGGCCATTTGCATGCCGTACACGTTGTGCGCTTCGGCGTGATTTCCGTCGCGCCCCTCCAGGTCGTGGCGGATGAAGACGGGCATGGTCGTATCGCGTGGGCCAAAGATGGCCGGCTCGTTCATGTCGTTCCAGATTCCGTCCACGCCCACGCCGGTCAGCGATGTGCACAGGTCCGCCCACCAGGCGCGCACGCGCGGGTTGGTGAAGTCGGGGAAGTAGCAATTGCCCGGCCAGACCGGCCCGGTGAAGAGCGTCTTCCCGTCGGGGTAGGTGCAGAAAACGTCCTCCGCCAATCCCTGCTTGCACACCCAATAGTCAGGGTCGGCTCGAATGCCAGGGTCAAGGATCACGATGAACTTGAAGCCCTGCCCGTGCAGATCGGCGATCTTCCGGGCAGGATCGGGGAAGCGCCGGGGATCCCAGGTGAAACATCGATAGCCGTCCATGTAATGGATGTCCAGGTAGATGGCGTCGCATGGCACGTGGTAGACTTCACGAAAATCGTTTGCCAGCTTGCGGACGCGCGCCTCGGGCTGGTACGACCAGCGGCTCTGGTGATACCCTAGCATCCAGAGTGGCGGTAGCTGCGTGCGTCCGGTCAGCGCCGTGTATCGCTCGACCACGGTCGTCAGCGCCGGTCCGTAGATGAAGTAATATCGTAACTCGCCGTCCTCGGCGCCAAACGAGAGTACGCTGGGTGCGGCAGCGCCCAGGTCGAACCGCCCACGGAAGGTGTTGTCGAGAAAAATGCCGTAGCCCTGCCGCCCCTGGCTATGTAGTCCAAGCAGCACCGGGATACACAGATGAACGGGGTCCTGGCCTGGTTGATAGGTGAAGGGATCGGTATTCCACATCTTGTACGTGTGCCCGCGCAAGTCGAGCGTAGAGGTGCGCTCCCCCAAACCGTAGAAATACTCGTCCGGCCGAATCTGCTTGCGGCACCTGACCGCGCCGGATGGCTGCCAACCCACACCGGTCTCATCCTGGCTGACCACGTTTCCCGCCAGGTCGAGGAAGGCGATCCTGCCCGTGGCTGCGTCGATCCGGCAGATGAGGCGCGCGGTGCGGATCTCGATGCCGGCATGCGCCTCCGCGACGCAGAACTCACAGGCAGGCCACGCCTCATCGGGCCGGGCCACGGCGTATGAAAAAGGAATAGCCGCGCTTTGACCGGTGGGACTGTCTTCCGGCAGGAAGCGCACGCGGATCAAATCCGGCGCGAGCACGGTCAGGTGGTATGTGCCATTGGCGCAGGTGACAATCACGCTCCGGCCCTGGCGGGTATAATCCGTCACACGACCGGGGGATAGATAGCGCCGCCGCTCCCGGCGGTTGGGTCGCCTTCTCCGGCCAAACTTGGCGTGATACCAGAGCCGGCGGAAAAAATAGGTAAAACTATCCCACAGCGTTTTCAATCCCAGATTACGGGTGCCTTTTATTATGACGCGAATTTTCTCGATCAATTTCCTCTTGTCCACGACAGCCTCTCTCCAAACGAACTACTCGGTCTCCGTACCGGACGGTTCCGCCAAGCGGAACGTTTTGAGTCGCCGCAACACCAAAAAGCCGGTGAGGATCGGAAGCCAGGCGCTTAGCCCATGAAAGGCGAGCGTCACTGCGGTGGCCTGGGCCGCCGGCATCCCCAGGCTCTCGAAGGCAAGCACGACGACGCCCTCGGCCACGCCCACCCCCTGTGGCGTGATCGACGCGAAACGAAACGTGAGACTGATCGCATAGCCCGCCACCAGTGGCCCCACCCCTACCAACTCGTAAAAGGCCGGAATCAGGAGATAGAGGCTCAGCATATTGAGCAGGTGCGCCACCAACGCCACGCCCAACGTGCGCACGAACCGCCAGGGATATTCCGCGACGGCAGTGGCGGCAGCGGCGAATTCCGCCGCGTTTTGCTCCGCCCAATCCTCCGCCAGCGGCGGGGGGCGGTTAATCCAACCCGCCACCCGTGCTGCCAGCCTCCGTACCCAGTCGAGCACGCTGCGCAGTCGTTCTTCCCGCCGGCCAAGGAGCAGCAGCGTTCCCAGGCCGGCCGTCATCGACAGCACGACAAAAGCGGTGAGAAGCTGGTAGGTCCGCAGTACTCGCTGTATGCCCAGGTAGAGCAGCCCCACGCTCATCACCGGGATGAACGCGGCGACATCGGCCAGCAGCGTGATGAGGACGCCCCCCGCCGCCCGCGACGGCGATTCTCCCCGCTGCGCGGCGTCGTCCATAAACAACGCCGTCCCGCCCAGCGTGGCGACTGGCACCACCGCGTTGACGAACAGCGCGGCGAACCGCACCGGCAGCAGGTCCCGCACGCGACTCTCGATGTTCACGACGTGAAATGCCGACCGGAATATGCCTGTGTACACGACGTGATAGATCATCTGCGCGAATACCGCGGCCAAGACCCATTCCCATTGTCCCCGGCGCAACGTATCGAGCAGGTCGCCAATCTCGGTAAGGCGGCTCACGACGAACACCAGGAAGGCAATCACCAACAGCCAGAACAGCCACCGGCGTTTCATGTTCTTCGCCGCCTGTCCCTCAGGCTCATGGCTACCCCTGTGTGTTCCATTTTGTTCCTCATTCGCTTCTCCAAACAGTAGTTACTTTGCTCAGGTGGGACGCACTTAGAAACGCTATAAAATGCCTGGATTTGCACACAAAACACGTTATTATAGGTATAAAGTGCGTCCCACCTTGACTGCGTCAATCCAAATTTAGCTTTCGCGATCTTGTGATGTAAAGATAGTATAGCAGAGGCTTTGCGCCTCCAACCCGATTCCAACTCCGGCAACTTATCCCCACCCCTTTTTAACGCGATACGTCGGCTAGACATATCTGTTTCGCGTATACTAGAAAGCAAAGTAACATCTCAATATAGGGAGAGAAGTGGGGGTTTGGGGGCGCCAAATCCCCACCCTCAGATTTTTGAGAAGATACAAAACTAATTTTTGAAACCTCGTAACGCGTGAAAGGAAAGGATAACTATGCGTATTGCAATGTTCACCAACAACTACAAGCCCGTGGTAGGTGGGATCGTGACCTCTATCGATCTCTTCCGGCGGGGATTGATCGACGCGGGGCACGAGGTTCACATCGTCACGCCGGAATACCAGGATTACGAGGATGTGGAACCTTACGTGTATCGTGTCCCGGCCCTGGATTTGCCCGGAGGGTTGTCCGGATCGCTGCCGCTGCCACTCAAAGCTTTTATTACGACGACCATCGAGGGCATCAAACCGGCGGTGATTCACAGCCACCAGCCCTACGTGATGGGGGATGTCGCTGCCGCCATCGCCGAGGATATGGACGTTCCGCTGATCTGGACTTTTCATACGCGCTACGACAAGAATGTGAAAGAGTACGTTCCCGTTGCTCCGGAACTGGCTACCTCCGTGATTAACGGCATCATCGAACGGTATATGGAAAGGTGCGCGCACGTGATCGCGCCTACGGAGAGCATCCGAGATTTTATCCACCGGCAATATGATCCCCAGGTGCCGGTGAGCGTTGTGCCGACGCCTATCGATCTGAGCGCCTACACCGCTCTGGAACCGCAGCGCGTCCGCGCCAGGCTCGGGCCGGAGGACGCCAAAGTGCTGATGTACGTGGGACGTTTGGCGATTGAGAAGAACCTCGATTTCCTGGTGCGCGCTTTCGCCCAGATCGTGGTCGAATGCCCCAAAGCGCGGTTGGTCTTCGTCGGCGAAGGGTTGGCCGAGGATGAACTGCGAAAGATGGCCGAGGAACTTAGTCTGGAGGAGCACGTTGTCTTTACCGGCGCGGTCCCCCACGATGAGGTGCCGGACTACACGGCTGCCGCCGACCTCTTCGTCTTCGCCTCGTTGACCGACACGCAAGGCCTGGTGTTGATGGAGGCGATGGCTGCCGGCACGCCCGTTGTCGCGGTGGAAGCGCCCGGACCGGTGGACGTGCTGTCCCAGGGGGGCGGCATCCTGGTGCCGCACGACGAGGATGCTTTCGTCGAGGCGGTGTGCACCTTACTGACCGACACGGAACGCCTGCGCAAGATGGGAGAAGAAGCCCGGCGCGCCATGCAGCGTTACGCGATAGCGGAAACCACCCAACGCCTGTTAGCCGTGTACGAAGCCGGGATAGAGCGACACGCGCAAGCAAAGTCGAGCTGAACCGGCGAAAGCGCACGAAAAAGCATCTACTTGCCGTTCCTCTCCAGCACCTTTTCCAGGTTCATCTCATAGAGCTTGAGCAGCCACAGCTCAGGGATGATCTCGCAGACGATCTCGCCGTCGTTGAAGATGCGCACGACCGAGCTTTCGGAAACAACAACGGCCACGGCAGCGGTCTGTTTGGTGATAGACGCGGCTGCCATGTGACGGCTGCCCAATCCCAGCGGCAAATCGATGCCCTCGGAGCTGGCGTTGATATAGCGGCATGCCGAAAGGACGATGCCCGTATCGGAGACGATAAAAGCACCGTCCAATTGGGCAAGTTCCTTGATCGTCTCGCGCACGTTGGAATCATCTAGCCGCTTCAAATCGTCTGGATGGTACTTGAGCGGGTCGAGGATCAAGCACCTGGAATGCTCCAGCGTTTCCTCCTCATCCGAGACCACAAACATCGTACCGGCTTTGCGGCCCTCGCGGCCCTCGCGTGAGATTTCTATCGCCAGCAGCAATACTTGCTCCAGGATGCAGGTGTTGGCTCCCAAATCCCCGGTACAAATATCTCGCAGCAACTGGCCCTCGCACTCCAAAATGTTATCCCAGCGCACAAGCTACCTCCCCTACTGAACGGTTGTAATGAATGCGATTGATCACCCAGGCCAACGTCGCAGACAGATCTCGCACGGCAAGAAATGGCAAGGTCCGGTTATCACTCCTATCCAATGAGTTACGTTTCTTCCTCCCTCACCAAAAAAGCGTCATGCCACGACGCGGACGCGCATCAGGTTGGTCGTACCGGGCTCCGAACGGGCCGCGCTGGCGGTGGTGACCACCACATCGCCCTCGATGTGTGTGTCCTGGGTGTAAACTACGTGTACGTCGTGGGCACGAGCGGCTTCTAGCAGCCATTGGACGCACGGGATCATCTCCGCTATTTCGGCGACGAGAGCATCGCCAGGTTTTGCAAAGCGTTCTGATTCACGCCGGCCAGAACATCCGGCAGCGAATTTTGCACTTTACTTTTCCCCAAGAACAAGAGAGTGACGCAAGCGTGAGTGTAGAAAATGTGTCGCGTTAAGCTGGTGCGATGATTTGAACAGCTTCGGATACGAGTGAAACGGTTACGGATTCCCGGCCAATGAACTCGCCGTCGGCCTGGATGGGTACGGCCTGGTTGGCCGCAATATGGACACTCTGTTCTGCTTCCAGAAAACGCAGATGGGGATTACGCTTCTGACGCCCCTGCAACATGTCCCACACAATCCGCAGGTAATCCCACAACGTACGCGTGCGCACAACGCACAGGTTGAAGCGGCCATCGTCAAAACGCACATCTGGCGCAATGCGCAAAGTGGGCACACCGATAATGGCACTGTTCGCTACCACAACTTCGGAGGCGTGGAAATGGTGAGTACGCCCATCGACCTTCAACACAAAGCGGTGCGGCTGAAAGCCTGCCAGCTTTCTCATCCCGGCCCATACGTAGGCGAGCACTCCAACTTTGCGCTTCACTTCTCGCGTTGCGTCCAGCATAGCCTGGGCGCTGACCCCGATACTCAGATTCAAAAAGAAGAAACGATCCTGAACCTGGAGCGCGTCGAAAGAGCGTAAGGTGTGCTCACCGGTCAATAGCTCCAAAGCTTGCGGTGCTTGCAGGGGGATATCTAGTTCACGCGCCATAGCATTCCCGGTGCCACAAGGCACAATCCCCAACGGCACCTCTGAGTGAACCAGACCGCTCGCCACATCCGCGACCGTGCCATCACCACCGGCTGCCACGCACAGATCAGGCCGTTGCTTTTCTAATGCCTGTTGGACGACCTCTGCAACCCGCTCTTCACCGGTTGTCGTGTAAACTTCATATGTCCAATTCCGTGTTTCGAAGTGTTGAATCATGAGTTCCTTGACATTCCGGGAATCATCAGGACCGGCAACGGGGTTGAAGACAATGTAGACACGTTTCATATTCAATTCTCGTTCCGACGATCGATAACCGCGCTGAGATGCGCGCCAAAGAGCGTGATTGTAGCACTGAGATAGATCCAAAAAAGCAATGCCACCACGGTGCCCAATGACCCATACACCAATTCATAGCTCACCAAACCACCGGTCAACGCATCCAGCTCGCGATAGAACACCGTAAGTCTACTTTTCCACACGTCAAGTTGTTGTTGCATGACGCCCCCACCCCACGATTTGCCCAAGGACTAGAGGAACCAGGCTGAATCCCAACACCCACGCCCACTCACCAAAACTCGGGCGTGACAGCCCCAATAGATTTGCCAGGAAGGGGACATAGACCGCCAGCAGCAACAGCACGATGCACAGCCCCAATGCGCCCCACACGTAGGGATTGCGGGTGATGTCGTTGCGCAGCACGTGGGCATCAGCATCGCGCATGTTGAAGACGTGCCATAACTGTGCGAAGGCCAGTGTCAGAAATGACAGGGTCACAGCTTGCTCCTGGGGCAATCCCAGGAAGGCCAGCGCCAGCGCCAGGATACCCAGCACTGCAAAGGTGATGATCGTGCTGTGTACGCCGATCATGAGCCAGTGCGACCGGGTTATAATCGGCTCCTCGGGGTCGTGCGGCGGCCGTTCCATAAGGTACGCATCCCCTTCTCCCACGCCCAGGGCCAGCGCCGGGAACAAATCCGTGACCAGATTGAGGAACAAGATTTGTAGAGGCCGGATCGGCAGCGGGGCGTTGACGACCGCCGCCAGGCCGACCACGAGGATCTCAGCGACGTTGCACGAAAGCAGATAGACGACGAATTTGCGGATATTTTCAAAGATCGCGCGTCCTTGCTCCACGGCAACGACGATGGTGGAAAAGGCATCATCCTTGAGGATCATGTCGGCAGCTTCGCGTGCCACCTGCGTGCCACGCTTGCCCATCGCCACCCCGATGTCAGCTTTCTTAAGCGCGGGCGCGTCGTTGATGCCATCGCCCGTCATCGCCACAATTGCGCCGCCGTCCTGGTGCAGTGCGATCAGGTCGAGCTTCTGCTTGGGCGCGACCCGGGCAAAGATCGGCGCGTCCCGCAAGTTCTGCCGTCTCGCGTCGTCCATGGACTCAAAGTCTTCAAGGTCCTGCCCGTGGATAACGTCAATGTCTTCCTCTACAACCAGTCCTACCGCGTGCGCCACGTTACGCGCCGTGACCGGCTGGTCGCCAGTGACCATCACCACGCGGATACCTGCATCCTGGCATTCTTGGATGGCCGCACGCACTTCCACGCGCGGCGGATCCATCAATGCTGCCAGACCCAGGAACACCAATCCGGTGTAGGGTTCGGCTTCGTCATCGTTGACCGTCTTACTCGCCAGTGCGATGATGCGCAATCCCTTTTCGGCCAGCGTCTCATTCCGCTGCTGCCAATCCTTCCGTGCTTCAGAGGTGAGCTTCTCCCGCCCCTTAGCGGTCGAGATGTAGGTAGACGCATCGAGCACGGCTTCCAGTGCACCTTTGACCGACACACGATATGCCTCATCCACGGTGTTAAAGGTCGCCATCATCTTGCTCTGTGCATCAAAGGCGACCTCGCGCACTTCCGGCATTTCTTCGAGCAAATCCGGGCGGCGCAAACCGGCCTTCATCCCCGTAACCAGCAATGCGACCTCCAGCGGGTCGCCCACTGCGGTCACTTTTCCAGCGTCGTCTCGTGCGTCGTGCAATTCTGCGTTGTTGCACAGTACGCCAGTTTCCAGCAGGCGGCGCAATCGTTTGTGCTCCGTGGGGTCAATGGACTCGGGATCTTGTTCGCGGGTGAATTGGCCTTGAAGGTCCAATCCCTCACCGCTGATGGAGATCGTCTCCGCATCCAGAGCAACCTGAGTGACCGTCATGCGGTTTTCGGTCAGCGTGCCGGTCTTATCCGTGAGAATGACGGTGGTGGCACCTAAAGTCTCGACAGCGGAGAGCCGGTTGATCAGCGCGTTGCGCTGCGCCATGCGCCACATCCCGCGCGCCAGGGCGACGGTCGCGACGATAGGCAGTCCTTCGGACACGCTCGCTACGGCCAACGCGATGGCCGTTTCGATCATCAAGGTGATCTCACGCCCGGCGATGACGCCGCTGATAGCGACCAACCCTGCAATCCCCAGCGTCACCCAGATGAGTCTGCGCCCCAACTGCTCCAGACGCTCCTCCAGCGGGGTGGCTTCTTCTTCAGCTTGCTCCACCAGCGCGGAAACATCGCCTAGCTCTGTCGCCATGCCGGTGCTGATGACTACACCTTCGCCCGCGCCGCGCGTGATGGCGGTGCCTTTGTAGATCATGCTTTTGCGCTCGGCCAGGGAGGTGTCCTCCGCCACAGCGTCAACTTTCTTGGCGACGGGGACGGATTCGCCGGTGAGCGTCGATTCGTCGGCCTGAAGCTTCGAGGCTTCCAGCAGTCGTAGATCGGCGGTGACGACATCGCCGCCAGAAAGCACGACGATGTCGCCGGGCACCAGGTCCTCCGCCGGGATTTGCTGCACTTCGCCTGCGCGGCGCACTTTCGTGCTGACGCTGCTCAACTGTTGCAACGCCTCCATTGAGCGCACCGCGCGCAGCTCGGTCACGAAGCCGATCGCCGCGTTGATGAGAATGACGATCATGACCGCCAGGCCCTCTACCCAATCGCCAAAGGCGAAGGAGAGCGCCGCGGCCACGCCCAGCAAAGCGACGATCAGGCTCTTGAACTGTTCGAGCAAAATCTGCCACGCGTCCCGGGTTTGCGTGTGGCGCAGGCGATTTTCGCCGTACCGTTCGCGCCGTTGCTCGACTTCGGCGCCGGACAGACCTTGCCGGACATCAACATCCAGTGTTTTCAGGATCGCATCGGCAGATTTGGCCCAGGGCTGAGCGATGTCGGGGCTGTTTTTGGGCATTACGTCACCGGTTCGCTGGCCGACGTGTGACGTTGCCAGAAGAGGAATAGCGCCATCATCGATATCGCCGCGCCCAACCAGGTGACCCAGTAGTTAAGAACATTGAGGAACGGCAGACCGCTGGCAAGTTCCTTCTTGCGCATATTCACTTCAGCAACAAAAGCTGCCGCAGCAGCAGGATTGTCGATCCGCCCCGCCATTAAGGTGATGGGCAGCAAACGCAACCCATTAAGGCGTATCCAACTTCTGAGCGATAAGTAGTCTTCGTCCACATGGGCGTCGACGTCGGTGATGTGCAGCGCTCCAGTGCCGTGCTCGACAAGCGACACTGCCAGTGGCTTTAGCCATACTTTGGCGTGCTTTTCCGGTTCGCGTTCTTCTTCTTTTTCTTCTTCCTCGACGTCTTCCTTCAGATCTACCAACGTCCGCGTGATTTGCTCCACTGGGGTACCAATGTCCACCGACATACGGTCATCGTGCAATGTGAAGGTCACGACCTTTTCCGGTTCTTCGATGCTGCGTGCAGTATACGTATATGTGTTCTCCATTTCTATACTCCTTTTTTGTCATCTTTTGTCATCCTACTGGACCTTTTCTTCTGCGCCGTTTAAAAACTTCATATGTCTTTTAGCTTAACGCAAAGATCGCGTTTCAAACGTTGGGATCGGTTAGCGGTGTCTATGGTTCGAGTTGGCAAAGTTGGGATTGGGTTGGCAGTGCGGTAGTCAACCTAACTCCAACCTTGCCAACGAAGATCAATCTTTTTGCCAACCGACCGCGACAGTTCGTCGGGGCACTTCCAGGTAAAGTAAGGATGCAGAACAGTTGCGGCTTTCGTGATAGAGCAGACGGGAGGTATTTACGGGAGGTACTTAATGAAAGAAGCGCAGTTATACAAGAAGTTGAGCGACGATAAAGTGCACTGCCACCTGTGTGCCCATCATTGTGTGATTGTGGATAAAGGCCATGGCGTGTGCCAGGTGCGTGAGAATCGTGCGGGAACGTTGTATACGCTTGTCTATGGAAGGATTATTGCTCGTCACGTGGACCCTATCGAGAAGAAACCGTTTTTTCACTTTTATCCCGGATCGCAGGCTTATTCCATCGCTACGCCCGGCTGCAATTTCCGCTGCCAGTGGTGTCAAAATGCGGACATCTCACAAGTACAACGCGAGCAGATCACGGTCATGAGCGAGGAAGTGGCGCCGGCACGGATTGTATCTGCGGCGCAACAGGCCGGATGTCAGAGTATTGCCTACACTTACACCGAACCAACCATCTTTTTCGAATACGCACAGGATACAGCCCGTCTGGCCCAGGAGGCTGAACTGGCCAATGTCTTTGTCACGAATGGCTTTATGACAGAAGCGATGCTGGAGGCCGCCCAGCCGTGGTTGGATGCGGCCAATGTTGACCTGAAAGGCTTCCGCGACGAGGTGTACCGCGAGTACGTCGGGGCGCGCTTGCAGCCCGTGCTCGACAGCCTGAAAAAGATGAAGATGTTGAATATCTGGCTGGAGGTGACGACGCTCGTTATCCCCGAGGTCAACGACGATCCGGCGGAGCTGCGCGATGCGGCTAACTTCATCGCGCAGGAGTTGGGACCGGAGACGCCCTGGCACCTGAGCCGGTTCTTCCCTTCGTATCGCATGACCGATACGCTGCCGACCCCCATCTCCACCATTGAGCGGGCTGTCGAGATTGGCCGGGAAGCTGGGCTGCGTTACGTCTATGCCGGCAACGTTGCCGGGGAGGCGCATACCAACTGTCACGTCTGTGGACGCAATCTGATCCGGCGCTCCGGACATACCATCATCGAGAACAAGGTCAGTGTTCTGGAACAATGTCCGCAATGTGGCACACCGGTCGCCGGTGTCGGCATGGCAGGAGAGAAGGTGTGACTCCCCTCAAAAAAGGACAAAATTCGTGAAAATTAACTGATAAGCTTTTTTGCGCTGACGCCGCCCTACCCGTTCCGCGGTACGCCCGTCGAAGTGGAGGCCACGGTGTTCGAACACATTCTCAGCAAGAATTTGGGGCTGGAATTTTGGGCCGAAACGCCACGCGGTGAAACGCAGTCGCTGGCGAAGATGGGGACAGAGACGCTGGCTGCTGGAGAACAGCAGCGCTACACGGTGACGTTCACCCCTGAAGAAGAAGGGGGCTACATCCTGCACGTTTATCTCTACGATGGCATCGTGATCCTGGAAGGTACGGTGGATCTGTACTGGAAGCGCTGGAAAGCTGAGAATCTGCTGTCCGATTTGACCAGCGTGAAGGAAATCAAAAATCACCTGACCGTTGTCCCCAGTGACCGTTTTGTAGACAAGAACATCGCCTCCGATATTGAGAATGCGCTCAAGCGCAGTCTCTACGTTCAGGCAGAAGACGTCGCGGTCAAAGTAGAAGATGGCAAGGTCACCCTGAGCGGTACGGTTCCCACTTACTACAGCCGGATGAAGGCCTTTGATGCGGCGATCAACACGGCCGGTGTCACCGACGTAAATAACTACATCGTCGTTGCCTAAAAATCCTTAAATCGGTAAAGACTCTACAAACTCAGTGGAGGAGCGTGGGGAAATTCCCCACGCTCCTCCATGTTGTAATGCCGGCGTGACGCTACCGCTCCAGTAATTTCTGCAAGGCTTCCCAGGAGCGCGTGTTCAAAACGTCCTCCGTCGCCAGCCAGCCCCGACGGGCCTGGTTGACCCCGAAACGCATAAAATCCAGCCCGCTAACGCTGTGCGCGTCGGTGGAGATCGCGAGCTTCAAGCCCATCTCTTTCGCCATGCGCGCGTGGCGCGCGTTCAAATCCAGCCGTTCTGGATTGGCGTTGATTTCCAGATAACAGCCCCGCTCCTTGGCGGCTCCAATGAGACGTTCCATATCGACCGCGTAAGGGCGACGTTCGTTGATACGCCGGCCGGTAGGGTGCGCCAGAATGTGCACGTGCAGATTATCCAGCGCGCGGATGATGCGCTCCGTTTGCTGGTCGTGCGGCAGGTCGAAATGGGTATGCACGGAGCAGACACACACATCCAAACGCGCCAGGACATCGTCCGGTAAAGCTAACGTGCCGTCTTTAAGAATATCCACCTCTATCCCAGCGAGCAGACGAAAAGACGCCAGCTTTTCGTCGAGTGCGGCGATTTCGTCAATGCGCCGGGCGAGTTCGCCGGCGTCCAATCCCTGGATGACACCGACGTGTGCCGAGTGATCGGTAACCGCAAAATACGCGTAGCCTCGTTCCTGCACGGCCCGCGCCATGGCTTCCAAAGAAGCTTTGCCATCGCTGGCGGTGGTATGGGTCTGCAAATCGCCACGGATGTCGTCGAGCGTGATCAGATCGGGCAGATTGCCGGCCTGTCCTGCTGCGATTTCGCCTCGATCTTCTCGTAATTCCGGGGGAATGAACGGCAGGTCGAAGAGCGCGTAGATTTCCTCCTCACTTTCGCCTACGATGCGTTCCTGGTCTTTAAAGACGCCGTACTCGTTGACTTTCCAGCCGCGATCCAGCGCCATATCCCGCAGATGAATGGTGTGCGCCTTGGCCCCCGTGAAGTAGAGCAGCGCGGCCCCATAGCTCTCCTGCGCCACCACCCGCACATCGACCTGCATGCCGGAGCGCAACACAACCGTCGCGCGCGTTTCGCCCTGAGAGAGGATTTCATCCACATCTTCGTAGTCCACGAAATACGCCATCGCTTCCGTACCGGATTCGCTGATGACGAGAATGTCCAGGTCGCCCACCGTCTCCTTGCGGCGGCGATAACTCCCCGCGACAATCGCCTCTTGGACATCCGGTCCTTGCTTGAGATAACGCACCAGCGGCTGCGCGGTCTGTTCAGCGATGTCGAGCCGGGTACGTTTCTCTTCTTTTTGCTCACGTAAACTCTGCAAGATTTTCGCCTGTGTTTTTTCACCAAAACCGTGCAGAGTTTCAATCTCTTCCTGTTCAGCGGCAGCTTTCAGTTCATCCAAAGTCTCTATGCCTAAGGTCTCGTGCAAACGCGCCACCCGTTTTGGCCCCAGGCCGGAAACGTCCAGCATGTCGGCCAACTCCGCCGGCGTGCGCTGTTCGAGTTTCTCAAGCTGCTTTAACCCACCGGTCTTGACGATTTCCTCAATCTTGGCGGCTAAATCCTCGCCGATGCCGGAAAGCTTGGTGAGATCCTCTCCCTCCGCCACCATCGTATGCGCGCTACGAGGCAGGGTCTCAATCGTGCGCGCCGCATTGCGATAGGCGCGCACGCGGAAAGGATTGGCTTCTGCGATCTCCAAGAGATCGGCGACTTCGCGGAATATTTCGGCAATCTCAACGTTAAGTACGGGCATGGGAGCTTTCCTCGTCTAGAACAGCTAATGCGCTGTGCAATTGAGACAAGCACGCGTGCTCTTGTTCCAATAACGCACCTTGTAGCGCCTGACCTACCGCTTCGTTAAGTGTTTTAGCCAGATCAGGATGGTTGCGTATCAGCCATGCCCTAAAATGCGTGAAACAGACGCGATCCGCTGTTGAAACGGCAGCAAGACCCGGCTTCAAATTCCAGGGCGTGATGCGCCCGCCGCAACCGGGACAATGCTGTAGCTCACTTCCCTCCTCAATGGGATAACCGCAAATGTGTTTGTAAAGATATGCCATGTTGCTCCTTCTTACGATCTGTGCGTTAGACGAAGAATCTATCCGAAAATTGTACTTGTGAGGGTTTTTGGTGCGTCAACGGCGAATTTCCGGATAGATTCTAACCCAATTTGCTGCACATTGTAGTACAAGCAATAGCCTTAGCTTATAGGAATTTGTTCTCTGTAACCGTTGGCCTTGGTTTGTACTGATGTTAAATTGCGTTGGAAAAGTTGGAACATGGTTGCGATGGCGATAATGGGGCAAAATTCCAGACCGGACCCTTCCTGGAAAATGATAGCCTCTTCCGAAAAAATGCCAACGCACACCCAACTCTTTCAACGATCGGCTCCAACGCAATACCAACTTTACTACCCAATGGCAATCTCTATACAACCTGTTCCAGCGGTTTGCGGTTGGAACCTTTGTTATACTAAAGGTAGAGTAGCTTGGGCGATATGCTAATCGATTCTACCCAAGCTATGTAGGTAGAACGTTTACAAGAGTTGAGGAGGTTAACAATGACATTCAGTTTGATTCCATGGCGAAGAGCAAGTGAAAATATGCCCGAGCGGCGTGAGGAGTATCCCTTTATGACCCTCCGGCGCGAGATGGATCGACTGTTCGACGATTTCTTGACCGGCTGGGGATGGCGCACGCCGACGACATTAGCTGAAGCTGAGCGTTGGGAGAAGTTCACCCCACAGCTTGATATTTCGGAGATCGATGATCACATCAAGATCACTGCCGAACTGCCGGGCTTAGACCGCGAAGATGTCAACGTAAACCTGGTCGATGACGTGCTCACCATTAGCGGTGAGAAAAAGAAAGAAGTGGAAGAAGAGGGCGAGAATTATTACCGCACGGAACGCACTTACGGTGCTTTCGAACGGGCCGTTCGCCTACCTTCTGAAATCGATGCCGATGAGGTGGACGCCGTTTTCGAGAAGGGGGTTTTGACCATCACTTTGCCCAAGACGGAGGAAATGGAAACTCGCCAGCAAATTACGGTGAGAGGTAAGTGAATTTCTCTATCCGTCTAATACCGCACATGAGGCGCAATGGCATCATTGCGCCTCATGTTGCGTACGACTACCAACGCAAAGCCAACACTTTTCTCCTGAGGCAAACGCAAAGCCAACACACCACGTAAGTAATTCCTGGTAGCTTTTGTTAGAATAATTGAGAAGAGTGGTTACGTGCTTGGGAAAATCACCAGCAAAAAACAAAAAAACAAAATAAGGAGGGTGACTTGACAGTTATGACGAGAGAACAAAATCAACAAAAGACGAAACCCAAATGGTGGCAAACTTTGCTCCGTGGGGACTACCTGCACAAACGGCCAAAACGCGGGGAAATCTGCGAGGTTACAATTCTTGCCAAAGACAGACACGGCATTTTTGTCGAGCTGGAGGGTAAACGAGATGGGTTGATCCAGCAAAGCGACTTGGACGAAGTGGATGAGGATTATCTAGAAAACCTCGAAGTCGGGGATCGTATCCCCGTCCGCATTGTGAAAGTCCCCTACGACCGCAGCACCATTCTGGCCTCACTCAAGCAAGGATTGGAACAACAGGAATGGGTGCGGGCCAAAGCTCTACAGGAAAGCAAAAAAGTCGTCGAAGTTGAGGTTCTCGATGTCAATCGCGGCGGGATCATCGCGGCATTGGGTGAATTGCGCGGCTTTATTCCTAACTCACATCTGGTCTCTGTACCGCGCGGCCTACGCGGCAAAAAGCTGCTCGCCAAGAAAACCGACCTGATCGGCAAGGGTCTGGACGTGGTTGTGATTGAGGTCCAGCCTCGCCGTCGTCGTCTGGTTCTTTCCGAGCGTGTGGCACGACGCCAGCAACGCCAAAACCTGCTCGAAGAATTGCACGAAGGGGCGATCCGCACGGGCATCGTCCGTAATTTGACCGATTATGGAGCTTTTATCGATCTGGGTGGCATAGATGGACTGTTGCACATCTCCCAGCTTTCCTGGGATTACGTAGAACACCCGCGTGAGGTGCTGCAAGTCGGGGACGAAGTGGAAGTCTACGTACTTGACGTGGACCGAGAGCGAGAACGCATTTCATTGAGCCGCAAACAGTTATTGCCAGCCGCTTGGATAAACGGCGAGAGAGCCACCCACAAGGAGCAATTGGAGGTTTAGCGATGAGTTTAATAGCGAAAGATGAACTAAGAGCTTTAGCCAAAGCACACCATAGCCAGTGTATTTCGATTTACTTGCCCACGCATCGCGCCGGATTCGACGCCCAACAGGACCCCATTCGCCTGAAGAATCTGCTGGGCCAAGTCGAGGCCCAGTTGCAAACGATGGAACTGCAACCACCGGAAATCGCCGGCCTGTTGGCCCCCGTAACCAATCTGCTGCAGGATCCCTTGTTCTGGCAACATCAACGCGATGGTCTGGCCATCTTCTTGTCACCGGACACGGTATACGTCTTCCGGCTGCCGTTACAACTCCAGGCCCTGGCTCTGGTGGCCGAACGCTTCCATCTCAAGCCCCTGCTCCCCTTGCTCAATGCAGATGGGCAATTTTACGTCTTAACCCTCAGCCAGGAGGAGATTCGCTTGTTCCAGGGAACAGCCTATAGCCTGGCTGAAATTGAACTACAGGAAGTCCCTAGTGGCCTCGCTGAATTTCTGAAGGATGAAGATCGCGAGCGCCATTTGCAATTCCACACCTCGACTCGTCCACCGGGAGGGCGCGGCGGCAATCGCGCAGCCGTTTTTCACGGGCACAGTATTATCGAGAGCAATGAGCGCAATGACATCCTCCGTTATTTTCGGCGTGTGGATGCCGGTTTGCACAGCGTTCTGCGAGAGGAAACTGCACCACTGGTATTGGCGGCAGTCGACCATCTTTTGCCGATCTACTACGAGGCAAACACCTACCCGCACTTACTGGAAGCGGCGATCACTTCCCACCCCGAAGCGCTGAATGTAAAGGAACTCCACGCTCAGGCCTGGGCCATTGTCGAACCTCATTTCCTGACGGCCCGACAGGAAGCCCTGGCTCTGTACAAACATTATGCGGGCACCGGCGATGCGCGCGCCAGTGATGACATAGAAAAGATCGTTGCCGCCGCTTATTACGAACGTGTCGCCCACTTATTTGTTGCATCGAACAGGCAGCAGTGGGGGACCTTCGATCCCCAGACGCAGGCCGTAACACTCCATAACGAACGCCAACCCGGCGATCAGGATTTACTCGACCTGGCGGCCGTGCATACGTTTTTGAACCAGGGGGCAGTCTATGTTATTTCCCCCGAAGAGATGCCGGTCGACAAACCAGTAGCTGCTATTTTCCGCTACTAGAGAATTATGAGGTGAAGATTTGCAAATATCAGAACATCAACACGTACAAGATGAATTAATGAAACTGGAACAGCAGATTGCTGGTCTGAAGTCAAGCCTGGATGAAACGCCTGATTATACTCGCGGTGTGGGAGATCCGCGGATCACGCGGTGGGAGCTTGATCGGGCGTTACTCGAGCAACTTGAGAGCCGCGCCGAAACGCTCAGACAAGCCCTGTCCAGAGTAGATGAGGGCATTTATGGCACTTGCGAGCATTGTGGTAAGCCTATTCATCCCGACCGCCTGGCTGTACTCCCCGACACCAGGTTGTGTATCGAATGTGCGCGCAAGCAAGAACCACGTTGAACGGTTGAGACCCGTTGCCTTCCTCAGAGAAAATCGAAGGAAGGGATCCTAAATGTAGGATCTAGTCATCACCAGCGATATCTGCCCGGCGCAAAAGCTGGGCATTGGCAGCGACAATGACTGTGCTCAACGACATGAGCAACGCGCCGACCGCCGGTGAGAGCACAATTCCCCAGGGTGCCAGTACGCCCGCCGCTAGCGGTAGCGCGATGATGTTATATCCCGCCGCCCACCACAAATTTTGCACCATCTTTCTGTAAGTGGCCCGGCTCAAACGGATCACCCGCACGACGTCCAGCGGATTGTTCTTAACCAGAATCAGTCCCGCCGATTCGACCGCCACATCGGTACCACTGCCGATGGCGATGCCAACGTCGGCCCGGGCCAGAGCCGGAGCGTCGTTAACACCATCGCCGACCATGGCCACGCTGTTTCCCTGTTCTTGTAATTGGCGGACCTTTTTGTCCTTATCCTCAGGCAGAACTTCGGCAAAATAGGTATCAATAGACAATGTGTCGGCCACAATCCTGGCGACGGCTTCACTATCCCCGGTGATCATCGCCACCTGGACCCCCATCGCTTGCAGCCGCTGCACGGCTTTGTAGCTCTCCTCACGAACCAGATCGGCTAGCGCAAAAGCCGCTACTACGGTGTTTCCCTGCACCAAATACGTCACCGTCTGTCCGTGGTCACGCGCCTCGGTGACGAAACTGCTCAGTGCCTCCGGCGGTGTCAACGTTAGCCACTCCAGGAGACGTGGGCCACCAACATAAGTTGTATCTCCATCGACGGAAGCCCGTACCCCGCGCCCTTTGATAGCCTCAAAATCCGAAACGTCGCGCAATTCCAGGTCGCGTTCCTCAGCCGCCCGGCGGATGCCGCGCGCGATGGTATGCTCTGAATCTTGCTCTACCGATGCGGCCAGAGCCAGGGCTTGTTCGGCATCCCCATCCGCAACCGTGGCTATATCCGCGATGCCAAACGCTCCCTCGGTGAGGGTACCGGTTTTATCGAACATCACCACATCGAGCTTGCGTGCAGCTTCCAGTGCCAGACGATTCCGCACCAAAATGCCGTTGGAAGCTGCTATCGAGGTGGTGATCGCGACCACCAGCGGGACCGCCAGCCCCAGGGCGTGCGGGCACGCGATGACAAGCACCGTCGCCACCCGCGCGATCACGTCGACGTTGAAGCCCACGGCCAGGGTCCAGGCGACCGCCGTCAGTGCCGCGACGCCCAGGGCAATGTAGAACAGCCAACCCGCGGCCCGATCAGCCAACAACTGTGTTTCCGACTTGCTTTCCTGCGCGTCTTTCACCAGACGCATAATCCCCGCCAGGGCCGTCTCCTCGCCGGTCGCCGTCACCCGCACGCGCAGGCTGCCGTCGCCATTGATCGTGCCGCCGATGACCTTATCACCGGGTTCCTTACTCACGGGTTTGGATTCCCCGGTGATCATCGATTCGTCGACCTCGGATGCACCTTCCTCAATTTCACCATCGACGGGGACGCTCGCGCCGGGACGCACCAGGACCAGATCCCCCTTTTCTAGCACATCGACCTTGACTTCTTCCGTATCACCATTCGCCAGGACACGCTCGGCGGTATCGGGCATCAACTGCGCCAGTTCATCCAGCGCGCGCGAGGCCTGGCGCACGCTGCGCATCTCCAACCAGTGTCCCAGGAGCATAACGTCGATCAGGGTGACCAATTCCCAGAAGAAGGCTGTGCCTACATCCACCAGCAGCGTGTACAAACTGTAAACAAAAGCCACGCCGATGGCCAGTGAGATCAAGGTCATCATGCCCGGTTTGCGTTTGCGCAACTCTGGTACGGCCATTTTGAGGAACGGCCAACCGCCATACCCAAAGACAATGACCGAAAAAACCGGCGTGATCCACGCGCTGCCGGGAAAAGAGGTCATCGTGAAACCCAACCAGCTCTGGAGGGTCTCGCTGTAGAGCAACACCGGAATAGAGAGCACGAGTGAGATCCAGAACTTGCGCCGGAACATCTGGACATGGTCTGTGTGTGCCCTATTTCCTCCGTGATTCGCTTTCTCTTTACCGGTATGATCATTGTGTTGTGCTTCACCCGTATTCTTTTGCATATCATCCGCTCCTTAACTTTGCGATGGTCAACGCGCTCAGCGTAGCACATTAAACGGTAAGTTGGTGACGGCATAGGGTAGAAGTGCGTTGGGCGCGTTGGCTTTGCGTTGGATTCCGTTGGCGAAGAATAGTCCAACGCAATGAACTAATGTGCAACATACACCAAACTGAAACCATCAGTTAGGGCCTAACCGCGCAAATTCTTGCCCAACGAGCAAGAAAACGGGCTACAAAGACCCTTTTGGTTCCGGCTTGTCCGGGTTAGGAAATACTTTTTATGCTAAACTCAGGGCAACACAATCCATGAAGGGATAAGCATGACTGAAAATCGGCAAGAAAAACAACAGATTGCTTTCTGAGCTGGATGGTTTCGAGCCGAATGAGGACGTGATTGTCATGGCCGCCACCAACCGCCCTGACATCCTCGATCCGGCCTTGTTACGCCCCGGGCGCTTTGACCGGCGCATCACTGCAGACTTACCCACAATGCACAATCGACTGGAAATTCTCAAAATCCACGCGCGGGACAAACCCCTGAGAGAGGATGTAGACCCGGAACGCATCGCCCGAGGCACGCCCGGTTTCAGCGGCGCTGACCTGGAGAATCTGCTCAACGAGGCAGCGTTGTTGGCCGCCCGCCGACCCCATCCATAAAGTCACCATTGTGCCCCGTGGACGGGCAAAGAGGGTCACACAACAACTGCCACGCAAGGACAAGTACATCTATCCGCGCGAGTATATGCAGGATCGTCTGGCGGTAATGATGGGCGGGCGCGCTGCTGAGAACCTGGTCCTCGGTACCTCGACAAGCGGGGCCGCGGATGATCTCGAACAAGCCACCCGCCTGGCCCGCAAAATGGTGCTGAGTTGGGGCATGGGCGAGCAGTTCAAGCACATTGCCCTTGGAGCGCAGCGCGAGCAAGTCTTCTTGGGCGAGGAAATCGCGCAGCGACGGGATTACAGTGAAGGCACTGCATTTGCAGGTAACCATCAGTATTTATCTATTGACAAAACGGCAATAGACGCTATACTATGCTTTGAAGGTACGAAATGCGATATCGCGGACGACGACAATGCAGTGGGCGGGACTGTAACCGCCGGATGGGGCAGTTTCTCGATCCGGCGTTGTTGCTCTTGCTGGAACAAGCTCCGGCGCACGGCTACACCCTCCTCAGCCGCATGGCCGAGTTCGGCTTGGATTTCCTGGCTCCCACCGTGATCTACCGCGCGTTGCGGGAGATGGAAAGGCGCAGCTGGGTCACATCGACGATGGATAAAGAGACGACTCAGGGGCCACCACGCCGCGTTTACACGCTCACTTCCACCGGACGTCAGGTGTTGCGCTGCTGCATCGCGCAACTCCACGGAACCCAGCAGGTGCTCGAATATCTCCTGGCGCTGCACGATGAACTGGCGCTGGAAGAAAAAACTGCTGACAGTGAACCTACTTCTACACTTACGGAGGTTACGATGCGAGTTGTTATTCCTGCTAATGGCGCGGATTTGGATGCGCCCACCAGCCCAATCTTTGGCCGCAGCCCGGTGTTCATTTTGGTGGATCCCGAAACGCTGGAGTTCGAGGCCCTGCCCAATCCGGCACTCGATGCGCCCGGTGGCGCGGGCGTCCAGGCCGCGCAAACCGTCTTGCAGAAGGGCGTGGGAGCCGTGATCGCCCCCAGCCTGGGACCGAATGCCTTTCGTGTGATCCAGGCGGCGGGCATTCCAACCTACCGCATGGCGGGGGCGACTGTGCGCGAGGTCGTTGAAGCCTTCAACTCCGGGCAGTTAGCGCGCTTGGATACCCCTGGCGCTGGTCACGTGGGCATCGGTGGCGGGCGACATCGCCGCGGACGTGAGTGATTTTGAATTGACGATTTTGGATTTTGGCATTGCCGGCTATCCGACTAACGACTATCTGACCAAAAACTAGGAGACTTCAATGACGAAAATTGCAATTGCTGTGTTGGATGCCAATGGCCTGGACGCCCAGGTCAGCCCGCACTTTGGGCGCTGTCCGTATTTTGCCTTGGTCGAAGTTGAAGGGCAAGAAGTGGGCACCGTCGCGACGGTTCCCAATCCATATTACCCGAACCACGAACCGGGGCAAGTCCCCGCCTTCATCCACAGCCTGGGCGCACAGGTGATGCTTTCCGGCGGCATGGGTGGGCGAGCTGTCGCCTTTTTCCGGCAGTACGGCATTGAAGCGGCGACCGGCGCGGCAGGCACTGTGCGGGCATCGCTGGCACAGTATCTGGGCGGTGACCTGCAGGACGCTGCCCCCTGTAAAGAAAGTGTGGAGCACGGACATTGAGACTCGCCATCGCCAGCGGCAAACACTCATCACCATTTGCCCCGAATACCGTGCGCGTTTTGTGGCGTTGTGGGAGCAGTTGAAAGAATTACTGGCAGCCTTCCTGGCGGAAAATCTGGACGTCACCGTGTACCTGCCACAGTCGTTCCCGGCAAACATCAAAGACACCGTCCGGCAGGCCGGTGCAACGCTGGTGGAAGTGACCGGACCGCAAGAGATCGTTACGAAGGCGCACACCACCGGCGAACTCGGCAGTCCAATCCGCGAGCAGGCATTGGCGTTGGAGACAGCGCGTGGCTTGGTGGTCATCACCGGCTGTGCGCACCCCGGCATCGCCACGATGGTGCGGGAGGCGAAGGCTCAGCTAGGCGGTGACGTGTATCTGGCACTCGGCGGTTTCCACCTGGGTGGCGCTAGCGCTACGCAAATTGTCGCCACGATTGCCGAATTGCAAGAACTCGGCGTGCAGCGCAGCGCTCCAAGCCACTGCACCGGCGATGCCGCGCGCCGTGCCTTCGCGGAGGCGTTTGGCGCGGTTTCTATTCGGTACGTTGGTCATTTACCTGGTTCCTGTGCTACTGGGGTGGGGACTGGGCGATTTGCCGGGCTTCTTCGCCAGCGCGCCGCGAGCGGGTTACGCGGGATTGACCCTGCTGCTTGGATTGGGCGTCGTCTATCACGCGATTATCTCATCGGGTCAAATACACGGCGGGAAGGATGAGGCCAAAGGGCAGCGCGTGACAAGACAAACCGTCGTCAAAATTGCCATCATTGTGGTAATGTATGGCGGGTTGACGTTCCTGCCGTTCGCCGACCGGCGCGATCTGGCCGTGTGGTCCGGCGGTGAAACGTTGCGGTGAGTGGGACTGCTGGGCGTTGGATTGGGCCTCGGCTTGGTGCTCTGGTCCAACAGCGGAGGCGTTGCGCGCAGCCTGGGCTGCATTGCAGAAAAATGGATTGAGGATTGGAAATTAGCGAATGGACTTACACGTCATCGGTGGATTTCTCGGCAGTGGCAAGACCACGGCGATCATCAACGCGCTCAAGACACTATTGGCGGAAGGCCGGCGCGTGGGCGTGATCACCAACGACAAAGGCCACTATCAGGTGGATACCGCTTTTATGGGGACGGCGGATGTCCCCACCGCCGAAGTGCCGGGCGGGTGTTTCCGCTGCAACTACGGCGATTTCCTAGAGCGGATCGCGCAACTTCAGCAACAAGCGCGCCCTGAAGTGCTGTTCGCCGAGTCGGTCGGCTCGTGCGTAGACCTGGTTGGGCCGGTACTGCTCCCGCTGCGCGCGTTGGGGGAGCAGGATGGAGTGCGCGTCACCTATTCCGTCTTCACGGACATTCGCCTGCTGCGCCGCTACCTTGCGGGATTGCCATTGCCTTTCAGCGACAACATCAGCTACATTTTCGCACAGCAACTTGTAGAAACCAACATCTTGGTGATCAACAAAGCCGATCTGCTGCCAGAAGAAGGAGAGGCCATTCTGGAACAGGCGCGCAACCGCTTCCCTGGCAAAACACTGCTGTTGCAAAGCTCGCTGACGCCGGAGGGGGTCGCGCCGTGGCTGGCGCTTCTGCACGATGCGCCACCTCTGCCGCCCGCGTTGGCATTGGATTACGGCCCCTACATCGCCGGGGCTGCTGAATTGGCCTGGTTCGACGAGCGCCTGACCTTCACGCCGCCACAAGGTCAGGAACGCGCGGTGGTAATCCGCATGCTTGCGGCGATGCTCGAGAATTTGCGGAAATCGGGCTGCCCGGTGGCGCACGTGAAATTCTTCATCCAGGATACCGGCACCGGCGTTAAGCTCAGCTTCACGACACTGGATGAACAGGACTGGGAACAGGCTATTCCGCAACGATTGCGCGCACCGGTGACGGTGCTCATCAACGCGCGCGTCCAAATGGCGGCAGACGAACTGCGCGCGCTGATGGCCGCTGCCCTGCGCGCGACGCTGACCAGCGCAGGTGTGTCCTACCAAAGCACCGGCGTGAACGCGTACGCCCCCCAGGTGCCAGGAAACGCCTGAGGCGCACCTACCTCGATTACTATCCCTGTTTCCTGAACCAGGCTTTGAGAGCGGCGCGGCAAGTAGGCGCGAACCAGGCGCAGCAGCATGCAATTATGGGCGAAACGTTGACCTTGCTGCAAACGCTACCGCTTGGCACAAGCCCGCCGGAAATCGCCTACGCCGTACATCGTATCGTACGCGAACGGATGGGACACAGCGATCCCTACCGCGACCTCAAAGCACACAGCACCCAAGCTGCCTTGGCGCTTTATACCCGCCTCAAAGAACTGGTTGCTGAGAGTGCCGATCCGCTCGAAACGGCGGTGCGGGTGAGCATCGCCGGCAACATCATCGATTTTGCCCTGTCCGATGAGTTAGCCGATCTCTGGGCGACGGCGGAGCGGGTGTTGGCTGCGCCCTTCGTGGTTGACGAGGATGGAGCGGTGAGCACGGAAGAAACAGGCCGGGTCGAGTCGCGCCTCTAAATCGGTCAAGGTCCGTTGAATGGGGTAAGCCTCGCTCCCAATATGCACAACGGTCTGTTCGTTTTCGACGCCGATCCAGTCCAACTCGCCTACATCCAGCACGCGGATGCGGTTTTGGTCGCGCACGGCCAGCCGGGTCAGGTAGTGGCCCTGAGAAGCTAGACTCTCTAGCAATGGCGCGAGCCGCGACGCAAAATCCTGCGCCTCGGCCTGCACCTCCTGGGCGCGGTGGATGGCTTTTTCCAGCCGCTCTTTGCTGAAGGGTTTGAGAAGATAATCCAGCGCGTTGACTTCGAAGGCGCGGATGGCGTACTCGTTGTAGACAGTGACGAAGACGACCGGCGGCGGCTCTGCCAATGCCTCGATCACGCCGAAGCCGTCCAGCCCCGGCATTTGGATGTCGAGCAGCACCAGGTCGGGCTGTTCCTGCTCGATCAGCGTCAACGCCTGAGGGCCGTTCTCGGCTTCACCGACGAGTTCCACACCTGCGATGTCGGCCAGGAGTCGCTTGAGGCGCTCGCGTGCCGGGGTTTCGTCATCAACGATTAGGATGCGCATGGAGGTTCCTCGTTTGCGGAGTATGGGTGTGTGGGCCTGAAATGCTTCACCAACGCCATTCACTCACCTCCCGCACTCCCACACCCCCACACGCTCATACCGGAATACGAATGGTAACCACCGTTCCCTCCGGCTCATTTTCCCCTACCTCCAACCCCCTCCCATACGTCTTTTGCAGTCGCTCAACCGAGGTTTCGGCCAGTGCCGGATCGGTGGGGATCAGTGCGGCGATGGCGTTGAGCGTGTTAAAAAAGAACAGGAGCGAAGCTTTGCCGCCTGCCAGAATGTTCGCGCGGGTCTTGTTGAAAAAGTTGTCGGCGACCACCAGTGTATCTTCACTGAATTTGCTCACGCAGGTGGCATAAATCGCGTTTGGCGTGCCTTCGCGGTCCACAGTGGTCAGTACGATGGGGCCTTCACGTTGCTCCCAGGCCTGACTGACGATGTCGGGTAACAGTGTGATTGAGTACTCCTTGTGAATGGTAGTTGAATGTTGGAATTAAGCACTTGGCTCACGCATGGCTGCCAGCGCCGGGCGCGCGAGCGGGGCGATCACCCAAAATAACAGCGTCATTAGCACCGCCGAGGTGAGACACCAGGCGCACGTCGCACCGATGACGAACGGCTCCAAAAAGGTCAGATAGATGGAAAAAGCCACACCGAACCAGGCCATACCCACCAGCGCCAGCTTCGCCAGGTGCACCCACAGGCCAGATCCAAAGCGCGCCACAGCCCAGGCTACGCCGATTCCGACGTACCCAATCACCCCAAGGACAGCAATGTGCAAAAAGCCAAACAGCAGCGCGAACTCGCTCTGTTGGACGGCATTACAATCCCCTACCGGCCCGCAGACGGCGGTGACTTGCTGCGTCTCCACGTAGGCCAGGTAGCCTGCCACGATCAAACCGAGCACGACCAGCGGCGGGATAGCCCATCGCCAGCGACGTAACGCAGCTTCACCAGGGGTGTGGGTCAGCGCCATAGCCTGATAGAGAACGCTAATGAGCATCCCAATCAGCACCAGAACGGAGATGCTGTTGCCTAACGGATCACGAGCATAGCGGTCAAACCAGTCTTCATCGGTGACAATGCCGGGAATACCCGAGTCTGCCGTCGCAACGGGAGCCATTGTGCCAGTGGGAGTCACTGTGCCAGTGGGAGCCACTGGTCCAATAGGAGCCGAGGTCGTTTCGGTTGTGGGCGTTTCATCAATCTCTGTCGTAGTCGGCGCCGTGGGTTGTGGTGTAGCCGGTTCGGGTGTGGTGGCACTCGCTTCCAATGCCTCCACCAGTCCAGGGATGGCAGGCCAATCCCGCCCTCCCTCCGCCAGATAATCCTCGATCAGCCCGGGCAGTTGTTGGGGGATTTCGAGGGAACCAACCAGCACGTTGTCCCCGATGATGAGCGTTGGCACGCCCAAACGTTCTTGCGGAATAGCAAACTGTGTAATCGCTGCCTGGTATAAAGCTTGCCCTCCTGCATCGGCGACGTTAACGCCGACGATGACGAATTGATCGCCGTATTTTTCTATAAGGGGTGGTAGCACTTCTGAGATCACCTGATGGCAATGTCCACACGATGGTGAGTAAAACATCACGGCGTGGACAACCGGCGTATCGGCAGCCACCCGGGACGCAAGCAAACTACCCAGCAGACATAAAGCCAAGAGTAAACCGTAGTGGAAGCGTGTTTTCATGTATAGCCTCTGAGATAGAATGTGCACTGATTATACCCTGGAATGAGCAAATTACCGCATGCGATGTCGTATTCGCCGTCCCAACAAGCAATGCCGCCGGCCCTGATGTTACCAGGGTCGACGGCAGAATGAAAGAACTTCACTGGGTGAAGGCTTTTACTCGTTGTTCAGTTCTGCCAGCCTTTGTTGCACGGCATCCAACTGCGCCTGCAATTGACTGGCTCCCTTTTTTACCAGCGCATCCGGCATCCCCATCTACCGCCCCGCACACCACACCCGAAACGGCGGAAGGGACTGAAACGGCGCAGGAGTCCAAAGCCCCCCCAGGGGGCTTCCCTGGATTCCGGCGTAGCCATGCGGCCGGCGGCCTTCGGGATAGACAACCGCAGCCACCAGGAACCTGAAGTGCATTACACCAAGAGAATGATAAGCCCCTGTCGAAAATGATCTCCGAGGACGCGATAGATGTTTTGCTGCCACCTGGCTTGCAACTTTCCTACCTTCTCCTATAATCTTTGCGCAAGGTGTGGTGCAACTCACAGCCCGTTTTGCGGACGCGCCATCACACACCAAGAGCAAAAAAAGGAGTTCGGTAAGTGAAATCTTCAGAAGAGCTAGTTCTCAATGCCATCTATGCCCGAAGAAGCATAAGACAGTTTGTGCAAGATAAACCGGTTGAAAGAGATAAACTTGAAACGCTGTTGAAAGCCGCCATGGCAGCACCGTCGGCGTGTAACATCCAACCCTGGGACTTCATTATCATCGACGATAAAGACAGCATCAGAGAAATAGAGGAAAACATAGAAGCGTATGCAGGCTATAATCCGACAGTGATCATCGTCATTTGCGGGAATAACGAATTTATACCCTGGAAAGACCATGGGATCATAGATTGTGCCTGTGCGATGGAAAACATCATGCTCGCCGCGCCCGCACTGGGGTTGGGAACCGTGTGCATTGGCGGCTTTGACCGGGGAAAAGTCAAGGAACAACTCGATATACCGGACAACACTGAGGCTGTAGGGATGCTCTACGTCGGATATCCCGCTGAAGAGAAGAAGCCCAGGACGAAATACCTGGAAGAAGCGGTACACTGGGGAAAATACGATACGAAGCGAACGCGGAACCCCAGGCCGGGAAATATCCTGGAATTTGGCCCTGAAGCCTCATTATAGGAGAAAACGTAGTATACGAAGAAGTCACATCGCCGTATGCGCCGCGCGCGTGTAGGCCAACCGGCGCACAACGGCGGTTGTGTCCAGGTGGGGGAAGTGGCACTGCACCAGGTCGAGGGTTTCGTGGAGTAGGCGGGTGGTATCGTGCACGGCGTCGTCGTAGGGGGCCTGGAACGCCTGCCGAAATCGCGCCGGAGAAGGTCATTGCAATGTACAAAGAAGCATGAAAGAAAGTTCTCTCATCAGTAGTATGGGGATCTGTCGTGCTCATCATTGTTAAACCTGCTTGCTATGAGGGTAAGTGTCGCTTACATTCGATAGATTGAGGCGCAGATTATCGCCTGCGTGGCTCTTTCGAAAACAACACCACAATGCCCAAAGAAAACGGCAACACGGCCAGCGCCGTCAACGCTAACGTGTAACTACCGAACAGGTCACGGGCGATCCCCATCGGCATTGGACCGAGCGAGGAACCGGCAACGCCAATCATGGAAGCAACGCCGGTGATAGCGCCCAAGTGTTGGCGTCCGAAGTATTTAGCCCAGATCACCGTGCTGACGGTCATCTGCAAACTGTTGGTTGCGCCCAACACAATCCCGTACACCCAGGCAGTGGAGATCCCCAGGCGCGGCGCCATCAGCAAACTCGTCGTTTGGCCGATTAAAGCCGCAAAGAGTAAGAAACGCGCCGCGATGCGATCCACCAATACGCCGCTGATAATGCGGACGATGGCGATAGTGATGGCCACGAACATAAACGCATTGGCCGCATACTCGGCAGAGAGGCCGCTATCCTCGAAAATGCTGACCATGTGGAATTGCAAACCCGTGCCAAGCATAGAGAGAGAACCCAAACCCAGACCGATAATCCAAAATGCCATCGTGCGCACCGCTTCGCGGGAACTCCAGTTTTCTTCGACAATATGCGCAGCGCCGGTAGCCGGCGCTGTTGATAAGGATTTCGCGCCATCGGGAAGCAAACCATAGTCCTCCGGTTTGCGGCGGAAGAAGAGCCACCCCACCGGTAGCATAACGAGTGCAATCGCCATCCCCAAAAGCTGGTAGCTGGCCCGCCACCCAAATCGCTCGATGAGCATGTGAATGAGGCTCGGAAACGTTCCGCTGCCCAACACTGCAACCACGACCCCGGCAATACTCAGGATCAGACCACGACGGCGCACCCACCATTGGTTAAGAATGTTACCGCTGACGATGCACAGGCTACCCTGTCCTAACATCCGAATGAAGAGGAAGCCGATGCCAAGCATGAGCGCATTTTGGACAAAGCCCATATAGACACAGGCCAGGGCAAATAGCGCCGAGATAACCACGACCATAGCGCGTGGCCCGCGTTGATCGAGCTGCCGTCCGACAAAAGGCATGGCTGAACTGGCCGTCAGCGTACCAAGCATGTAGAGGGTACTCACTGTCGAGCGATTGATGCTCAAATCCTCGATGAAATATTCGAGAAAAATCGAGACCGAGTAGGTCTGGCCGGGACTGCTCATAATGTAACCGATCGTGCCGGCGATGAGAATGATCCAACCATAATAGATGGGGGAGGCGGCAACTACCCGGCTCCGGCGCACGTGCAGCGATGTACTTTCTGTCTCTTGCGTTGTCGCGTTTGTCAATGTGGCGTTCTCCATTTACTGGCTGCGAAAGATTGCTTCCAGTAACGATGTATCGTCTGCGGTATCCTGTCCCAACTCCCAGATCATCACGCCGCCCAACTGCTGCTCCAGGGCATAGCGTGTCTTTTGCTGGACGGTCGTTATCCCGTTGAAGTAGACGCCGCCAGCTTCGTCCACATCGGGCGCAGGGCGGTGACGCTGCACGATCTCCGCATAAGTTAGGGCGGTGGAAAAGTCGCGTACGTCGCGCCCGTAAAACGGCACGCCGAGCAGCAGCTTTTCCGGCGGCGCGCCACGCTCGATGAACGCCTGGATATCCCCTGTGGCCTGCTCGAACGTCGCATGGCGGCCTTCGTGGTCGTAGGCCATCACGTGGATGCGATCCACGGCGGCGTAGAGGTCGTCGCCCAGGTCTTGCCAGGCCGCCAGCGCCACGCTGACCCGCAAATGGTGCGGTGCAAGTGCCTGCCGGACTTCCGCCAGCAGCGCCACGTAGCCCGCGCGCTCCGCCGCGTTTTCGGGAAACTCCCAGTCGAAATCTACGCCGTCCAGCTCATTTTCGAGGCAGTATGCGGTGATGGCCTGCACGGCTTTTGTCCGCAGGCCCGAATCTGTAGCGACGGCGGCGAAGTTCTGCGAGCGCTCCCACCCGCCGATGGCAATAAAGATGCGCGTCCCGTAAGTCGCACTCATCTCACGCAAGGCGGCGAGCGTCTGCGCGTTCAACCTGCTCGTGTCCAGTTCGCCAGAGGCGCGCAAGCTGGCGGAAAAGTAGACGACGTCGGTGACGTAGCGCCCCCACTCGGAGTTGAGTGCGCGGTAATCGGGCAAGTAGCCGACGATGGCGAACTCGCGTGCGGGCAGGGCGAGTTTGGGCGTGGGCAGTGGCAGCGTCGCGGAGGGCAGTGGGGGCGCCGGCAACGTGGCCTCGAGCGTCGCCGCGCTGGGCTTGGGCGTGAGCGTAGGTTCCGGCGTCTCAGCCGCCGGAGATGAAGAGGACGTGCAGGCCGGCAGCAGCGCCGCACACAGCGCGAGGCTAAATCCCCAGTAGGGATACGACCGGCTCACGTCACGACTCCACAACCGGCATGAACACGCGCAGCCCGTCCTTCTCATCCACGATGTAGGCTGAGGTCGGATAACCCAACGTCACACGCACCAGCCATAGGTCGCCGATGGCGCTGCCGACGTTGAGCGCGGCACAAATGACGATGATCCACGCCAGCCAACCCGGCAGAGAGAATACGAGCAATCCCATTCCCACCAGGCTCAGACCCACCAGCGGCGCGAGCGCGATGACGATATAGGCATTGCGGCGGAAGGCGTGACCGGCCGCGGTGGCGTAGAACATCATCTCCTGCCATATGACGCCATACTTCGGCTGCGCACCGTAAGCACGTAACGCCAGGCCGTGAAACAGCTCATGTAGTACGATGGTTATGACGACGGCGATGAAGAGCACTCCTGTCTGCAAGATGTTTATCTTCAAGGATACGATTTCCGAATGCCACAGGCGCATCCAGGCGAAAAAAAGCGGCAGTGACAAGCCCATCAGGGCCAGCCCAACCACGTTCAACACTACCAGCAGTTTCCTGTGGGGAGATAGCTTCCAGTACAATACCTCGGTGTAGTTTTTGGGAAGGTGGATAGGAGGTGCAAGCTCCGTCGTCATAGATCGACCTCCGCAGGTCATACGCCGAGTGGCGGCTCTTCCACAAAACAGCCGTCCTCTGTCGTGTAAGCGCGCACGCGCTCGCTGGCGAGATCGTACACCCAGCCGTGCAGGCGCACTATTCCGGCTCGCTCGGCCTCAGCGATGAATGGGTAACTGCGCAGGTGCTCCAGTTGCAACAGCACATTCGCTTCGATCAACGCATCCAATCGTGCAGCATCGTCATCCTCAGCCGGGACGCGCGTTTGCGCATCCTGAGCATACTGCAACCACTGCCGCAAGCCTGGTTCCAATGCCTCGACGTGCGCCAGCGCCTGCATCCCACCGCAGTTGCTGTGCCCGCATACCACAATATCGGCGACGCGCAGGTGCAGGACAGCGTATTCCAACACGGCAGCCGTCCCCATCTCGCCCTGCCGCATCGCCGTATAGGGCGGTACGATGTTCGCGATGTTGCGCGTGGTAAAGACTGTGCCGGGATGCGCGTCCAGGATATGAGAAGGTAGGATGCGCGAATCCGAACAGCCGATGTAGAGCAGCGAAGGGTGCTGTCCCTGCGCCAGTTCGGCCATCAACGTCGCTTCCGTCTGAAAACACGTCTCGCGTACGCACCGCGTTTGCATAACCAGGGTATCCACCAAAGTAACCTCCTTCAATAGTCTCAGCACGTATTGTACCTTGCAGCCCTATCGTCTAGCGTACATACTGGCTCAAACAAGCGCCTCGCTAGACTTTTGTAGTCTGGTTCCTGCTAAAGTGGCAAGAAAAAGGGTGTCATTGTGGACGACATGCCGACCACGATGACACCACTATTATGCTCCTATCTTCGAAGAAAACAAATGCGCCCGGCGCTCTTCCCCCCCTTAATCCCCCCCATTGGGGGGGGAGATGCGATGCTAATCCAGCACACTATCTTCCCCCTTCCGGGGGGAATTAAAGGGGGGAAATTCTCCGCAAGTTCATTTCTCCACAGTCACCACGATGACGCCGTCTTCTGCCAAGCCAAGATTGCGATAGCGACCCGCTTCACTCCGCCAGCGCAGGTTGAAGCCCCAGCCGTGCCAGTCCCACACGGAAAGGGTGCGCTGCGCGGCGCCCAGGCCCTCGCCGGGCCGCACCGATTCCAGTACGAGCAGTTCCTCCATCTTGTCACCGTCCACATCCGCCAGCGCGATCTCGTGGATGCCGTGCGTCACGGCGGAGCCGCCCCAGATCACCTTGACCGCCCCGCCGCGATGCCCGATGATAAAAGGATGGCTGGTGAGGACGCCTGTGTCGTCGGGCTTCCAGAGCGCCGCCAGGATTTCGTAGCGCCCATCGTCGTTGGGATCGCCCAGGGCTGCGCCCACCACGCGCCACGCGGGATCGCTGCGCCAGATTTCGACGTCCCCTTGCAGAACGCGCAATGTCTCCCCTTCACGCAGAATCGTCTCTGGGACGCCGTCGCCGGTCAGGTCGATGGTGCCTTCGGTGAAGGGCGTGCTTTCTACGTCCTCCGGCAGCGCGACAGGCCAGCACGTCGCGCGAATCTTCGCGTACCGGTCACAGGCGAAGCCCACCTGCTGCGACGATCTCGGCAGGCAGGCCAACAGCGCCAGCAGCACCAGTGAAAGAACCGGAATTCTCAAACGCATGGTGAATACCCTGGGAACTACTTTTATCGCAGAATTCGCAGAGGTTTGGTGCGCTACTCGCAACACCAATTTCCTCAGCGCTCTCGGCGGACTCTGCGGTGAGAAAACTCACCACGCGGGGCGCGCGTTCGCGACGACGATGCGCGTAACCGTCCAGTCCTCGCCGGTACGCTCCAGGGTGTACGTCACGTCCAGGGTGTAAGGCCCGCGCATCCCGATCTCTTTCATATCGTACTGGTCGCCGGTTTCGGCGGGATGCTCGGCGCGACTGTAAGCATACAGCGTATCCTCCCAGGTCTCCCGCACCGTGACCACCGCTAAATTCTCGGATTGCAGGTCGAAGGAGCGGTAGTCGGTGCCCATCCATAGCCGTCCCTCGAAGTGCTTCTGCGCCCGCAGAGCCTCTATCTCGGCGGTGATGAAATCCAGCGCCGCGCCGCGCGCCAGCCGGTTGTACTCAGACGCCACATAATCCGTATCCAGATAGAAGACGGCCCTGAGCCAGCCGCGCTGGAAGCGGTAGAGCGCGCTTTGCAAATCGTGGTACTCGCCTTCCGGTGTGTAGAAGCTTGCGATCCAGCCGGGCGGCGGCGGCGCTGTGCCGTCATCCAGCATCCCTTGCCACTTCTCGTCGGTCAGCCGGTCATCGGCGGGCCAGGGAAACTCGTAATACGAGAAAATGCCGCCCCTGGCGACTTGCAGGCGTAAGCTACTGTCCTCTTCGACCAGCGGGACGACGACGTGAATCTCGTTGATGCGCCCGACGCCCACTTCCAACACGACCGGGTTCGGCACCCCATCGCTATCGGGATCAGGATCGGTGGCAACGTCGGCGATGACCGCCGCCTGCGGGTCCTCGTCCATGTAAGGCATTCCACCGGGCGTGTCGGCGGGTGTGTCGGCGGAGGCCATCACCAGATGTTCCAGTTCGCCGCCGTAGTAGCGGATGCGCGTGTGGTCTTCCTCGGTGAGCGGAACTCCAGCGAGTTGTTGCTCCGCCATCAGCTTGAGCGCCAGGGCCAACTCCTCGATGTGCGCCAGGTTGTCGGCGTCCTGTTCTCCGATCAGGCTGCGATTAGCAAGGCCCTCGCGCGTCATCTCGGCCAACGCCGCTATCCGCGCGTAGAACTCCGGGACCGGTTCCACGTAGCCCCGCGCCGGCAGTGGATCGGGCGGGGTCGGCATCCAGCCGGCACCCATTTCCGCGTAGGTCTGCTTGGCGTAGAGGATGGTGTCGTGCTTCAGTTCCGCCCAACTGCCCAGAGCGGTGTGCAATTGCTTGTCGCGCCACGCGATGGACTGCATGAAGGTAGGATAGCCCTCGCTCGGAACTTCCAGAAGCGGGTAGAAGGCGTAGAGCCAGGAATTGTAGACCGTCTCCGTCCAGTCGCCCACCGTGAGGCTGCCGGTCCAGGCGCGCATTTTGTCCATTTGCAGGGTGTAGCTCAAATAGTGGGTGTCACCCATCGAATCCAGCAACTCGTAAGCGCGGTCCGAACCCATCGCGGCGAAGAGGTCCAGGCCCTTGGGCAGTCCCCGGCGGTCCGCGCGGGTGCCCACGTTGCGGTAGATGAGCTGGCGGAAGATGTAAGCGTCGGGCACGAAGCGCTGTCCCATAAAGCGCAGGCCCTTGGTTTGCTCGGTCTCGTCGTCCGTATCCCGGATGACCAGTCCCAAGATGCGCGGCGCGGGCAGCGCATCGGTAGCGGTGATGAAGACGTCCAGTTTGGCATCATCCGCCAGTGTCTCCACCACCGGATTTTCGCCATAGACGGCGTCCATCACCGACAGATAATCGAGCGCGGTGAGGTCGTCGCTACGCCCGACGAGGAAGGCGGTGGGGTCGTAGAGGTCGGCCCAGGCCTCCAGCGCGGGGCGTCCGTGCACTTGGGTATTGCGCAACGCTTGCACCAACAGCAGCGCCGAACGGGTCTCCGCACGTCCCACGTCGGCGTTCTTCGTCTTCAGGCGGAAGGTCATCCGCCCGTACCACATCATGCTCTTGAAGTAAGCCTTCAGCGCGTCGCTGCGCGTGTAGTGCCCGCGCGGGATGTACTGGGTGTAGTCCTCGCCGTATTCCAGGCCGGGAAAAATCGGTGAGGACTGGATACCGGCAGCCGCTTCGACGTTGGCGATTTCGGCTTCCGCCAGACCGGCGGCGTAGGCGGGGAAGGGGAAATCGGGGTCGGCGAGCTTTCCGCTCACGGCGATGAAAGCGACGGTACGCAGCGCCGCGTCCTCCCACGGCGTGCCGCGCACTTGCTGGTACTGCGCGTCGGCGGTGACGATGAGGGCACGGTTGAGGGATTGCAGCAGCGGGTAGAAGTATTCGACCTCGGCGGTGCGCAGCGTCTTGTCGAACATCAGGTGGTAGACGTGCAGCAGCGAGTCACTGGTGATGAAGATGGGGACGTTGGCGTAGCGCGCCTTCTCGTAGAGGGTGAAGAATTCCTTCTCCTGCAAGCCGGGGCTGGCGGCGACGCCATCGCGGGCAAGGCGGGCGAGTTGGTCCGCCGAGAGCGGCATAGGCACGTGGACGTTGCTCAGATCGGGGGCGATGGCGGGCTGGTCGAGCGCTAGTGTGACGTTCACCGGCTGTGGGTTGTACGGCGCGAAGACCGATTTAGCGCGCGATTGCACCGCCGGGATGTCCGGAGGTGTCGGGGTCGGCGCTTCGGGGGTGATTTCGGCGGTAGGCGGTGTTTCGAC